>Ga0137308_101798_pt1 | contig 17969 bp, 12 predicted proteins | sample Inofrocosms_June_FD_97181 | JGI IMG/M metagenome (GOLD analysis project Ga0137308, IMG submission 97181) | Mouse cecal microbial communities from Vienna, Austria - N-Acetylneuraminic and N-Acetylglucosamine D2O microcosms_June | ecosystem: Host-associated > Mammals > Digestive system > Large... | reverse complement strand
AGAAATAGATTTTATTGGCATTGTCAGGGAAGAACTGAGCTATAAGGGGCAGTACCTCCAGGAGTACCAGCAGGTTATGTCAGCGGCAGGGTAAGATGCGTGCTGGGATGTGATAAGGATGCATACCAGTGCCCGGGAGAGAGCCAATGCAAGACGGAAGCAGAAGTAAGTTATAGCTTGGAAATTCCCGGCTTTGAGGAGGGGATGGGAGAACTGCTAAGGAAAGCTATGGATGGCAAAAGGCAGGTCGGCCTCTTTCTTACCAAGCTGGCGATACTTGGCAATGGGCACGCAATAAGGTTTGCAGCATGGGTAAAAAGCAGCCTTCTCCCAGAAACAAATGTGGTGAATTATGATATATACAAATCCATGAAAAGAGAAGAAGATTTCCATATATTGGGTGATACACGGTTTTTTGAAATTTTCCGTATGGTGGACAGCAGCATCGTTGGCATTGAGTTAGACAGTGATGCCCCGTTTTCGAAATCTGCCATCAGGAGGAAGAAGAAAGACGGCAGCATTTTTTTGCGGGAGCTTAGGAATGATTCCAGCGGAGCCAGGGAATTTTTTGCATGGGCAGTTCAGGTTTTTAAAGTTGTATACTGCAATAAAGTAGTATTTGCAGACGAAATGGACCGTGTGCTTTCGTTTATCCATGGAAAGCAGCACCATGGGCAATTTGTTTTTACTACCCATAACGTCAGGCATCTGGATCTGAGGAATTATATGAAAGAACAGATTTACTTTATTTCTGCGAGCAATGAGCCAAGCAGCCGCGCTTGCGCGGATATTTGGCGAATGCCGCGAGGGTTGAATACCCAGCCCCTTGGGGCGGAAAGAACAAGCCAGGCCATGCCCCGTAGCTTGCTGCGGGGTATTTGACTACAAAAGAGATGGGCTGCCGTGATGTAGGCGCTTTTAAGTCTGATGAAAAAATTTACCAAGCGCTTCATGCAAATGGGAAATCAAGCCAATTTATGCTGGCTGCATTAAAGAAAAAAGATTGTTTTACCGTAAATCAATATGAGGTGGATAAAAAGCAATTTGAGATAAGAGTAAATACGGTTTGCGCATGGGAAAAGCTAGAGCGTGTTTGAAAATTGCTTTCTGCAAGATTCCGTCCCAGTTTGCATCAGATTTTATGCTGGATTTGGGAGGTGTAGTGGGCTACATTGACGAAATTCAGCATATAATCCGGTGTAAAGTGGGGCGGAAAATTGTGGGAATGAATTTTCAAACACGCTCTAGGCAGAAGGGGTTCTAATATTAATGAATATTTTGAGATACCCAGCGCATTTTAAGGCAAAGAGTGGATGAAAGATGAAAAAAGCTAAGAAATATTATTTGCAGTTGCATCTCATGTGCCGGAACACGAAACGGCATTTACAAACCTCATACCAAAACATAAAACGCCGTTTCTCAGCCTACTGGCAGCGGAATTGGAAAGACACAGGCACACCCGTATACTGGGCGGCTATTTTCTTATTCAGCCTTTGCGCTGGGATGATGGCAGGGACATTTATGCTCCCATATTGGGCAGGGAGCCTGTTGGTTTCCCTGCTGGCAGTCCCCTTTGCCATGCTGGCCCTGTGGCTTTTCAAACATTTGGCCCGGCTGCTCCTGCGGAATGGGATCACGGAATTTTTGTCTTGGCTGCTGCTCTGGTTTGTCTGCACCGTCCTGCTGGCTGTCTGCCTTCCAGAAGGGAATGTGGCAGGGGCTGTTGCTGCCGCCGCACTGTGCAGCGCTGTATTTGCGTTGCTGCTCAAAAGCATATGGGCATACTTTTGCCATAAGGCAAGGACAAAGACGGTGGCTGCTGTGCTGCTGCTGGCAGGCGCTTTTGTATTTGCGGCAGTGGTTTTTTTGGCAGGGCAGGGATTTGAGGATACCTACATTAATACATACCTGGAGATGGGCGCGCAGCAAAGGGCTGGCTCTGGCAGGGCTGGCAGAAAGGACGTGGAAGCAGGAAAGCAAGGCCTGGGGCAGCTTACGGCGCAGGAAAAAGCAGGGGTTTTGCAGGAACTGGAAGATGGCCCATATACCGTAATGGCTGCTGCATATGGGACGGGCAGCGGGGACGCCCTTGGTTCCGGTACGGTAAATATCAGCCGTTTTGCCCAGAATGAAGGGATTGACGGGTTCCTGAAAGAAAGATACCAGGGGTATCCACTGACAGAAGTCCCCCTGTCCGGCATGGTTTGGTATCCCAAGGAGGTTTTCCGCTGCCCCACGTTGTTTATTGCCCATGGCAACCATAACTGGATTACGGATTCCTACTTAGGATACGGGTATCTGGGGGCTTATCTGGCGTCCCATGGCTATGTGGTGGTTTCGGTGGATGAAAATGCCTGCAACGGGCTGTCCAATGAAAACGATGGGCGGGCGGTGCTGCTGTTAGAAAATATCCGGCAGATAGAGCGCTATAACCGGCAGGAGCGCAGCCCTCTGTACAAAAAAATAGACGAAGGGAACCTTGCCCTTGCGGGCCATTCCAGAGGAGGGGAGGCCATTGCCACGGCCTATCTGTTCAACGGTTTGGATTATTACCCGGAAAATGGGAACTGTGCGTTCCGATACCATTTTTCCATAAAATCTTTGGCGGCCATTGCGCCTACTTGTGGGCAGTACCGCCCTTCCGGCCGGGATGTGGAGCTTAAGGACGTGAATTACCTGGTCCTCCATGGGGCGAACGACCAGGATGTTTTCACTTTTATGGGGATGGAGCAGTATGAAAATGTTGCTTTCACCGGGAAAAAGGACTGTATCAAAGCTTCCCTGTACCTTGCAGGCGCCAACCATGGGCAGTTCAATTCCCTGTGGGGGAAGTATGATTTGATGGAGCCGGTAAACCGTGCGCTGAATGTGAAAAATTTTATTTCAGAGGAGGAACAGCAGCAGGTCGCAAAGTTATTTCTCCGTGCGTTTCTGGATGAAACTTTAGAATGCAACATCCAGCAGGAAAATTCAGATGTGGAAACAGGGGCAGGCAGTTCAGGAAACGGCGGCCGGAAACCCTTGGGAGATTCAAGTGTGGAAACAGGGGCGGGCAGTTCAGGAAACGGCAGCCGGAAGCCCTTGGAAGGGCTGCTTACAGATTACAGGAAGTACCAGGAAATCCTGCCAAGGACCTTGTATGTGCAGTCCTATCAGTCTTCCAGCATGGAAACGCTGTGCAATTTTGAGGAAGATGCGCGGTTAGAAACGGGAACCGCCCCGGGCGTCCGGGTAACGGCAAGCCATGTGGACAGTTGGAGGGAGCAGCTTTTATATTTTTCCAACGGCGAGCCCAGGGGAAACCATGCGGCCGTCCTGCGGTGGGAGCAGGAGGAGAGTTCAGAAGGGAGCCAAGGGGAGGCAGGGAGACAGACAGAGGGGCAGGAAGCCGGAGAGATGGCAGGGCAGGAAGCTGCCATGCCAGAGCTTACATTTTCCATGCCGGAAATGGATTTGGAGGGGAAGGCCCTGCAGTTTGACGTGATGGACTTGCAGGAGGGCTTTTCCGAGGAGGAAGCAGAACTCCTTGGGATGGAACTTGTGCTGGAGGACAGCAGCGGCAGGGAAGCAGCCGTGGATGTTGGGGAATACTGCACGGTGTACCCTTCGTTTTTGGTACGGCTCAATAAGCTGCAGTACCTGTGGGGGGATGCAGATTATAAGCACCAATTCCAAACGGTTTCTGTCCCGGCAGATAGTTTTGCAGGCATAGATCAGGGGAAAATCTGTAAGGTTACCATACGTTTTTCAGGGAAAAGCGGGAAAGCGGCCGTGGACAACGTGGGAATCCAGCATAGAATCTGATGCAAACTGGGACGGAATCTTGCAGAAAGCAGTTTTCAGGCACGCTCTAGCCTGCGTAAACCTTACGGCTATTATTTTTCTACTTTACACAATTTTAAGATTTTTTATAACAAATTTTTATCTTTTTCTGCAAAATGTTTGGTATAATTTACCTATCACATTGAGGAGGAACAGTAATAACCAATGACGAACGAGGAATATTATACGTTTATCCAGCCTTATGCAGATGCCAGCGAAGTGCTTCTTGCACGGCTGAATGTGTTAAAGCATAATTTGTACGGCGAATCTGCCGGCCAGCCTATCCACAACATCCAGAACCGGATTAAGGAAAAGGACAGCATGGAGGAGAAGCTTAGGAAGAAGGAAAAAGACCCTACTGTCATGAATGCAAAAGACTATTTGCAGGATATTGCAGGAATCCGGGTGATTTGTTATTTTGTGGAGGACATTTACAACCTTGCAGGGGCCTTAAAGCGGCAGACCGACCTGATTGTCATCCGGGAATGCGACTATATTGCAAAGCCCAAGCCCAACGGCTACCGCAGCTACCATGTGATCGTGGGGGTTCCGGTGTACTGCCTGGATGGGATGGAATATTTCCCGGTGGAAATCCAGTTCCGAACCATGTCCATGGATTTCTGGGCCAGCCTGGAGCACCGGGTCCTATACAAAATGGAACGGGACGACAGGGAAAAGGTGGCGGCAGAGCTGAAAGAATATGCAGAGAACTTAGTAACGATTGAAAGCCGCTTTGCCCAGTACAGCAGATAGCATGCCATAAAATATTAGTTTAGAGGAAATCCAAAGGATTTGCAGGTTGCATTTTCCTATGTACATATGCTATAATAGCGCCAGAAAAAACATACCGAAGGAGAACCCATGGAAAGGAATACTTTATTAATTGCCGACGATATTGACATCAACCGTGAAATGCTGAAATTCATTTTTGAAGAACAGTTTGACATTATAGAAGCCGGGGACGGGGAAACAGCCATCCAGCTATTGGAGGAGAAAAATGAGCAGATTGTGCTGGTTTTCCTGGATGTAGTCATGCCGTGCAAGTCTGGCTTAGATGTGCTGGAATACATGGTGGAGCAGGGGTTCATGGACTGCATACCAGTAATTATCATTACCGGGGAGGCTTCCGTGGACACAGAGCTTAAGGCATACGAATATGGGGCATCCGATATTGTTTACAAGCCTTTTACCCCAAAGGTGGTTATGCGGCGCGCCATGAATATTATTGAACTGTTTTCCCACAGGATAGATATTGAGCGGAAGCTGGAGAAGCGCACAAGGCAGCTCCGGGAAAGCAGGGAGAAGCTGAAACGGAATAATGATTTCCTGATTAATGCGCTAAGTTCCGTTGTAGAGTTCCGAAGCCTGGAATCGGGGGAGCATATCCAGAGGGTAAAGTATTATACCAGCGTCCTGCTTAAGTATCTGGCAGAGTTTTACCCGGAATATGGGCTGACGGAGGAGGATATTGAGCTGATTATAAGCGCGTCTGCCCTGCACGACCTGGGCAAGATTGCAATTCCGGACAGCGTCCTGCTGAAACCGGGCAAGCTAACAAAGGAAGAATTTGAGGAGATGAAGAAGCACACGGTCTATGGGTGTGAGCTGCTGGAGAATTTCAGGCAGGAAGGCGATGATTTCTACCGTTACTGTTATGAGATTTGCCGGCACCACCATGAGAGGTATGATGGGAAAGGATACCCGGATGGGCTGTCCGGGGAAGAAATCCCAATCAGCGCCCAGATTGTTTCCATTGCGGATGTGTATGATGCACTTGTGAGCAAACGTGTCTATAAAGCCCCATTTGAAGTCCATGAGGCGGCACGTATGATTGCAGATGGAGAATGCGGTACTTTTTCACCCAAGATTTTAGATTGTTTTGGACTGGCAAAGGAAGAATTTTTCCACGCAGCGGAAACAGAGCTGTCCTTTGCCGATGCGGAGAATTTGGAGAGAACGAAGTAACCCTTCCGTTCTTTTCTGCACCCCCCCCCAGAAGGCGAGGCAGCGTTCTGGGGGTGTTTTTTATCTTATAGGAAATACTGTGTTACTGTGAAGTGCTAAAGTGTATGAATTTCCTATAAGAGAAAAACAATTATGCGCAGCTCGCGGAGAGGAAATTTATTGCTGTGCAATCCGCTTGCGCGCGGAGAATCCTGCAAGGCAGGATTCTTTCTTGTCTTATAGGATTAGGGCGTCAAAAGGGGAATATGTTACATGGGGACTAGGGAGGTTATTTATGGAAAGAAAAAAGAAATCACGGCAGGGCGCCATCTATGTGCTGCTCTTTTTAGCAGCAATCATTTTATTATTCCACTGGTATACCCTGCAGAACCGCAAGCGCATGGTGGAGCAGAATAAAAACTATGCGGCGGATTCGGCGCATTTAACGGCAGCCAAGATAGATGAAAAGCTAAAAAGCGCCCAGAGCCTAATCAGCGTTTATGTGCATTTTTTGGAGGAAAACCTGAAGGAGCCAATGGTCACTGCGGAAATGCTGCGGAAGATGGAGGAACATTCAAAGCACTTGTTTAACGTCCTGATTTACACTGACGCCAATGGCAAGGACTATGCACCAGACGGGCGGATTTCGGACGTTACCAACCGGGATTTTTACCAGAAAGGCATGCAGGGGGAAAGCGGGATGGACATTATTTTCGATCCCCACTTTTTCGATGAAACGATGGCATGCTTTTACGCCCCAGTGCGTTTCCAGGGGGAAATTGTAGGGGTATTCCGGGGGGCGTTCCTTGCGGAAGAAAACTTAAAGGAAATGCTTGGGACTACTTATTTCGGGGAAGCGGCAAATGTATACCTCTGTATGCCGGACGGCAGGGTCATTGCCAGCTCCGATGGCCGGGAATATGAAGGGAACCTGTTAGAAAACCTGTCAGCGGACGGCATAATAGATGAAAAAACCATGAAGGATGCGGATAATGTATTTAAAAATGGCGGGAAAGGTTCCTTTGTCTGCACTTCTGGCAGCATGACGGACAATATCTGCGTGATGTACCTGCCGGAAAATAATTATGTCCTTGTGCAGACATTCCCGAAAAATGTAACGCAGGCTATGGTAAGGAAGGAAAATCTGGCAGGCATCCAGTTGGAAATTTCGCTGATTGCCTTGTTTGCCATTTATATTATTGCCCTGGTTCTACGTTCAGGCCGGGAACGGAAACGGCTGAAACAGGAAAATTTGGAGATGGGCTATATTATCAGCGGCATGAACACCTTGTTCCCGCGGTTTGCCATGGTGGATTTTGAAAAAGGCACCTACCAGTATCTGGCAGGGACGTCCCCGGAGGATAAGAGCCTTGCAAGCACCGGCTCTTATGGGGATTTGTGCGCGTACCTGTGCGCCGCTATGGAAAATACCGAGGAACGCCAGGAATTTGCTGACATTATGGAACAAGACGCCATTACCAAAACATTGAGGGACCAGGAAGACATGCGCTGTGAGCACCATGTGCTGCGGAATGGGAAGGAAGAGTGGGAGCATGTAAATATGGTGTGCCTGGAGCGGAGCGGCAGGACGCCCCTGAAAGCCCTCCTGAGCCGCCAGAATATTACAGAGGTAAAGGAAAGGGAGCTGCGCATCCAAGCCAAAATGTCCCTTGCAAACCGCAAGGAACGGCAGTACCGGATTGCTATTACCTCCAATGCCCTCTGCACGTTTGACTTTAACCTGACAAAGGATTTGGTGGAGGGGGATATTATCCGCACCATCCACGGGCAGCAGATTTCCATGCTGGAAAAAGCAGGGCTAAAAGCCCCCTGCAAGGCTTCTGAGTGTTTCCGGCAGTGGCGGCAGTTTGTGCTGGAGGAGTCGCTGGAAAGCTATGACAAGGTGGCGGACCTTGCCTACTTAAAGGAACGGTTTGCCCTGGGGGACGGGGAAGTAGCCATGGAATATTGGGAACAGGACCCAACCGGGACGCTGGTCTGCGTCCGCCAGTCTTTCCTTATGGTTAAAGATTCCGATACGGATGATATTATGGTAATGGTTGTCACAAAGGACATTACGGAAACAGAGAAAAAGCAGCGGGAACAGACCCAGGCCCTGCAGGATGCCTTGATGCAGGCGCAGCATGCCAACCGGGCAAAGACCACCTTCCTTTCCAATATGTCCCATGACATCCGTACGCCTATGAATGCCATTATCGGCTTTACTACCATTGCGGCCAGCCATATTGACAATAAGGAGCAGGTGAAAGACAGCCTGCAGAAGGTGCTTTCCTCCAGCAACCACTTGCTCAGCCTGATTAATGATATCCTTGACATGAGCAGGATTGAGAGCGGGAAGGTGCAGATTAAGGAGCAGGAGTGCAATATTTCGGAAATGATGCACAACCTTGTCAATATCATCCAGCCCCAGGTGAAGGCAAAGCAGCTTGAGCTTTTTATTGATACCTTTGAGGTGGTAAACGAGGACGTTATTGCAGACTCCTTGAAAATGAACCAGGTGTTCATTAACCTTTTGAGCAATGCGGTGAAATACACGCCGGCCGGGGGGAGCATTTCCTTCCGGATCATGCAAAAGACCACATTCCGCCATGGGTACGGCGACTATATATTTACCATAAAGGACAACGGCAATGGCATGTCCCCGGAATTTGTGGAGCATATTTTTGAGCCATTTGAGCGGGAAGCAAGCGCCACCCAGTCTGGGATCCAGGGCACGGGGCTTGGCATGGCAATTACGAAAAATATTGTGGAAATGATGAACGGCTCCATCAGCGTGGAAAGCAAGCTGGGGCAAGGCAGCACATTTACCATAGAACTTACCCTGAAATTGCAGGATACCGAAAAAAATGCAGCGCAGATGAAAGAAATGGAAGGGCTGCGGGCTCTGGTGGTGGACGATGATTTCAATACCTGCGACAGCGTAAGCAAAATGCTGAAGCAGTTAGGGATGCGTGCCGAATGGACCACTTCCGGCCGGGAAGCTGTTTACCGGGCGAAAGGCGCCTACGAGGAAGGGGACGCATACCATACCTATATCATTGACTGGCAGATGCCGGAAACCAGCGGGGTGGAAACTGCAAGGAGGATCCGTGCCGTGGCAGGGGAGGATGCGCCCATTATTATCCTGACGGCTTACGATTGGTCAGACATTGAGGAGGAGGCGGTAGCTGCCGGGGTGACTGCCTTCTGTGCAAAGCCCCTCTTTATGTCTGATTTGAAATCAGCCCTTTTGGCAGCCAGCAACGCGTCTTCTGGGAAGGAGGAAGAAGCGGCAGTCTGGACGCTGGCTGATTTCAGCGGGAAACGGGTCCTGCTGGTGGACGATATTGAGCTGAACCGGGAAATTGCAGAGATTATTCTGGAAGAAGCAGGGTTTGTGGTGGAGTTTGCCCCAGACGGGACGGATGCAGTCGCCATGGTGAAGGAATCTAAGGAGCATTATTATGACGTAATCCTGATGGATATCCAGATGCCAATTATGGATGGCTACGAAGCCACAAGGGAAATCCGCAGTTTGCCAAGGCAGGACGTGAAGCAGATGCCCATTATCGCCATGACTGCCAATGCCTTGGAGGAGGATAAGGAAGCGGCCTTAAAGAACGGGATGGACGCCCACATTGCCAAGCCGCTGGATATGGAAATATTTATTGGGATGCTGCAGAAGTTCCTTGGGTAATTCCCGTTGGGGCTTGCCTTCAGCAGGGGGAAGCATCCCGGGAACTGGCAGCAGCCCAACTGGCTTCACTGGAAGAAGTTATCCCTTGGCTGGAGGGGCGCTGAGGGGGCTTTCTGGTTCTATAGGAAAGACCTTGTTACGCTAAAGCGTAAAAGTTTCTTTCCTATAGAATAAAAAAGCTTTTATCGCACTGCGGCGGGTATGAAATCTGTCGCAAAGCGACCCGCCGCAGGCGGAGAATCCTGCAAAGCAGGATTCTTTGTTCCTGTTTCTGGTTTCTGCCATTCTTGTGGCAGTTCTGTTCATATTCACCCCTATGGTATCCACAATCACGCATATCTTTTACGTCTGGACGGAAACGATTCCGCGCCTTGCCAAATCCCCAAATATATCATATAATAAGGCGAGTATGCTTTTTAGAAAAGAGGAATTACAATGGAAAAGTTAGATAGACTGTTAGAACGCCTGGACTACGCCGTAGTGCAGGGGAAAACAGATTTGGACATCACAGGCATTGCCTACGATTCCAGAAAGGTGGCAAAAGGATGCCTTTTTGTATGCATCAAAGGCGCGGTGTCAGATGGCCACGCTTATGCAGCGGACGCCGCAGAAAAAGGCGCGGCAGCCTTGCTTGTGCAGGAAGATGTATCTGTGCCGGATTCCGCTACAGTCCTGAAAGTGCCGGATACCCGTTATGGCCTTGCACTGGCTTCTGCGGCATGGTTCGGCCATCCTGCCGAGCGGCTTAAGGTGATTGGCGTCACTGGGACGAAAGGCAAAACCACTACCACCTATATGGTAAAGTCCATTTTGGAGCAGGCAGGCTACCAGGTGGGATTAATTGGCACCATTGAAGCCATTATCGGCAGCAAGTCAATCCCTGCCAACAATACTACCCCGGAATCTTACCTTGTGCAGGAATATTTCCACCAGATGGCGGAAGCGGGGTGCCAGTGCGTGGTGATGGAGGTATCTTCCCAAGGGCTGATGATGCACCGCACCGCAGGGTTTACCTTTGATATCGGCATTTTCACCAACCTTGAGCCGGACCATATCGGCCCCAACGAACATGCTTCTTTTGAGGAGTATTTGGCCTGCAAGGCGAAGCTGTTCCGGCAATGCAGGATTGGGATTGCCAACCGGGATGATGCCCACTGGGCGCAGGTGTTGGAAGGACATACCTGCGAACTGGAAACCTTCGGGCTTTCCCCGGAGGCGGATTTGCGGGCGGAAGGGCTCCATTTGGTGAAAAAACTGGGATATCTTGGGGTTTCCTACACCGCAAAAGGACTCGTGGACATGGAAGTGGAAATTGACGTGCCGGGGAAATTCAGCGTGTACAACTCCCTGACAGCCATTGCCATCTGCCGCCATTTTAAAGTGACGGAAGAAAACATGAAGCAGGCTTTAAAGGCGGCAAAGGTAAAAGGCCGGATTGAAATGGTCCCGGTATCCAGCGAGTTTACATTGATGATTGATTATGCCCACAACGCCATGAGCCTGGAAAGCCTGCTGAAAACCTTAAAAGAATATGAGCCAAAGCGCCTTGTTTGCCTGTTTGGCTGCGGCGGGAACCGTTCCAGGCTGCGCCGCTATGAAATGGGGGAGGTTTCCGGCCGCCTTGCGGACCTGACGGTAATAACCTCCGACAACCCAAGGTTTGAGGAGCCGCAGGCTATTATCGACGACATTAAGGAAGGGATGGCAAAGACCGACGGGCAGTATGTGGAAATTATTGGCCGGAAAGAAGCCATCAAATACGTGATTTCCCATGGGCAGCCCGGGGATATTATTGTGCTGGCCGGGAAAGGCCATGAGGATTATCAGGAAATCAAAGGCAAAAAGTACCCGATGGATGAACGTGTGCTGATTCAGGAGGTTTTAAAGGAGTTGGCGCAGGAAAAGTAAAAGGAGATGGAGAGATGGCAGAATTTGCCAATATCATTATTGATATTTCCCACGAAAAGCTGGACAAAGCCTTCCAGTACCGTGTGCCGGCCCATTTGCAGGAAACCCTTTCCCTGGGGATGCAGGTGGAAATCCCTTTTGGGAACGGGGACCGGGCAGCCACCGGCTATGTGGTGGGGCTTTCTGGCACGCCGGAGTATGACGTGGATAAAATAAAGGAAATCAGGGGCGTGGTGCAGGGGAGCATCCCCATAGAATCCCAGCTTATCGCCCTTGCAGGATGGATGCGGGAAAATTATGGCGGGACCATGAACCACGCCCTGAAAACCGTCCTGCCTGTCAGGCAGAAAACAAAGGAAAAGAAACAGCGTGAGGTAAAGCTGCTTCTGGGGGGCGAAGAAGCCAAGGGGCAGCTTGCCACGTTTGAAAGGAAAAACCACAAAGCCAGGGCAAGGCTCCTTTTGGCCCTGATAGAGCAGGGCTCCCTTCCCTACGAGGTAGTTACCGGAAAATTAAACATCACAGCTTCTGTTATCCGCACCATGGCCTCCATGGGCATCCTTGCCGTGGAAGAAAAACGGAAATACCGGAACCCCTTTGGGCAGGAATTCCCGCGGGAAAAGAAACGCCTTGTGCTGAACCAGGAGCAGCAGGGCATTGTGGGCAGGATCTGGCAGGAATTCCAGGAAGGGCAGCAGAAAACATGGCTGATCCATGGGGTGACTGGCAGCGGCAAGACTGCAGTTTACATAGAGCTTATTGAAAAAGCCGTGGAGAGTGGGAAACAGGCCATTGTGCTGATCCCGGAAATCGCCCTGACTTACCAGACAGTGGTGCGTTTTTACCAGCGGTTTGGGGACCGGGTGTCCATCCTGAATTCTAAAATGTCCGCCGGGGAGCGGTACGACCAGTTTGAGCGGGCGAAAAACGGGGAACTGGACGTTATGATTGGCCCACGTTCCGCATTGTTCACGCCATTTTCAAATTTAGGGTTTATTATCATAGACGAGGAACACGAAACCAGCTACAAAAGCGAAACCATCCCCCGGTACCATGCAAGGGAAACCGCCATTGAGCGGGCAAGGATGGCGGGGGCGTCCGTGGTACTAGGCTCTGCAACCCCTTCGCTGGACAGCTATTACAAGGCCATGCAGGGGGAATACACCCTTTTGGAACTGGAAAAAAGAATCGAAGAAAAGCCGCTGCCTGCGTGTGAGATTATAGATTTGCGGGAAGAATTAAAACAGGGCAACCGTTCGATCTTAAGCGGAAGGCTGGAGGAATTAATCAAAGACAGGCTTGCCAGCCGCCAGCAGGTTATGCTGTTTATTAACCGGCGGGGAATGGCGGGGTTCGTGTCCTGCCGTTCCTGCGGCCATGTGCTGAAATGCCCCCATTGCGACGTTTCACTGAGCCAGCATAACAATGGGAAAATGGTCTGCCATTACTGCGGCTATGAGGAACCGGTCCCAAAGACGTGCCCGGAGTGCGGCTCCAAGTATATCAGCGGCTTTAAGGCGGGCACCCAGAAAATAGAAGAAATCGTGAAAAAGAGGTTCCCAGAAGCAAGGGTCTTACGGATGGATTTTGACACTACCAGGAATAAGTCCGGGTATGAGAAGATCCTTTCTGCCTTTGCCAACCAGGAAGCTGATATTTTAATTGGGACCCAGATGATTGTCAAGGGGCATGATTTCCCCAATGTAACGCTGGTGGGGGTGCTGGCTGCGGATTTATCCCTGTATGTCAGCGACTTCCATGCCGCTGAGCGGACCTTCCAGCTTTTGACGCAGGCGGCGGGCAGGGCAGGGCGCGGGAAGCTTCCCGGGGAAGTGGTAATCCAGACTTACAGCCCGGCCCATTACTGCATCCAATTGGCGTCACAGCAGGATTACGCACAATTTTATGAAGCGGAGATCCAGTGCCGGAGCCTGATGGGTTATCCCCCCTGCGGCCATATGATGGTAATGCTGGTGGCGTCCTCCGACGAGATGACGGCCTTCCTGTGTGCGGAGCTCCTGGGCCAGAAGATACGCCAGGCCCAAAACAAGGGGAAATTGTCCGGCTTGGCGCTGGTAGGCCCCGCTAATGCCCCGGTGGCAAAGGTCAAGGACATTTATAAAAAGGTGATTTATTTTAAGCATAAAGAATATCAGGAATTGGTGAACATAAAGGATGTGCTGGAAGCGTTTGTAGCCGGCCACCGGGAGTTTGCAGCAGTTACCATACAATTTGATTTTAACCCCATGAATGGGTTTTGAGATAACAGTACAGATGTTTTGGATTATGGTTTATTTTTAGGAGGAAAAAGCAATGGCTTTGAGGAATATCCGCCAGATGGGCGACGACATGTTAAAGAAGAAATGCAGGGAAGTAAAAGAGATGACACCCAAGCTGAAACAGCTTGTGGAGGATATGCTGGATACGATGTACGATGGCAACGGCGTAGGGCTTGCCGCCCCGCAGGTAGGGATTTTAAGGCGTATTGCCGTGGTGGATATCGGGGACGGCCCCATTGTCATGGTCAACCCCAGGATTGTTGCCAGCCGGGGGGAGCAGACCGGGGATGAAGGCTGCCTGAGCCTGCCGGGGAAAGCCGGGGTTGTGACAAGGCCCTATTACGTAAAAATAGAAGCTTGGGATGAGGATATGGAATGGTATGAAATGGAAGCGGAAGATTTGCTGGCCCGTGCCTTCTGCCATGAAATCGACCATTTGGACGGGCATATGTATGTGGAGAAAATCGAAGGGCCGCTCCATGATGCCGTCTATGAGGATGAAGATGAGGAGTAAAAGGAGTGTGGGAAAATGAGGATTATATTTATGGGGACCCCTGATTTTTCTGTGGGCACATTGGAAATGCTGATACAGGCAGGGCATGAAATTGTGTTGGCCGTTACCCAGCCAGATAAGCCAAAGGGGCGCAGCAAAGCCCTGCAGCATCCCCCGGTAAAGGAAGCTGCCCTTGCCCATGGGATTGAGGTTTACCAGCCCCGCAGGGTGCGGGAACCGGAATGTATTGAATATTTAAGGGGATATAAGCCGGATATTATTGTGGTAGTTGCCTTTGGCCAGATTCTCCCAAAGGAAATTTTGGAACTGCCCCCAAAGGGGTGCATCAACGTCCATGCTTCCCTGCTCCCCAAATACCGTGGGGCTGCCCCCATCCAGTGGGCTGTTATCAATGGGGAACCTGTGACTGGCGTTACCACCATGCGCATGGACGAAGGCCTTGACACAGGGGATATGATCCTGAAAACGGAAGTGCCCTTAAAGGAAGGCGAAACAGGAGGGACGCTTTTTGGGCGTCTGGCAGAAGCAGGGGCGGAGCTTTGCGTAAAGACCCTTGACGCCATTGCGCAGGGGACTGCCGTATATACGCCCCAGGACCATGATGCAGCCACCCATACAACGATCATAAAAAAGCAGCTAGGGGAGATGGACTGGGCAAAACCATCCGTGGAGCTGGAACGCTTCATCCGCGGCATGGATCCCTGGCCCAGCGCCTACACCTATCTGGATGGGAAAACCTTAAAAATCTGGAAAGCCAGGGTGCAGGGGCTGCCAGATACCGGGCAGGGCGTTACGGGAACTGCACAGGAAAACCAAGGCGCAGTCGGGTGCCGGCCGGGAACCATTTTAGCGGTTGCCCGGGACGCCATCTCCGTGCAGACTGGCCAGGGCGCCTTAATCCTGGAGGAACTCCAGTTAGAAGGGAAAAAGCGCATGTCCGCAGAAGCCTTCCTCCGGGGGTTTGCCCTTGCACCGGGAAAAGAATTAGGCAAAAAGTTTAAAAAAGTTTAAAAAGGAGTGATATTATGCCATTATACGGTTACTATTTTGACCCAACTTACATTTTAATCATTATCGGCGCAGTGATCTGCCTGATAGCTTCTGCAAGGGTAAAGACTACGTTCCATAAATATAACAGGGTACGGAGCATGTCTGGCATGACAGGCGCGCAGGCGGCAGAGCGTATTTTGCATTCCGCTGGCATTTATGATGTGTCTGTCCAGCATGTGTCTGGGGAACTGACTGACCATTACGACCCAAGGAATAAGACCCTGAGCCTTTCTGACAGCACCTATGGATCCACTTCTGTGGCAGCGGTAGGCGTAGCTGCCCACGAGTGCGGCCATGCCATCCAGCACCAGCAGGATTATGCGCCGTTGTCAATCCGCAGCGCTATTGTGCCGGTGGCAAATTTAGGTTCTTTTGCCGCATGGCCTTTGATCCTGATTGGCATGTTTATCACCAGCAGCACCGGGAGCCTGCTGATAAATATTGGGATTCTCTGTTTTTCCCTTTCTGTACTGTTCCAGCTTGTGACACTGCCAGTGGAGTTTAATGCTTCCAGCCGTGCGATCCATATGCTGGGCCAGACCGGGATTTTGCGGGAGGAGGAACTCCGCGGCACAAGGAAGGTTCTGGGTGCGGCAGCATTGACGTATGTGGCAGGTGCAGCGGCGGCTATCCTGCAGCTCCTGCGGCTTTTAATTTTAACCAATGGCAGGAGGGATGACTGATTTTAGGCTCTTCCGGCAGGACTTGGGCAGAAAAAGGGGTGTCAGGCGTCTTTTTGGCATATGCTGCTGGCATTGGGATAAAGTATAGAAGGAATACAAAAGAGGGACAGAAGGCTTAGCATAGGAGGGTTTATGGGCAGCAATAAAAATCAAGTAAATTGCCGGGAACTGGCGCTGGAAGTTTTGCTGGCAGTGACGCGGGATGGGGCGTACAGCCATATCGCCATACGGAATATGCTGGATAAATACCGTTACCTGCAAAAACAGGAACGCAGTTACCTGAAACGGGTATGCGAAGGCACGCTGGAACATATGATATGGATTGACTATGTGCTGGACCAGTTTTCCAGCGTAAAGGTAAGGAAAATGAAGCCGGCAGTCCGCTGCATCTTGCAGAGCAGTGTCTATGAACTGAAATATATGGATGCCATACCGCCTTCCGCTACCTGCAATGAAGCCGTAAAGCTGGCTAAGAAGCGGGGGTTTGGGAACTTGGGAGGGTTTGTGAACGGGGTCTTGCGCAGCGTCAGCCGGAACTTGTCCAACATCCCCATGCCGGACAGGGGGCAGGAGCCTCTCCGGTATTTGTCTGTGGCTTATTCCATGCCCCAGTGGATTTTAGAATTGTGGCAGGATTCCTATTCTATGGAGCAGATGGAAGGGTTTTTGGAAGCATTTTTAACGGAAATGCCCACTGCCGTCCGCGTCAACCCATTAAAGGCAACCGAAGAAGAACTGAAAAAAGAACTGGAATCAGCCGGAATCCAAGCAAAAGAAGCAGGGATTCCGGGTGCATTATTTTTGGAAAATTATGATTACTTGGAGAAAATACCTGCATTTCTGGAAGGGAAGTTCTATGTGCAGGATATCAGTTCCATGCAGGCCGGCCTGTGGGCAGCCCCAGCCGAAGGCAGCTTTATCTTAGACGTGTGCGCGGCTCCCGGCGGCAAAAGCCTTCATGCAGCAGAATTAATGCATGGGACAGGGATGGTGGAGGCAAGGGATTTGACGGAAGCAAAAGTTGCTTTGGTACAGGAAAATATCAGCCGCTGCCAGCTTCCCAATATCCGGGCCGTACAGGCAGACGCAAGGGAATTAGATGCGGGGATGGTAGGGAAGGCAGACCTTGTGATTGCAGACCTGCCTTGCTCCGGCCTTGGCGTACTTGGAAGGAAAGCAGATATTAAATATAAACTTAAGAAAGAATCCTGCCAGGGGTTAATAGCCCTGCAGCGGGAAATCCTTCATACGGTCCAGCAGTATGTAAAACCTGGCGGTGTCCTGCTCTACAGTACCTGCACCATCAATCCCGGTGAAAATGAGGGAAATGCCGCATGGTTCCTGCAGGAGCACCCAGAATTTTGCCTGGAAAAGCAGCAGCAGATACTTCCCCAAAAAGGAAGGCAGGACGGCTTCTTTTTGGCAAGGATGGTAAAGGGAACGTACTGAAATGGGGGTTTTTATGGAAAAAGCAGATATCAAGTCATGGGACCAAAAGGAACTGGGTGAATTTCTGGTGTCGCTGGGGGAAAAGCCCTTCCGGGCGAAGCAGCTTTACCCCTGGCTGCATATCAAACACGCAGTATCCTTTGAGGATATGACGGATATTTCAAAAAAATTAAAAGAAAAATTAATTAATTCATGCCATCTTACCGTGCTGCGGCAGGTGGATATGCAGCAGTCTAAGCTGGACGGGACGAGGAAATACCTCTTTGCCTTGCCGGACGGGAATCTGGCAGAAAGCGTCCTTATGCGTTACAGCCATGGGAACAGCGTCTGCGTTTCCTCCCAGGTGGGCTGCCGGATGGGCTGTAAGTTCTGTGCTTCCGCCTTGGGCGGGCTGGTCCGGGGGCTTACCCCGGCAGAACTGTTGGAACAGGTGTACCGCATCCAGGAGGACAGCGGGGAGCGGGTATCCCATGTAGTAGTCATGGGCATGGGGGAGCCGCTGGACAATTATGGGAATGTGCTGAAATTTATCCGGCTCCTGTCAGATGGGAACGGCTTAAACATCAGCCAGCGTAATATCACGGTTTCCACCTGTGGGATTGTGCCCAAAATGCGGGAACTGG
>Ga0137308_101795_pt1 | contig 18009 bp, 20 predicted proteins | sample Inofrocosms_June_FD_97181 | JGI IMG/M metagenome (GOLD analysis project Ga0137308, IMG submission 97181) | Mouse cecal microbial communities from Vienna, Austria - N-Acetylneuraminic and N-Acetylglucosamine D2O microcosms_June | ecosystem: Host-associated > Mammals > Digestive system > Large... | reverse complement strand
TCCAGTGCAGAACGGTAAAATACCGGTTCAGAATCTGCGGGTACAGGCTTCCATCCTCCAGGATATCCTTTGGTGTGCTTCCGTTTGGAAAAATAAAGTTCCAGTAGTCATTGGATAGAATGACTTCTTTCATATCTGGCATAGTTCAATCATTCCGCGCAATCTATTTAGCTTCTATGTATTCTATGAATAATCAATACATAATTAGCACGAAAATTCCACACAGACTGTAATTGCATTTCGCGGTTTATGAATAGGAACCGTCATAAATTTCACTGGCAGGATCGTAATAGTAGTAATCGCCGCTGCCACTGTCATACAGGGAGCTGTCACTGTAATCGCTGTAAGTTTCTTCGTAACCGTAACCGGTTGTATCCTCACTTCCGTCTGTCCCATCGTCGAAGGTATTATTTAGGGCATTGCCAGTTCCGTCAGAGCTGTCTGTACCGGAAGTTCCCGATGAGGAACTGATATCGTTCAGCTCTGTTGCTGTATACACACCGTTGACAGCGGACATGGATGCCAGAGAGACAGTAATATTATTTCCCAGGGTAATGCCATTGGTGAGATTATCCACAGCACCTGTGGTTGAGCATATGTATTCTGTTCCTTCAGATGTCCTTACTGTTACATCCTCCATACTGGCTGCCACAATGGTTCCGGTAATTTTATTGCCGCCGGCAGAAGCCGCATTGGCAGAAGCACCGCTGTTTGCTGAAATTCCAGACGCCCCGGGGGTGGTTGTCCCATTGCTGGAAATTCCGGTTGACACATTTGCAGACACAGTAGGTGAAGGTGTTTCTGTGGCATCATCTTTGGAAGATTTATCGGATGGTGTAGGGGTTATGGCAATTGCAGTGGATTCGTCTTTTTTCTTTCCACATCCGGTCAAAGATACACAGAGAATTCCCATACATAAAATAATAATGGCTGACATAGTTTTTCTTTTCATGATTATACTCCTCAACACTTTTTTAGGATAGTTGTTTGTTTGCATAGTAAAACCAAATATATTGGCTGATTGTTACCATTATATTACGAAATTTAGTTTGCCGCAAGTCAGTTAGGGCAAAAAGTCATGAGGGAATAGATTTATTTGAACAATCCAGGAGCCGGCGAATAAGCTATAGAAAGAAAAAGTGCGGGGCTGCACTGGAGAAAATTGGATTATGAAAGACATTTTTCATCTGACAGGAAAAGGAATCGGTGTTGCGGTCATTGACACCGGAATCTTTCCCCATGTAGATTTTAATAATCGTATTATCGCTTTTCAGGATATGGAGCATGGAAGAAAGGAACCTTATGATGACAATGGCCATGGTACACATATTGCAGGGATTTTAGGAGGGAGCGGAAGCGCTTCCAGAGGGAAATGCCGGGGAATTGCTCCTGAATGCGATTTTATCGGCATCAAGGTACTGGATAAACAGGGAAACGGGAAAAAGGAACATGTACTGCAGGCATTTCAGTGGATTCTGGAAAATCATGTGAAATATCATATTCGAATTGTAAATATATCAGTAGGGACTACCTATCGCAGCGATGGAGACCACCGGATTCTTATTGACGGGGTGGACCAGGTGTGGGATGCAGGGCTGGTGGTGGTAGCTGCTGCCGGCAACGGAGGGCCGGCTCCAGGGACTGTCACCGCACCGGGAAGCAGCCGGAAAGTGATTACCGTGGGAGCCAGTGATATGCTCAGCGCAAGATATGGAAGTTCCGGAAGCGGACCTACCATGGAATGTGTCTGCAAACCGGATATTGTGGCTCCAGGCCAGCATATTCTGTCCTGTGCGCCCCAGAGAAGGGGGCGTCTCTATGTGAGAAAAAGCGGAACTTCCATGGCTACTCCGGTAATTTCAGGGGCAGCTGCCAGGATGCTGGAGTATGATCCCTCGCTGAAAAACGTGGAAATCAAAATGCTTTTAAAAGAAAGCGCTGTGGATGCAGGGTATCCACGGAACAGGCAGGGATGGGGGATATTTCATATGCAGAAATTCTTTCAGGCATATTATAAATTGTAGGAATCTATTCAGTACAGACGCGGTTATTCTTCACATACATGTTCCAGTCCCTGTCCCATAATCGTGGCTACGTGCTCATCGGCCAGAGAATAGTATATCGTTTTTCCATCTCTGCGGAATTTCACCAGAGACATCTGCTTTAAAATCCGAAGCTGGTGAGAGATGGCACTCTGGGTCATGGATAAGGTATCCGCAATGTCCTGGACACAAAGTTCCTGATTCAATAGAGAATGCAGAATTCTGATTCTGGTTGGGTCTCCAAAAACTTTGAATAATTCTGCCAGTTTGTATAAAGTATCATCATCTGTTGAATGATATAAGTTATTTTCATCCATAGCAAGCCTCCTGTCTTCTGAAAATTATTTTAATGGAAAATACCGGCAAGGTCAATTGTTAATTTGCAGTAACTATTCAGCAGGTGCTGTTTTGCTGGTAACGGTGAAGGTACAAAACCACTACAATTTGCAGTTAATTGTGCCGGCAGAAGTTTATGTTAATTAAACTTCCATAAATTCCTGAGATATTGGTTGACAAGTTGAAAAGACAATATATAATGAAATGTATAGGGGAAATGTCCTGCATTGTAATTGCAGACAGAAAACAGTAAGTGAAAGAAGACGGAGGAATTATTATGAAAAAAAAGTATTTACTGCTTGTGGGCATCCTGGCAGTCTGCTTTGTAATGGGCGGCTGCAAGAAGAAGTCAGAAGCTGATAAAGTCACTGCTGAGAAAGAACCGACGATTATAACGAAAGATGACAGTGTGTCCGGCCAGGTTGTGGAAATGGAGCAGGGCAGCAATATAGATAAATCCAAAATTACAAATATAATGGGAACAAAGACTGCTGCGTCTGGTGAGCTGGTAATTACAAATCTTACAGGGCACGAGATCAGTGAATTTTATGCCCGTCTTTCCACTGAAGAAGACTGGGGGGAAGATTATGTGGCAGGAAAATTCACATTAAAGAATAGTGATATGGCTCTGTTTTACTATGAAAAGGATGAGCAGGCATCAGCAGATGCAGCTGTGCAGTATGATCTGCGGATAGTGTTCGCGGATGGTGCAGAGTCTGAATGTTATTTTAGAGAATTGACATTAAGTGATATTGAAGAACTCTCCTTGAATATTACAGACGGCGTCCCCTATGTAAAATACCAAAGCCTTTCCTCGAAACAGCAGGTTTCCACATTATCTGCGGCCAGAAAACGGATGGGTCTGCCGGAGTCTGCCAGTGGAAACGAAACAGACAGTTCTTCCAAACAGACCCCGGGAGTGACGGGCAGCGGCACAGGCACCAATTCCAACACAGGTACGGGTTCAGATGGCGGCGGGAGTTCGACGCCTTCAGATTCTGGAACAGGAGATGTAACTGCAACACCAGATCCGGGCAGCAATTCAGGGGATGGCAGCAGCGGCGATATACCGCCGGGAATGGATGGACAGGGAACGGACATGCGGGATACGGCCCAGGGCTATGTAGGACAGGATATGGACAGCCTGGTTGGACAGGTGGGGGATGCCAATGCTTCGGAATATGGCACAGATGAAGAAACGGGTTCTTCCATTGGATATTATTATTATGATGGTTTTACGGTTTCAACGATTGAAGGGGAAGATGGAAGCCAGACAGTTACAGGTGTCTGGTAGAAGAAAGGCATTGGATGATGAAAAAAATATTACTGAAGCTGAGCGGCGAAGCCCTGGCCGGAGATAAGAAAACAGGTCTGGATGAGGGCACAGTTATGGAAGTATCCAGACAGGTAAAAGCAATCGTAGAAGATGGCATTCAGGTAAGTATTGTAATCGGCGGCGGCAATTTCTGGAGGGGAAGGTCCAGCAAAGCCATAGACCGGTGTAAAGCGGACCAGATCGGCATGATGGCTACTGTGATGAACTGTATCTATGTATCAGAGATTTTCCGTCACACCGGACTGGATACAGAAGTATTCACCCCATTTGTCTGCGGTGCATTTACCCGTTTGTTTTCAAAAGACGAAGCGGACAGGTGTCTGTCACAGGGCAAAGTAGTGTTTTTTGCCGGAGGTACAGGACATCCCTATTTTTCTACCGATACAACAGCAGTGCTGCGGGCGGTGGAGATGGAGACAGATATGATACTGCTGGCGAAAGCAGTAGATGGAGTCTATGACAGCGATCCGAAAGACAATCCAGAGGCAGAAAAGTATGACGAAATCCACATACAGGATGTGATAGACAAACAGCTGGCAGTGATGGATCTTACTGCGTCCATTATGTGTATGGAGAATAAAATGCCAATGCTGGTATTTGGGCTGAACGGGAAAGACAGCATCATTGAGACGGTGAGCGGCAGATTCTGCGGTACAAAGGTTCTTGTGTAAAAAAGTGTAACGGAAAAATCCAGATTATAGAGGCATTCCGGGAACACTTAGAAATTAAGGGAGAAAAACAAATGGATGAAAGACTGCAAAAGTATGATGAGAAAATGACAAAGACGATGGGCAATTTGGAATCTGAGTATGCAACCATCCGGGCAGGGAGGGCAAATCCCAGAGTTCTGGACCGGTTGTCCGTAGATTATTATGGAGCTCCTACGCCTATCCAGCAGGTGGCAAATGTAAGTGTACCGGAGGCACGGATGATTCAGATTCAGCCCTGGGAACCGGATATGGTCAAAAAAATCGAGAAAGCAATCCTCACGTCTGACCTTGGGATTAATCCCACCAATGACGGACGGGTGATCCGCCTGGTATTTCCTGAATTGACAGAAGAACGCAGAAAAGAATTGGTGAAAGATGTGAAGAAGCGGGGAGAAGCAGCCAAGGTGGCACTTCGGAATATCCGCCGAGATGCCAATGATACGTTGAAGAAACTGGGAAAAGAAGATGTTTCTGAGGACGAAATCAAAGAGCTGGAAGATCAGGTGCAGAAAATGACGGATCAGTATGTGAAAAAAGTGGATGCTGCCATTGAGGAAAAATCAAAAGAGATTATGAAGGTATAATTTTTTTGAATCTGAACCAAATAACAGGGGGCTCATGTGAGACCCCCTTTCTTGTGTATGGGGAAAAGGAGAGTTGTATGGAGGTACCCAATCATATTGCCATTATTCTTGACGGCAACGGCAGATGGGCAAAGCGAAGAGGAATGCCCAGAGGATATGGCCATGTGAAAGGCTGTGAAAACCTGGAAAAGATTTGTGAGTATGCCAGCGAACTGGGGGTAAAATATCTCACTGTATATGCTTTTTCTACAGAAAACTGGAAGCGGTCCAGAAGTGAAGTAGAAGGGTTGATGAAACTTTTTCGGGATTATTTAAAAAAATGCATTAAGATATCCAGAAAATGGCGGATGCAGATGAGGGTGATCGGGGAAATATCCGCATTTGACCAGGATATTCAGAAAAGTGTGCATACGTTAGAAGAATTTTCCAGCCAGTTTGACAGACTGCATTTTCAACTGGCATTGAATTATGGAAGCAGAGATGAAATGATCAGGGGTATGAGAAAAATGGCGGCCCAATGCCAGACTGGAGAGCTTTCCCCTGAGGAAATTACAGAAGAACGGTTTGGAGACTATCTGGATACAGCAGGGCTTCCAGACCCGGATTTGATGATCCGCACCAGCGGGGAACTGCGTCTTTCTAATTTTTTATTGTGGCAGATGGCTTATACAGAATTTTATTTTACAGATGTGGCCTGGCCGGATTTTGACAAAAAGGAATTGGTCAAAGCCATTGAGCAATATAATAAAAGAGACAGAAGGTACGGCGGGGTAAAGGAGGAGCAGAATGTTTAAGGGGCGGCTGGCCAGCGGGGTTCTGCTGGTGCTGGCCATTCTTTTGCTGATTTTCCGCGGTGGGAGCGTGTTATATGTGTCTGTGGCGGCTGTCTCGCTGATTGGGATGCGGGAACTGTATCAGGCTGCAGGGGTTCATGGGGAAAAGATGGGAGTGCTGGAATTTGCCGGTTACTCGGGAGCACTTTTGTATTACTTGGCTCTGTGGTTTGGAATAGAAACATATGGTCTGCTGGCCGTATTGGCTGCACTGATTCTTCTGATGTCTGTCTATGTATTTACCTATCCCAAATATCAGGCAGAGCAGGTGATGGCAGCGTTTTTCGGTATTATGTATGTGGCGGTTATGCTTTCTTTCATATATCTGACACGGGTGCTGGAAGGAGGCATTTACCATGTGTGGCTGATCTTTCTTTGTTCCTGGGGGTGTGATACCTGTGCATACTGTGTGGGTGTTCTGTTTGGGAAACATAAAATGACACCAGTGCTGAGTCCGAAAAAGTCGGTGGAAGGCGCTGTGGGAGGCGTGGCAGGGGCTGTTTTACTGGGTGTTCTTTACGCTTATTTTACGAAAGGCAGCATGGCAGGTTACGGGGTTATCTGCGGGGCAGGTGCACTGCTTTCTATGATAGGAGATCTGGCGGCATCGGCAATCAAGAGACAGACAAAGATAAAAGATTACGGGAAATTAATTCCGGGACACGGAGGCATTTTAGACCGTTTTGACAGTGTGATTTTTACGGCTCCGGTTATTTATTTTCTGGTAGTGGTTTTGGCGGGGAGAGCCTTATGAAAAAAATAGCGATTTTAGGATCTACAGGTTCTATAGGTACACAAACTCTGGAAGTTGCCAGGCATAACGGAGATATTCAGGTATTGGGACTAACGGCAGGTTCCAATATCCGTCTGTTGGAAAAACAGATCCGGGAGTTTGCTCCTGTGGCAGTCTCGGTTATGGATGAAGATAAGGCCAGAGATCTGGCAGTACGTGTCAGAGATACAGACACAAAAGTCCTAAGCGGCATGGATGGGATGATGAAAGTGGCGGCACTGAAAGACACAGAAATTCTTGTTACCGCCGTGGTGGGAATGATCGGGATACGCCCCACAATAGAAGCCATACGTGCCGGGAAGGACATTGCTCTGGCAAATAAAGAAACCCTTGTGACAGCAGGACATATTATCATGCCTCTGGCACGGGAATACGACGTTTCTATTCTGCCTGTGGACAGTGAGCACAGTGCAATTTTCCAGTGTCTTCAGGGTGAATCTGCCCGTTCCCTGCGAAAGCTGCTGCTCACCGCATCCGGAGGGCCTTTCCGGGGATATGACCGAGAGCAGCTGGAGAGGGTGACCCTTTCAGATACCCTGAAACATCCCAACTGGGTGATGGGGCAAAAAATCACGGTGGATTCAGCAACTCTGGTGAATAAAGGGCTGGAAGTCATGGAGGCGTGCTGGCTGTTTCAGGTGGAAGTAGATCAGGTACAGGTGGTGGTCCAGCCTCAGAGCGTCATCCATTCTATGGTAGAATTTGAGGACGGAGCAGTGATGGCACAACTGGGCACACCAGATATGAAGCTTCCCATTCAATATGCGCTTTATTATCCCCAAAGGCGGTTTCTGCCTGGAGACAGGCTGGATTTCGCCGCGCTGGGTTCCTTAACTTTTGAGGCACCGGCCTCAGATACGTTTCAGGGGCTGTCCATGGCTGTGGAGGCAGCCCGGGCCGGCGGCAGTATGCCCACAGTATTCAACGCTGCCAATGAGCAGGCTGTACGCAGATTTTTGAACCAGGAAATCCGTTTCCTGGATATTTATGATATGATCGGCAGTTCCATGGACAGACACCAGGTGATACCAGAACCTTCTCTGGATACGATTCTGGAAATTGAGGCAGATACAAATCAGTGGTTGGAAAGCAGGTGGTAATTTTGAAAATTTTCATTGCAATTATTATTTTCAGCATATTGGTATTGTTTCATGAATTGGGACACTTCCTTCTGGCAAAGAAAAATGGGATTGTAGTTCAGCAATTTTCTCTTGGCATGGGTCCTACACTGTTGAAAACCAAAAGAGGGGAGACCGAATATTGTCTGAAGCTTCTGCCTCTGGGCGGTTCCTGCATGATGCTGGGCGAGGACGAAGACAGTGAAGTCCCTGGCTCGTTTAATTCTGCCTCTGTGTGGGGGAGGATTACAGTAATTGCCGCAGGGCCTATTTTTAATTTTATTATGGCCTTTATTTTTTCAGTCATTATTGTGGCAATGATGGGTTATGTACCGTCCAGGGCAGCAAACGTTCCTGAAGACTCCCCTGCCTATGAGGCAGGACTTCGGGAAGGTGACCAGATTACAGAATTTCAGGGATATACTATAGACAGCGGGCTTGATTTGAATACATGGCTTGCGCTCAATGAATTGGAGGATGCGCCCATAGAGATGACAATCAAACGTGATGGGGTGAAGAAGCTGGTTTCTTATCAGCCAGAGACCCAGGAAAAATATCTCATGGGGTTTAACCGGGCAGATACCCAGCGTTTGGAAGTGGCTTCTCTGATTAAGGATATGCCATTGGAAGAATCAGGAATTCAGCCTGGCGATGTAATTACTGAGATTAATGGAACAGCCATCCAGAATCAGGATGACTATGAACGTTACATTGAAGCAAATCCACTGAGTGAGGAGCCCTTGGACATTACCTATGAGCATAATGGAAAGCTGAAAAGAATCACCGTAACTCCAGCCAGTTATACCCAGGTATCTCTGGGATTTCAGTATCAACTGGGGCGTGAGAAGACATCATCCTGGAATGTGTTCCGATATGCGGCCGTTGAGGTAAAGTATTGGATACGCACAACAGTGATGAGTCTGGGGAAATTATTCACCGGCCAATTTGGAATCAGGGATTTGTCCGGGCCTGTAGGTGTGGTGGATGTAATCGGGGATACCTATGAGGCCGCCCGTTCAGAGGGCACCACGGTTCTCTGGGCGAGTATGCTGAATATTGCAGTGCTTCTCTCTGCAAACTTGGGAATTATGAATCTGCTTCCCATACCGGCGCTGGACGGCGGCCGGCTGGTTTTCTTAATCCTGGAAGCAATCCGGAAGAAACCCATTAACAGACAGGCAGAGGCAATGATTCACATGGCGGGCTTCGTTCTTCTCATGGCGCTGATGTTCGTGGTGATGTATCATGATATTATGAAGTTATTTTAGAAGCTTTATAAAATACACAGTAAAAATCCTACTTGCAAAGGCGGTTTCCACAGGGGCAATTATGAAGATGGTATGCATATACTAATATAACATCAATCGGTTAAGAGGTTATGAATGAGGGATTATATGCGTATCATGGAGAATAACCAGGTAGATACAGGAAAGCTCCAGATTCAGGTGCAGTCTTCTGTGAGGAATGTTCCGATTCAGGATGCCAGGATACAGATATCCTATACTGGAAATCCTACACAGACGATAGAAGAGGTGGTTACAGATGAATCCGGACAAAGTCCGACCCTGGAACTGCCGGCACCCCCGGTAGAATACAGCCTGGAGCCCGGAGAAACTCAGCCGTATTCAGAATATACACTGAACGTGAGTGCTCCGGGATATACTCCTTTTGACATTAGTGGGATTGAGATACTGTCCACGGCAACAGCTATCCAATCTGTGTATCTGGAACCACAGGAACCTGGAGAACAGATTGACAACCTGGTGATTCCAGCCCACACGCTGTATGGTGATTACCCGCCAAAGATACCGGAAGAAGAAATTAAACCTATGGATGAGACTGGGGAAATTGTGTTGAGCCGTGTTGTCGTGCCAGAATATGTGGTGGTTCACGACGGTGTGCCCTCGGACAGCACTGCCCGGGATTACTATGTGAGGTACAGGGATTATATTAAAAATGTGGCTTCCAGTGAAATTTATGCCACCTGGCCGCAAGATACGATCCGGGCAAATGTGCTGGCTATTATGTCCTTCACTTTGAACAGGGTCTATACAGAATGGTACCGCAACAAGGGGTATGATTTTACCATCACATCATCTACAGCATTCGATCACAAGTGGATACCCGATAGAAATATTTTTACCAGCATTTCACAGGTTGTGGATGAGCTGTTCTCCAATTATCTGTCCCGTCCCAATGTGCGTCAGCCGATTTTGACCCAATATTGCGATGGGCAGAGGGTGACCTGCCCCAACTGGATGAGCCAATGGGGCTCCAAATATCTGGGAGATCAAAATTATTCGGCAATTGAAATTCTACGGTATTATTATGGCGATTCCATGTATATCAATATGGCGGAAGAGATATCAGGAATTCCTGCCTCCTGGCCCAGGTACGATCTGGATATTGGTGCGTCCGGACAAAAAGTGACACAAATACAGGACCAGCTCAATACCATTGCAGATGTATATTCGGCCATCCCTCAGGAACCAGTAACCGGGTACTATGATGAGGCGACAAAAGAGGCTGTGCGGACTTTTCAGAAGGTATTTAAGCTTCCCCAGACAGGAATTGTGGATTATGTAACCTGGTATAAAATTCAGGAAATTTATGTGGGGGTTACCAGAATCGCTGAGCTGATGTGAACTAGAGTGTGTTTGAAAATTTCCCGCTAGATGGTGCGGAACATGCAGTCCCAGACTTGAATTTCCAGCCGGATGGAGTATCAGGCGGTCTGCGTAGAAATTACTGTGCCGGACAGGAAGCTGTGCTGCAGTGCCTGGCCGGCATATTTTGAATATTCTTGGAAAATTTTAAATACTATGTTTAGAAGAAAGCGGATTTATGTATGGAAGAATCAAATTTTGAACCGGACAGAAATGCAGACAAAGACTCTCTGTCAATGATTATTCTGGCGGGAGGACTCAGCCGCCGTATGGGAACAGATAAATCTGATTTGCTATACCGGGACCAGACATTTCTGAATATACAGATTGAAAAAGGGCGGAAACTGGGGATTGAGGATATCCTGGTGTCAGGTTACCGAGGGTTAAAGTGTCAGGTACCGGTGGTTATGGACCGCCTGAAAGAGAGGGGACCGCTGGGAGGAATGGAAGCATGTTTTGTCTGCGCACGTCATGAGCGCTGTCTGGTGCTGAGTGTGGATACACCTCTTGTTTCAGTTTCCGAACTGCAGAAATTAATTCAAAGAGATAGGGAAAGCAGTAATTTGATTACGATTCTCCGGCATGGAGAAAAACAAGAGCCTCTGATTGGTGTTTACAGTACAAGGCTGTCAGAAAGTATTGCGGCGGCTCTGGCCAAAGGAAATGGTTCTGTATTTGCATTTTTGAAAAAAACCGGATATGGTGAATACGAAAGCACAGGGAATGAACTTCAGTTCCAAAATATTAATGAAAAGGCAGATTACCGCAGGCTTCAGGAAAAATTGTAGAATGCATTTGTTTAATTCAGACGGTAAAATCAGCCTTTAAACGGGTGGTTATTGTCTATTTTGCTAAAAAAATATTGACAAAAAGTGAAATTCAAGATATACTGAATAAAGCATCAGCGTTGTCTGTATTTGATGACGGGGTGAGAGATTGAGTAATTAGCTGTGTTTAATACTGTTGTGAAGACAAAGACTAATGTTTACTGGCCATATATGGGGCTGAAATACCTCCAAACGACGGTGGGAAAACAAGGCTTTTTACTAATATATGTGGAGTATTCGCTGCAGACGCTTTGTGGAGAGGCACTGCCGTAAAGGAATACTCCGCATAGAAAGCACCTTGTAAAAATCAATCTGTAAAAAACATGAGGCTTTTTATAGATTGATAAATAATATTATAAAGGGGGGAATTTACTATGATGAATTCACCAGCGGAAATCGCTAAAAATTATGTACCCATCGGTAAAGGCAAGGCTAATATGAAGGCCAGCAAACTGTTTGTTCTGGGTATCCTGGCCGGAATCTTCATTGCAATTGCAGGTGTTGGCGCGTCAACAGCATCCACCAGCCTCTCAGGTTCTGTGGGAAAACTGGTAGGTGCCTGTGTGTTCCCGGCTGGACTGACACTGGTAATCCTGGCCGGAAGTGAATTGTTTACCGGTAACTGCCTCATTATTATTTCTGTATTGGAAAAAGAAGCCTCTGTTGTCAATATGCTGCGCAATTGGGTAATTGTATATCTTGGCAACTTTGTGGGAAGTATTTTTGTGGCATGGGGCGTAAGTGCCTGTCATCAGCTCAGTTTGTTTGACAACGCACTGGGCGGAGCTACAATCAATACGGCAGTGGCAAAGGTTTCCATGTCCTTTGGGGATGCATTTTTGAAAGGCGTGTTCTGTAATATGCTGGTATGCCTGGCTGTATGGTTAGGATTTTCATCTAAAACTGCTGCAGGCAAAATTGCTGCACTGTTCTATCCCATCATGGTATTCGTACTCAGCGGATTTGAGCATAGCGTTGCTAATATGTTCTATGGCCCAGCAGGTCTCTTTGCAATGGGCAATGCAGATTATCTGGCAGCAGCAACAGCTGACACAGCAAAATTAACATGGGGAGCATTCTTCGTGAAAAACTTAATTCCAGTAACACTGGGAAATATTGTCGGCGGAGCAGTACTTGTCGGTATGGTATACTGGTTCATTTACTTAAAGAAAGATAAAGAGTCGTAATACATAGAGGCGGCGGGAGGCATTTTGTTGAGAAAAGTGCTTCCCGCTGATTCTGTTTACAATAATTATACTCAAGAGCATACGTATTTGCCAAATGATTTGCTGTTTTGCTTGAAACAGTGGAGGCCTGCTGGCAAATCATTTGGCTTACAGGTATAAGAAGCGGGCTGCGTGCCACGAAACAGAACGATTTCTAGGAGGATTTTGTTATGGGAAAAATACTGGCAATTTGTATCAGTGAAAAAAAGGGGGTACAGAAGTCACCTGTAGATTCTGCGGTGCTGCTGGAAGACTGGGGCATTGAAGGGGATGCCCATGGCGGAAAGTGGCATCGACAGGTGAGCCTTCTGTCCTTTGAGAAAATAGAGGACTTTCGCGCCAAAGGCGCAGACGTTGATTTTGGAGCATTTGGAGAGAACCTGGTTGTAGAAGGCTTTGATCTGCGGAAAATACCTGTAGGTTCCAGATTTCAAATCGGTGATGTTCTCTTGGAACTCACCCAGATTGGAAAGGAATGCCACAGCCACTGTGCCATTTTCCACGCAGTGGGCGACTGCATTATGCCCAGAGAAGGGGTATTTACCAAAGTGTTAAAGGGCGGTTCCATTAAAGTGGGAGATGAGATCCAGCTGCTGCCCCTTCCCGATAACCGTCCATTTACAGCAGCAATCGTCACTTTAAGTGATAAAGGCTCTCAGGGTGAAAGGGAGGATAAAAGCGGGCCGGCCATACAGGAAATACTGGAAAAGGAGGGGTACAGTGTAATAGAGACACTGCTTCTGCCGGACGGAATCCAGCCCCTGGCCGCACAGCTTTCCAGGCTGGCAGATCAACGGCAGGTTAATGTGATTTTCACCACAGGAGGAACAGGATTTTCAGAGCGGGATCTGACGCCGGAGGCCACCATAGAAGTCTGCGACCGTATGGCAAACGGAATCGCTGAGGCTATGAGACAGTATTCACTGACCATTACCGGGCGGGCTATGCTCAGCCGGGCCGTATCCGGAATCAGGAAAAAAACTTTGATCGTAAACCTGCCGGGAAGTCCCAAGGCAGTGAAAGAAAGCCTGGAGTATATACTGCCCCAGCTGGATCACGGCCTGGACATTCTGCGGGGAACAGGGGGAGAGTGCGGAAGTTCGAAATAGAGCGTGTTTTTTAAAATCATGGGAGGTATTTTACAGGTGGAACCTTTGAAAGGAGACGATGTGTATACTCTTGATGATATTTATCATCTTCCGGAGGGAAAACGGGCGGAGTTAATTGACGGACAGATTTATTATATGGCATCGCCCAGCAGAACCCATCAGAGAGTCTTAGGGTCGGTTTTTCGGAAAATCGCCGATTATATTGACGGGCATGGGGGGGATTGTGAAGTTGATATCGCGCCATTTGCAGTTTTTTTGACGTCAGATGACAGGAATTATGTGGAACCGGATATTTCGGTTATATGTGATTTTGATAAATTAGACGATAGAGGATGCCATGGCGCACCGGACTGGATTATCGAGATCGTTTCTCCCAGCAGTAAATCCATGGATTATTTTATAAAACTTTTTAAGTACCGCACAGCCGGCGTCAGGGAATATTGGGTTGTGGACACGGACAGAAGGCTGGTAACTGTTTATAATTTTGAACGGAATCAGATGGTAGAATACTCTTTTAAGGAAGGGATTCCTGTTGGAATTTATGAAGGATTTTCCATAAAAATTACAGAATGAGAATATACAAAAAAGCTGTCAGTATGGGCGGCTTTTTTGCCGTCGATGTATGTTTCAGCGTTTTTTCAGACCTTGGAAGGAATAGAAGAGTACCAGATAGCGGCGGTCTTAAAAGCCGATGTGTCATGTTTGACTTTCGGCAGGCATTCCAGAATCCGCAGGAAATCGAGGATTATGTAGACCGGGCGAAAGATCTTTTTTGAGAAGTGCTTGAAAGTACCCGAAAAGTGCAGAATGTGAGACAAAGCGTGGCGCGATGTAGTCTTGGGGAAGTGTTCAAAGATGGATACTCCTTGCGGTTATCGGGATATATTCACAGTTTGATCAAAACATGTTTTTAACGAATGTCTGTTTATATATCTTAAAAGTGTAAAATCTGATATAAAAGAAGCCTTATGACCAAAAGGAATAGCTTTAGGATACTGGGAAGTTTTTTCGCTGGTGTATGTCTGATATATGGAAGAAATTAGTGCTTGAACTGTAACGACAAAAGCGTCACAATATAAGAAACAAGGAGGTGTAAGATTATGGAAAAAACAGCAACATTGAACTTAAGAGTAAACCCAACTGTTAAAGAGCGGGCAGAAAAAGTATTGTCTCAGTTAGGTGTTCCAATGTCAACAGCAATCGATATGTATTTGAATCAAAATTCCCGCTTGTTTTGAAGTGCCTGTGCTTTTCGGCACTTGTCGCTGCACAGTTCATACCGCTGGCTCTTTGCCAGAAAATATTTCCCGCAGACTTTGCACTGCCGGAAGCAAAGCCCCCATTCATTCCCAATAAAGAGATTCATAGAGAATTCATAAATGCCATGAGCACAGGCGGCTGGCAGGCGGTGATACATGTCCTGAAAGCCTCAGAAAAGCTTCTATAAAACAGGATTTAGATAAATAGCTGTGTGATTGAGAAAATGGATATTTGTTAAATCTTAGGAGCTGTATCAGTTATTTTTCTACAGCTCCTTACAATATTTCTAACAGAAAATTGTCTCAACTTTACAGAAATGCTCTTTTGTTTTCTTGTTATAACCAATACCCACAGCGAGAATTCTTCCCGTATATTTTGGTGTTTCGCCTAATTTTCCCATAAAACGAAATATATAATTTCTATTTTTAATCTGTTGGATGGCATTTTCCGGGGTATCATCCACTTTTAATTCAAGTATGATGCCGTCGCGGTTTCTCTGTTCAGGGTAAAAAATAAAATCCACATATCCTTCCCCGGCTTTATCCTCACGTTCCACGCGGTAATGATCTCTCGCCGCCAGATATACCAGATTTACTACGGCAGATAGTTCGGTCTCATTATTGTAAGAGAGAATGGGAGATTCTGTATCATGTGCAAATTTTAAAATCTCTGCCATTGTCCGGGTATCGCCGGAAAGAGTCGCAGAGAGCATTTTCTGAGAAGCATTTGCCAGCTTAAATACATACCCCAGGGACTTTTCCTTTTTCATCATAGACGCAAAGCTGGAGGACAGCTCTCTATTCGGGATGGATACATAACCGTCCCTGGAGGTTAAAAGACCATAGACCACCATGGCAGAATAAATCTCATCTTTGGTTTCCAGCCTCAAAGACACAGCGGCGTATTCCTGAATGTCTGCCGCTATAGATTCCCCTGAAAACAGCAGGGCAATGTCGTCCTGAATATCAGAAATATTGTTTTTGATATATCCAAATACAGAATTATAAGTTCCGGAACTGGTCCAGTAGTTTCCAATTTGGTTATTGGTAAGGGCACACACAATAGAACGGGGATTATACAGCTTATCTCCGCTGGCAGTATGATATCCATCGTACCACTCCCGAAGTTTATCACGGGTGATGGATGGCTCCTTTGTTCTGCGCTGGTAGATTTCATACAGCCGGTCAACTTCCCGGTCAAGGAACCCAAAATACGTACTGAACCGCCGGGAGACAGTCATAGTATATTCCACAAACATATTCAATTCCGACCCGTCAGAATATTTGGCAATGGGCAGGATGCCTGTCATATAGACCAGTTCAGAGTAAACCTGGTCTTTCAGAAGATTTTTCAGGAAGAGAAGATATGCCTGATGTTTTTCAGATGGTATGTCCGGCATGTGAAACAGAGCATCCCACTCGTCTATCACAAATATGAATCTGCGATTCGTTTTTTGAAATACCGTAAGCAGCATATCCCATACCGCTTGGGACATATCCAGACATAAATCCGGGAATTCCCGCATCAGGTCTTCTTTTATGCCCTTGATAATCCTTGCAATATAATCCTCGTAGGTGCTGCAGGATTCTGGCATCCGGCTGCAGTCGATAGAAATTACATCATGGCTGTTTAGATGCTGCCGATAATTTTCAGACTCTGCAATTAGCAGTTTGTCAAAAATTGGACTTCCATCGGCGGATTTGCTAAAGAAAGCGCTGATCATGTCAGCCATAACACTTTTGCCAAAACGGCGGGGTCTTGTAATACAAAAATAGCGGTTCCTTGTTCCCAGCGCCGGGATCAATTCATCAATCAGGAGAGACTTGTCAACAAAATAGGGCTCCTTGAAGATCTCCTTATATGATGCGATAGGAACATTGCTGTTTAAAAACATTCCCATATGCGGCCTCCGTAAATACTGAATAAGAAAGTAATAATGATGTTGTAACTAACATGGAGCTGGGATTTAAGTGCATCCTGCAGAACCTGAGAAAAGTTTATTCCAGCTGCGATAGCGGTATCATTGAGCCATGATGGAATGCTCAATGTCTTTTTCACAGCTCGGGAATCTGTTCGTTTTTTGTAGGCAAGCATGTCAAATTCAATTACAGCAAGAAATGAATCTGGCTCAGGGATTATGGCTGTCCAATCGGATGTACCTGGAAGCGGCTGGCCTTCTTCTTCACGGCATACCAAAGCCAAGCCTAATGCATCTACAGCCATTTCATAGGCTTGCGCCATATCATCGCCTTGGGTGAGGCACTCTGGAAAATCTGGAAAGGAAATCCAGAAACCTCCTTCTTCGGCTCTGTGGAATAATGCAGGATAAAATAATTTTTTCATGATACATAGACCTCCATTTTGGATAGCAGCTCCTTTCCCTGTCATGATTTATTATAGCATAATAATACGTGGATGAATTATAAATTATAAGTAACTCAACTTTCACATAAGACATGCTCTAAGGCATAAATTCAAGAAACATTTGTACCGCCATAGGGTGGCATGGCAACAAACATGAAAATAAGACGATATCTCATAATAACTTAAAAGTACTTGATATTTTAATAACTTTTAAGTATAATAGGATCAGAGAAAGGGGCCATGACGATGATAAAAGATAGAGGCTATGAACAGGAAATAGATAAAGCAAAGGGTAACCTATCTGATTTCCAGGAACGTGGGATAGACGCTATAGGAGGAAATGCGTTAGAATTCATGGATGGATTCCTCACCCCAGACGAAATAGCTGAAAGCGACCTGCGGGCAGCTCTTATAAGCGAACTGATCAAGGCCAGAAAGGAAAAGGGCATAAGCCAGAAAAAACTCGAAGAACTGAGCGGAGTCAAACAGCCGGTCATTGCCAGGATGGAAAAAGGAATCACAAGCCCACAGATAGACACCATCCTCAAGATCTTGATCCCATTGGGAAAGACACTTGCTATAGTGCCATTTGAAAAATAAAAATATCAATATAAGGGAATCCATTATGTTTCACTGACAAAGATGGATTCCCTTATACTTTTACATAAATATATGAAAACAGCGCATTCTTCCTCATCGGCACCAACGCATTTTAGATACTTAGGAAAAACAGCTCGGTAATGGTTTTGAAATGGCCATTTCCCATAGCCGTAATATTGCCGTTGGTGAAAACGGATGGCTTTTA
>Ga0137308_101792_pt1 | contig 18018 bp, 19 predicted proteins | sample Inofrocosms_June_FD_97181 | JGI IMG/M metagenome (GOLD analysis project Ga0137308, IMG submission 97181) | Mouse cecal microbial communities from Vienna, Austria - N-Acetylneuraminic and N-Acetylglucosamine D2O microcosms_June | ecosystem: Host-associated > Mammals > Digestive system > Large... | reverse complement strand
TGTGACCGGGAAAAGGTACTGGTACTGGAACAGCCGGGGCCGGAGTATCAACGCCCTGGATTATCTGATCCAGATTCGGGGCTATGGGCTGGTGGATGCGGTCCATACGCTGGTAGGCGGGGAAATCCGGCAGACGCCGGTCTATCGGAGTACAACAGCAACGGACCGTGTGCATAAGGAACAGGAAAAGAAAACATTTTCCCTCCCCTGGGACAGACGGTGCGCCACTTCTGCCGTTTCTTATCTACAGCGACGCAGGATCAGCCCGGATGTGATCAGCCGGTGTTTCCGGGAAGGGATGAAGCCGGCAAAGCAAAGTTTGCCTGTATGCGGAGCATTGCCGGCAGCATTAGGAAAGATGTTTACGGCAGCGACAAGGAAGTCTGGCAGGATATCCTTGACGGTCTGGAGCTCTACGTCCAGGAAATGAAGGACTGCGGCGATATGGGCCGATGGATCAAGGAGTGCGAGGACCTCTCCGAGCAGCTCCAGGGGAGTGGCAGACCGGAGTCCCGCCTGATCGCATCGCTCCTGGAATGGACAGCGGTGCCTTTTGGGGCCTGATTTCTGGGGCAAAAAAGGAGTGCGGCCAAGTTATAAAAGCTTCCGTCCAATGGCTGAAGGACCGCCTCACTACCCTCGGCCCCCAGTAGGCTCAGGACTTCCACGACATCCTCCATGGATACCAGAAACTTGCGAACCAGTTCGGTTTGTGGTCCGCCGCGACGCTCATGTGCGGAAACGACTGCTCAGATGACGGCTTCATCGACTTCCGGGCATGGCTCATCGCGCAGAGCAACGAGGTCTATCTCGCGGCGCTGGCGGACCCGGACTCCCTGGCGGATGTGGAAGCCTACGGCGGCTGTCAGTTCGAGGAGTTTACCTATGTTGGAGATAAAGCGCTGGAGACCATGACCGGCCAGAGCGCCTATGACGGCACAGACGCCGCCTTTGACATTCTGCTGGAGGAGCTGCGGCAGGGCATAACCTATGGCGTAGGAATTAACTACCCTTACGAATGGGATGAGATCACTGACCGATTCCCCCGCCTCTGCGAGAAGTATCTGGAGCCGGGGACAGTCGATTTCATGCTGCAATACAACCACACGATGTGGTTCTTGGACAACCAAAACATTCAGAAGGCGCGGAAGGGCGGTCCGCCGGAGCAAACCCCGCCGCAGACTCATATAGAAATGGGAGGAATGTAAATGAACCAGATACCGAACGGCTGGCTGGATTTTCTGCGACGGCAGTTCCCGGAGGGCAGCCGGAAAACGTCCTCTGTCCGATAAAGCCGGGGAGCATGGGGACGCTGGAGCGCATCGACGACGCCGGCACATTCCGCGTCCAGTGGGATGATGGCCGGAATCTTGGCCTAGTGATGGGAGCGGACAGCTTCTCTGTTCTGTCTCCGCCCGTCCAGACGCAGAAGCTGTACATGCCTATGACGGCCACCTACTATGAGGAGGAAGACGGCCTGGAGACAGACGTCACCATGGATTCCCGTGAGGCGGCGGAGTACGCTCCTCAGATCATTGCGGTGCTACAAAAAGAGCAGGCCCAAATGGAGCGGGAGGCAGACAGCCCGGAGGAAGCAGGCCGGGCCTGATGGCCTACTGCAGTAAGGATGACAGCGTGGGTAAGAAAGTGCTTTCCTACTTCTTCACCGCCGAAGTCCGTGACAGAAAGCTCTGGAGCGTAGCGGAGTGCAGGGTACAGGGCACGCTGACGCCCGAGGAGACGCAGAGCCTGATCGACGACATCGGCGGTCAGGCAAGCGACGGGTTCGGGGAGGGCTTTGAGTAGCGCGAGACTCGAATCAATGATGGTCTTGAAATCTATGCGCACCTGTGGCAGCAGGACGGCTGGACCATCATGGCGGAACAAGACCGCTTCGATCCGGAATTTTCCCAAAAACTCCCGGACTACTTGCTGGTCCACACGACCCAGCGACGGGTCCCTCATCTGCATCCAGCGTGGCGTGAGCGGATACTGCCTGTCGGACTGGAGTACGGATAAGCCCGAGCAGAACCGCCGGATTGCGGACTACAACAACCGGGAGCGGGGTATGTCCAAGGCCCAGGAAGAGGCAATGGTGAACGGCAGTATGTTCGGCTGGGACACGCCCGCCGCAGACCCCAGGAACTATCTGGAGGGCCGGCCGCCTCAGATGGGAGGGCCGTCGATGTGGAGCCCGTTTTTACCGTATATCTGAAAAAGGCAAGCCCGCCGGACAGTAACGCCAACGCCGTCCCGGACCTTCCCGTCGCGCCTTATGAGATACTGGACGCGCTGGACAGGCTCCGTCTCGGGGAAACAGGTGCCATGCTCTGGGAGATCACCGAGTATCCACGGTTTGAGGAGTTAGGGTCCTTCATCGACAGGAGCGGCAGCCTCTATGAGCTGAACGCCCTGGCGCAAAGGCGCTCGGAACTGGATGAGTCGCACAGCGCCGTCTTCGCCAGGTTGGTGAAGATGGAAAACACCAAGGGCCTCATTCCCCTGCCCCGGCTGATCAATCTTACCCACGGAGCCGAGCGCGGCCATGTGTGCTATGACGCGCTGAACGATTCTCATGATAAGTTGACAAACTCCGAGGTCAAAAAGTGACCAGGTTTAGGAGTTTGTCAACTTTTCTCATACTTATCAGTAGTTCCTCAGCATATATTTCTACATCAAAGCCGGTCTTTTGATAACGAAGGGTCTCATCGGCTGAAAGGACCCCTGAAAAGCATATGGAAATGCTCTTCAGGGACCTATCACACAAATTAAAATATAAAGTGGTCAGCGGCTCTTATTGCTTCTGAGACCTCCGGCGCAAAGTTTCCAGCTCTGCATCCTCCACACCCATCTCTGTCAGGTCTGAAACAACAGCGCGGGCCTGCTCCCGGCGGCCCTGACGGAGATAGTGCTCCGCTAACTGCATTTTTCCAAAGATGAACGCCGGAACCTGTTCCTCCATTGCCGCCAGGGAGATGAAAAGCGTCAAAAACAGCTCCCGTCCGCCGCTGACTTTGTTCTCCAAAAGCAGCCCCGTCATCTCATCCAAGGCAGCGATGTAGTGGCCCTTCCAAACCTCCCAGTAAATCCCCGCGTATTTTCGTAGGAACACCGCATTGTCAATCTGGCATAGAAGCGGACTGTCAGCAGCTAAGGCCTGAATCGTACGCGGGATTGCGTACCGTTTCACTCCCTGCTGATTCTCCATCCGTCCAAGAAGTTCTTTCATCAGAACATCTATGTTATCCTGGAGCAGCGCATGTAGAAGTGAAGAATTATCCAAAAATAGCTGGACATTTTCCCCTGAGACAGCTCTTCCGCATCGTGGAAGCAAAGTCTGCATGACGAGCCGAAAATCACGGTCATCCTCATCTTTTAATGCAGATCCCGTTGTCATTGCACAGATTATCAGATTTTCTTGACTTCTGCGCCCATCTTCTATATTGCTTTGATAAGCCGCTAAGGTAATGGAGGCCGTGGCAATAGTCCGATATTGCCGGAGCTTTTCCGCAGGGGACATGGTGGAGTTGAGAATTACATAAATTGTATCAAAAACTGCATTTGCGTAGACTGCCTGCAAAAATTTACGATTTTCCGAACTGACTGGGCCAAACGAGGAAAGAAATTTGATTGCATCTTCATATAAGTACATGTCCGCATCAAACCTTGATGGATCATATTGATAAGAGACGGACTTCTCGTGAATCCGATAGTGATGAAGCACCGAGCTATCAACCCCAATTTTTCTTGTCTGACGGAGGAGCTGGAAACACCATGCGGTATCTCTACCGTATGAGAATTTTGGAACTGCATCTCCCGAAACTGCGCATATACATTGCATGCGAATCAGCTTTCCCCAAAGTGTTCTGAAAAAAACATGATATAGGGGAAGGCCCTCCGCAAGGGTCTCCCTGGAAAACACTATGGGGCTGTTCACTTTACGTAAGTACTGCTCTCCGGATTCCAAAACGTGCATCACCGTGCCTGTACAGGCAACATCCAACTTATTTTTTTCAGACCAAAAAAGCAATCGTTCCAGATAATCTGTATCCCACCAATCATCAGAATCCAATACTGCCAAATATTCCCCCGATGCATACTCCACAAGAAACTCCTGAATATTTATTTTCTGATTTTGGACATATCGGATCAGGTGGATCCGGTCATCGGCCATTGCATACTCCGACATGATTTCTCCACTACCATCCGTACACCCATTATCAACTAATAAGTATTCAAAATCTGGGTAGCTTTGAGATAATACGCTTTCGATACATTGACGCAGATAGGGCTTTGTGTTATATGCCTTTGTATATACCGTTATTTTCTTATCCATAATTTGCATTACCAACGCTTCATATTATACCTATTAGGAATATCTGAGAAATGCATCCCGAATTCGTTTTTCCGCAAGCTCTGTCATCTTCTCCTTCAGATCATCAAACTTGGCCGGAGCCGGATGCCAGCAGACATCACTGATATTTTCCAAGGAGCAGAACTGAATCAAAGGATTCAGTGTATCTAAGCGAATGTCTTTCCTGTAATAGTTAACATTTCTATTTACAAAGATACATGGAATTCCCATAGCGTTGCAGGGCGTAACCATATGATATCGGGATGAAATAATGAGGCTTGCGTCCGAATAGTACTGATACCGTTTTTTCGCCCGTTGGAAATTTTCCTCAACTGTGAGCAATCCATTTTCTTCATACTGGGTTAAAACAGTCGCGTGTTCCAACACGGAATCGGGAAGATAGGGCAGCACATCCGCAGTAAGGTCAACCAATAACACCTTCCCTTTACGCGGTTCCTGCCCCCTTTGCGGCAGGATATTGGTGATGCAGCCACCTATGTAAGCAGGAATCTTTAATTCCCTCAAAATACTGCACGTGTACGCATCTCTGCACCCAATTGGCGCAAATTGCCGAAACATCGAAATCCATCCGTTTCGCTCGTCAAATATCCGCTTAACCGGATATTGACTTCCAAACTGGGTAAAACTAAAGCTTCCTCCCAAAAATACAGGCTTAACTCGAGGGGATAGCCTTACTTTTTGATACTCCGGGAACACGAACAAATGCATAACATAGGAATACGGTAAAATCAGTTCTTCGCCGTCATAAGAGCTTAGCTGCGAAGCTGTGATATGAACAATTTCATCTGTTGGGATACCCATAACCTTTGTATAGAGATATTCAATCGCAATGGACTGAATATAATCCCCAAAATTGCTGCACTTTGAGCCGAACTCAACGAGAAGTCCATATTTCATTTTATCAGCTCCTTGCAGCACGTTCTTTTAGTTGAGCCTCTACATCGTCCTGAGTTGCCATCATATTTGCCAAAATTAAATACCGCTCTTTTCCATATCCCCTTTCGGAGAAACATTTGAGCGCTGAACTCGCCGCAGTCTCAGCCGCAACAACGACAAAATCTCTCTCTCTCAACTCAAAGTCCCCAGGAGAATAGATCGGTCTCTTTGCCAGAAAGCCGGTCTTATAGGTGTCGATCCAGCCGGAGAATTCCAGGTCGGGATTGACCTCTTCAATGAGCTTCACCAAGCCAACAGTGTCCCCGTCGCAAAGCAGCTTTATCGCACCCCAGATAAAATACTTCCCCTTAGAAGTCCCATGATACTTCCGGATATAAACAGAAAGCCGTTTCTTATAAGAAACATCTGCATTCGGCATCTGCGTAAACCAGTCAATCCGCGGTTTAAAAAACTCATAGATATACCGGGCATTCTCTTGCAGGACCGCCGCAGTCTGAATTCTAGAGCACGCAAGCGTCTCGATTCTTTGCTTTAGCGCATAAAACTCCTTGCTGCGCTCCACCTTTTTATTAAAATCAATAGCAGAAAAATCGTCGTCCCATACAACCTGAATTTCCGGGTGCAAAGAATCCAAACGAATATCTTTTACATGTTTATCGAGCGTCCGCTTTATAAAAATACATGGTATGCCCATTGCATTGCACGGAGTAACCACATGGTAGCGCGATGAAACAATTAGGGCTGCATGGTCCCTGTAATACGCATACTGCCTTCTGATTCTCTCAAAGTTCTCCTTGTAAGACAGACCTGCAAGATCACTGGCATTGCTTAAGATTTCGGCATTTTGCAGAATGTCGTCCGGTAATTTCCGAAGTATTTCAGCCGGCACGTCAATTAAAAGCACCTTTTTATACTCTTTTTCTTCGCGAAATGGAAAGATATTGGTGATACACCCTTGTAAATAGGCAGAAATTCCGGCATTTTGAAGGAACTCTTTTGTAAAGTTATCCCTGCATCCAATCGGTGAATACCTTAAGAAAAGATCGTGATAGCCTCTGCCTTTGGCCAAAAAATTCTCAATGGGATACGCATCATACAATGTCGCGAACTCTAGGCTCGCCCCCAAAAACACAACAGTAATTTTTTCTGATATCTCCGCCTTTTTATGTCCCGCATCCAGCAAAAATGCAAGAACATAGCTATATGGCAGGACCATCGGCTCTCCGTCATAGCTTTTTAGTTCCTCTTGACTCATATAGATAATCTGGTCTTTTGGGATTTTCAAAACTTCCAAATACAAATACTCGATCGCGAGCGACTGGACATAATCCCCAAAATTACAGTAGGAGGACCCAAAATAAGTAAGTAATCCATATTTCATCATATTATCCCCTCTATTGACCAGGCCACATTCAATGGCTGTAAATACAGGCTTTTATAGTTGCTCTGCCGCTGGATATCGGTTTTCAGAATGATTGCTATCACTCTTCCAAGTACAATAGTGGCAGGACTTTCTGGGATATGTATAGAATTTTTCAATAATAGACCGTTTCTCCTCAAAACTGGTCCCGTCATGCAGATTCACATAGTCCCCGCAGTTGGGCACGCAGACACCCAGTTCCGACAGAAACAGCGAATTACTGCACCGGTGAAGCTTACCCCGGAAGACATGCATATTCTCCAACCGCACCTGGGCACATTTCGCAGCCTGTTCCATCACATACTCGTCTGGCTCCAGCAGATCCCGGCAGGCCGTATTGTCAATCCATCCGCCGAAATGCTGGTCCTCCTGGTCGCCATAGTAGCATTTGAGCATGTACTCGATCCCGTTTTCTTCGCAGAGGTTCACAAAGGCATTTCGGGACCGGGATAACTTACCGTAGTCACTAATCATAACCTTTATTTTTTTCCCATAGGACAAAAGGCTTTTCTGCTCTGCCTCCGTCGGCAGAGTGGTGGCGTTGGTCTCAATAATCAACTGGTCAAACCGGGCATCATACCGTTTGCAGTATTCAAACACCTCGTCCAGGTGCTTATGAGTAAAGATTTCCCCACCCACAAATTGCAACCACTCAATATGGTCAAACAGCGTAAACAGCGCGTCGATATCCGCCTTCATCTCCTCTACAGAAGCCTTGGGCGGGTTTTGAAAGGCGGGCATGTGATTAGAGCATAGCCGGCACCGCAACGTGCAGACAAAGGTAGGCACAATGGACATCCGCTTGGTTGTCAGCATAGCTATGACCATTCCTTTCCGCTGCGCAGAAAGGCACCCAAAAGAATGAACCAGAAGTGCCCAGTAACGCAGCAATACAAAATTTGTTAGAATATGCTAGAGGAAGTAGGTACACTGCAGAGCACGTGAAGGTGAGTAGGCTCAGCGGTTTCGCTGGACTGAATAGTTACCCATTTACAACATCCTGGAATCAACCTGCCACATCGTTCTTGCTCATCCTAAGTACGTCAAGGTAATCCGAGGGAAGAAAACGGATCAGAAGGACGCCAAATGGATCGCCGACATTTTCAAACATGATCTGGTGTCCGGCAGCTTTATCCCTCCGGCAGACACCCGCCAGCTCCGGGATTTGATACGCTACCACTGGAAACTGACCAACTTCACCACCAGGGAGAAAAACCGCGCCCAGAACTGCCTGACCGCTTCTAACATCAAACCGGACGATGTGTTTTCCGATGTCTTCGGCAAGGCAGTCTCCGCTATCACGACCCGTCTGCTGGAAAGCGGAGCGCCGTTTGACGTGGCACCGCCTTAACAAGCACATCACCCTCCTGTTGAAAAGATCCAGGCCTCTGTGGATGGAAAGATGTGTGCTGGACAGGCTGAAAAGCTCCGCGCCATCCGTTCCCATATGGACGCCCTGAAATTGTGCAAGCCCAACCTACAATCACTGATCCTGACCACTGCTGAGAAATATCTCCCTCAACTCAACATCGTCGCGACGGCTCCAGGTATCCTAGCCTTTTCCGCTATCGGCATCATCTCGGAAATTGGCGTGGATATGTCTGTGTTCCCCACCTCGAAGCATCTTTGTTCTTGGGCTGGGCTTACGCCGCAGAACAATGAGAGTCCCGGGAAGAAAAAGACTACCAGGATCAGCCGGGACCTACATCAAGCCGCTGCTTGTTCAGTGCGCTCTTTTCGCCATTAAAGCCAAACGGTTCCCGGAAGTCCATCGCCGTTACCTTGCCATTAAAAAGCGCCGGGGCCACAAGAAGGCAATCATCGCCATTGCAAGGATGCTGCTCTCTGCCATTTACAATATGCTCAAGAAAATGAGCCTTACAATCCTGAGCTTTATCGCGAAGCTGACCGCCCTCCCGCACACCGTGAGGTCTTCCTGGAGGAGGCGATTTTCATCATCCTGCGGCAGGATTATCTGGTGTCTGCTCCGCCTACTGCGTAGAGGTTGGCCTTTAGACATATCTTCGATTTCGCCCGCTTTTAGGGGGCTTGATTTTGTATGCCCTTTTCGGAATGGTTCTCAGATTACAATGTTTCAACCTTTGGCCTCCTTTCGTTTTGAATTGTATACAGAACTTCCTCTGTGTGAAAGCGCGTTTTTCTACTTCTCATCTGTAAATACGCCATAGATTCTTTGCGGTTCTTCTACATCCGGCGGCCTCATTGCACATACTTCTCCACCCACTCCCGCTCAAAATCCAGGATCTCCGGGCAGGACAAAAACGCCTCCCGGTTCTCCTGCAGCTCCGCTATCAGGACGTCCCGCAGGCCGTAGCAGTCCATAAGCTCCAGACGGGTCACTTTCTCCACCATGGAGATCATGAAGGACCACTCGAAGTACCGCCAGACCGCCGTGCTGTCCGGGAACAGGCCGCTGAGCCACGCTGTCCTTAACCGGTAGGTTTCCAAGTACTCCGACAGTGTCGCAGCGTTCAGCAGACTGTGGTCCGTGGTCCATGCGGAGTTGTTTCCTTTATGGCGATAAAACGTATACTTGGGCAGACCATGGTAGGCCACCCGTTTTGCTCCCGCCAGGAGCTTGTACATCAGAGCGATGTCGTCGTAGGTTCCCTCCTCCGGGAAGCGCAGATGCTCCATGAGCTCCCTACGGAAGAGCTTTGTGGGGAAAGCCATGTTGTACTTTTTCCGCCACATGAGAGCAACCAGCGCCTCCTCCGCGGTCATGACCTGTCTTTCGTCAAACGCTTTGTCCGCCGCGCCGCAAATAGCAACATCGGCGGCGTTTTCTTCCAGCAGTTCTACTAAGAACTCCAAAAAATCCGGCTCCGCCCAGTCGTCGTCGTCGAGGAATGTGATGTACGCGCCCCGGGCGGTGTCCAGCCCCGTATTCCGCCCCGCGCCGATGTTTCCCCGCTCCCGGTGGATTACACGGATACGGGTATCCTGTCGGGCGTATGTATCCGCGATCTTACCGCTTTTATCCGTGGAGCCGTTGTCCACAATGAGAAATTCAAAGTCCTGGTATGTCTGGTTCAAAATGCTCTCAATGGCCCGGGGAACCAGGCGCTCCCGGTTGTAGGTCAGCATGATGACGGAGATCATATGGCATCCTCCCAAACCTTCCAGGACGCCTTTCCATGTCGCCAAAGGCTCTCCAGCAGCCCCCGGTCCCGCTGAGTGTCCATGCACTGCCAAAAGCCAGGATGCTTATAGATGCCAAGCTTTCCCTCTTCTGCCAGACGCTCCAGCGGCTGCCGCTCTAAAATACACGACTCCTCCTCGCTGAGGTACTGAAACGCCTCCGGCTCCATCACCATGAAGCCGCCGTTGATCCAGCCACCGTCCTCCTTGGCTTTTTCACGGAAACCAGATACCGTTTTTCCGCTTTCGTCCAGGTCCAGCACGCCAAACCGTCCGCCAGGCTGGATTCCTGTCAGCGTCACCACTTTTCCGGAAGCCTTATGCTGGGCCAGCAGCGCTTTGAGATCCACATTGCTTACCCCGTCGCCGTAGGTCAGCATAAAGGATTCCTCTCCAATGTACTTCCGCACGCGCTTGACCCGCCCGCCGGTCTGGGTATTCAGCCCCGTATCCACCAGCGTCACCCGCCAGGGCTCCGCCACATTCTGATGAATCGTCATCTGATTTTCCGCGGAAAAATCAAAGGTTACATCGGATCGGTAAAGGTAATAGTCCGCGAAATACTCCTTGATGATATGTCCCTTATAGCCGCAGCAGATCACAAAATCGTAGAACCCGAAGCTGGAATAATACTTCATGATATGCCACAAAATCGGCTGTTCTCCAATGGTAATCATGGGCTTGGGTTTCAAATGACTCTCCTCGCTGATGCGGGTGCCCAGGCCGCCGGCCAAGATTACAACCTTCACGCTTCGCCCCCCTCAATCAAATGGGCCACCTTCTGATAGGCCGGGCTGGCCTTCAGCGCCGCCACCGCCGGATCATCCGCCGGATAGGCCGATAACATCATTCGAACTTTCTCCGCCATTGCCAGCAGCTCCGGGGAGGGCTTCGCCGTTTCCAGCTCCGGAGTGTGCTCGGTCAAATACTCTACCATGGACTTCATCTCCGGTGCCGTCTCCAGCCCGGAACGCAGCAGCCGGACATACCCCAGCGGGTCTCCCGCTTCCAAGGCATTGAATGCCCGGGCGCAGTGCCAGCCGAAGCGGTGCATGGGCGGCAGCACCCGAAGGGCCTCCCCCTGGAAAACCTCCGGCGCATAACAGGCGGCGAGGAAGGCCGACTCCACCCGGGCAAAGGTCCGGGCCAGTCCCACGCCCCCAGGGGCCGCATCTGCCCAGTCAAAGCTCTGCACTGCCGCCAGGGCCAGAGACCGGGCCCAGGCCAGGGGCTGCCATCTCCCATCCGCGTTCGCCGCCGCGGCCCGGTCCAGAACGCGGCGCAGGCCCTCCGGGTCATCGGCCAGACGGGCCGCAAGGCCGTCCATCTCCTCGATATTCAGAGGATGGTCCGGCGGAGGGAAGGCGGCCCCCAGCTCCAGAGCGTGCCCCAGCGCGGCGGCGGGCAGCTCTTCCCAGCGCTCCACACGGTTCAGCAGTCCGGCGGCCTCTTCCGGCTCCTCACAGGCCATCAGGGCGGCGGCGTCACCCAAGACGCACTCCCCCGCCAGGGGCAGAAACACCTCCCAGGCCGGACGGAGAAACTCCGGTTTCTTGGAAAACGCCTTGGCGCCGGCCTGGAGAAACGCCCCCTTCCGCGCTTCCATCCGCTCCCGTCCGCCCTCAGAGACCAAAATTCCCTCCCAGGCGGCCCGGAGCAGCGGCGCGGCGTCCAGTCGGCTCTTGGCATGGAGTCCGAAGAGAACCTCCGCCAAAAGGGCGGTTTGCTGCACATTCAGTCCGGCGCAGTCCAGATCCCCCAGGAGCTCCGGAAGATCCTCCAGCTCCCCCGGCTCTCCCGTCCACAAAATGGCGGCGGACAGAAAGACCTTCATATTTCTCTGGTGATTCGGCGCGCCGCACAGAAGGGTCTCCCGCTGCGCCCGGTCCCGCTCCCCCTCGCTGGAGAAGCTGTCCCGGTAGGCGGAGAGATATGCCCGGCCATAGGGGATGCCGTCCCGGAAGTTCCCCGCCTCCCAATGGTGGGAGAACATCAGGTAATTTACATCCATTCGGACGCAGTAGGCGTCCGGAAACCACTCCATGGCCTGCCGGACCCGGTCCTCCAAATCCGGGAGATTCCGCTCTTCAGAAATGCTCACCGCATAGCGGAAAATGCCCGGACCGGCCACATTCCAGCCCTGGGGCTTCTTCTTTACCAGCTCCACCGCCCGGTTTAAATGGAACAGGACGTCCGGCTCCTTCCGCCCGCTCTCAATGAACTGCACAAGGCGGGTGAGGTCGTCCGGGTCCCGTTCCAGTTCCTGGCGGAGCAGCCGGAGGTTCCGCTCCCGCTTTGCCCGGCCCCGTTCGCCGTCCAGCCCCACGTAGCCGTCGTGGTGCAGGACACAGCGCAGGAGGACCGTGGTATCCTCCGGCGCGGGGTGCCACGTCTCATGAATCCGTCCCTCGAAACGCTGGCCGGAAGACATCCGCACCAGGCGCTGGGTGGTGAAATCGGTATAGCTGCCGTCCATTTCATAGCTGTTATAATTGCGGATGATCAGCTTTCCAAAGGTGGCCCGGCGGGAGAGCTCGTCTTTTCCGCTGACAAGGCGCACCAGCTCCCGGATGTCCCCGTCCAGGTACTCGTCCGCGTCCAAGCTCAAAAACCAGGTCCCGGAGGCCCTGTCCATCACTGCGTTCCGGGCGGCGGCAAAATCGTCCACCCAGGGAAAGTCAAACAGAATATCCGCCCGGCGGCTTGCCAGCTCCCGGCTGCCGTCCGAAGAGCCGGTGTCCGCCATCACCAGCTCACAGGGCACCGCCCGGCGCAGGGGCTCCAGCGCGGTAAGGCACCGCGCCAGACTGCGGATATCGTCTTTGAAAATCATGCCGATGGTCAATATGGGCTGGCTCATGAGAGATTCCTCCTCTTTTCTCCCTGTTCTTGGAAAAGACGCCCGGCGGGCGGCTTTTCCAAAGACAGGGCGCTGTACCGGAATGCAGGAAACGGGGCGGGCTTGCGCCCGCCCCGTAAACGCTGGGTTTTGTGAACTTCTTCCTGAAACTGCGGACGATTAGCCCAGCAGCTGCAGCACGCCCTGAGGAACGGCGTTGGCCTGGGCCAGCATGGCCTGGGCAGACTGAATCAGGATGTTGTTCTTGGTGTAGGACATCATTTCCTCGGCCACGTCCGTGTCGCGGATGGTGGACTCGGCGTCCTGGATGTTCTCCGCCATGACGGAGAGGTTCTTCTGGGTGTGCTCCAGACGGTTCTGGACAGCGCCCAGGTCGCCGCGGACGGAGGACACATTGTTGATGGCGTCCTTGATTACCTGGATGGCCGCAGCGGCTCCTTCCTGGTTGCTGATGTCGACGTCCGTGATTCCCAGGGCATCGGTGTGCATGTCGCCCACCTTGACGTCCATCTGGTTGAAAGTGTCGGCGGTGTCGCCGATCTGCAGGGTCAGGGCCTTTCCGCTGATGTTCAATTTGTCTTCCGTGAAGACAATGTCGGTGGTGGTGATGTTGGCGTCCGTATTCGCGGCTGCGAAGGTTTCCGCCTTCAGGCCGGTGACGCGGCTGATCTCCGCCGCAATGTGGGCCACATCACCAGCGGCCACAGTGGTGCCCGCGATTTCTTCGATGATGGTCACATCGCTGCCGACGCCCTGGAGCTGATCGGGAGTCATATCATGGGACAGCAGGAACTTGTGGCCGTCGATCTCGAAGATCTTTTTGGCCAGATCATCGGCGCTGTCAGTGGCAACACCCACCTGCAGCTTGGAAGCATCAAACTTCTGCATGGAGTCCAGGGGTTTCTTCACAACCTTGATATCATCGCCCAGCGTATTGTCGCCCAAATCACCAAAAATCTGAGTCCTGTCCATGCTCATGCCGTCCGCAGCCGCGCCGACGCCGGTGAGGACCGCGCCCTTGCTGCCCTCTGTCCGGGCGGTGAACTCGAAGCCGTTGGCGCCCTGCTTGATGTCGAAAGCGTTGGAGAATTTCTCGTCGGCCTTCAGGGACGCTTCGATGGCCGCACCCACCTGCGTAGCGGCCAGTGTGCCGTCCGCCTGCAGATAGTACTTGTTGCCGTTGACGTCCTCGAGGTAGTTCTTGGTCGCGGCAGAGGAGACCGTTCCGTCGCCAGCTCCCTTGAAGGTCAGCTTTACCGTGGTGGTCTGGTCGTTGCCCTGCTCATCCTTCCAGTTGAACTTGTACTCCAGGTTTTTGCCGATATCAGAGGCCTTCAGGCCGGAGATATCCTGCGTGGCGGTGGAAGTGCCGGTGGAATAGACGCCCTTGACGGCGGCGCTCTTGTCCATGGCCAGGTTGGAAACCTGGCTCTTGCCGGCCAGAGAGCCGTCCAGGAGCTTGATTCCGTTGAAGTTGGCGGAGTCGGCGATACGGTTGATTTCCGTCTTGAGGGCGTCGACTTCCTTCTGGAGGTTGGCACGGTCGACGGGATCGTCATAGGTGCCGTTGGCGGACTGGGTGGCCAGGTAGTCCATGCGATTGAGCATGTCCTGGATCTCCTGCATGGCGCCCTCGGCGGTCTTCACCAAGGAGATGCCGTCTTTGACGTTTTTCTGGGCGGCGTTCAGGCCGGTGATCTGGGCGCGCATCTTCTCGGAAATAGCCAGACCCGCGGCGTCGTCGCCGGCGCGGTTGATCTTATAGCCGGAGGAGAGCTTCTCCAGGTTCTTCGCCAGGGCGGAGGTGTTGGTGTTGTAATTGCGGTAGGCATTCATCGCCATGATGTTGTGTTGGATACGCATAATTCTATTCTCCTTTAGAAAATTATTTTTTGTGTTTTGGCAATCCATTGCCTCCACACCGCTTGGGGTCGAGCAGCTTTCCTTCGGGCATCCGGCCGGACTGCCCGAGTTTCGGGTGCTCATTTTATTCCAACCGGTCCGTCAGCCGGATGAAACCATGGATTCTGCCGTTTCGGCTTCCCGCTCAGGGGGAAACATGTGATTCAACTGCCGCCGGAGGGCCTGGACATTGCTGTCCCCGCCATTCATCTCGTCCAGCAGCGTCCGCATGGCGGCAAGCGCCTGGGCCTTGCTGCGGTTCCAGGGGATCTCCCGCCGGCGCCAGCGCGGCGCGTCGAACACGCAGCCGGGGCGTTCCCCTCCCGTCCGTTCCAGGACCGCGCCCCGGAGAATGGGGATTTCCTTCGGCGCCTCCACCATCAACTTGCAGCGGTCGCCGGAAATACGGTCCAGCTGTACCACCACGCTGCCGCCGATGGTCACGTAATCGCCCGGCGCCAGGTTTAAGCAAAGCATGGGATTCCTCCTTTTAGGTTGGGCGGTTCGGTCTTCCTTCCTCCCGCCGTGTTCATCGTCATAATATTGTGGACGCCCTTTCGGGCTTCAGGCGTGCGCACACGCCCTCTCGTTTCCCAACCTACCTGCTTGAAAAACGCTGATTGAAGCGAAAGCGTCAATCGATTTTGCTTCAATCAACGTTCCTCAGCCAGGCTATGGGCCTTCTCCGGCGTCCCGGCCGGATCGCTGGGATTTTGTGTGGAGCCGCCGCCTCAGCGGCGCTCCGAAGCCTCAATATATTGGGCCAAGCCCTGCGCCTTGATATTTTTCGCAGCGTTGATTTCCCGGTTGTGGACCGCGCCGCATTCCGGACAGCGCCAGGTATTTTCTTTGTAGGAAACGGCATCCCGCACCGTGCCGCAAGCCGAGCAGGTCCGCGTGGAAGGAACGTAACGGTCCACCGCGATGAGGGCTTTCCCCTGCCGCTCCAGCTTGTAGCGAAGGCAAGTCCGGAACATCCCAAACCCGGCGTCCTTGGAATTGCTCTGGGGCACGCCCGGAACCGGCTCCGTTAAATCATCAGCTCTTACGCACACGGCGTCCCAAGCGTTGGCTATCCGCCGGGATTCCTTGTGGATAAAATCCTTGCGCTGATTGGCGATATGCTCATGGAGCAGGCGGAAGGCCTGAATCGCTTCCTGATAGTTTCGAGACCCCGGCCGCAGCCGGCTCAAGCGCCGCTGGGCTTTCGCCAGCTTTTTCTGATCCCGCCGCATCCAGCCGGGCAGATCCGCCATACTGCCGTCGTCCGCCACATAGAAATGGGAGGCGGAGCATTTCAAGCCCACCGTCGTCTCCGCGTTCGGAACAACGGGCTCCGGTCTCTTCTCCTCAACCATGTACAGGATCGAGCAGAAGTACTTCCCTGTACGCGTCTTTTCAACGGTAACGCGCCGGAGCTTCCACCATGCCTGGGGACGGCGGTGGAACCTTGCCCGGACGATTCCGGCCTTGGTCATGCGGATGCCATCCCGGGTGGTGTAGATAGTCGGTCCCGATTCGAACACATGATTGCAGGCCGTAAACGAATCCCTGTCGTCCTTCTTCCTTTTAAATCTGGGACAGCCGAAGGACTCCGGGTTCTTAAAGAAAACGCGGAACGCCTGGGACAGCTTGTTGTACTCCTGAATCAGGGTCTGATTGTCGACTTCCTTTAAAAAGGGAGCTTCCCGCTTGTATTTGGCGGGGGTAGGAATGAAATGCGCGTCGGTTTCCGCGTAAAACCGATGCTGGTCGGAGAGCATCTGATTCCAGATAAAGCGGCAACAGCCGAAGGTTTTTTCAAAAAGCTCCGCCTGCTCCGGAGTCGGGTCGAGCCGGACTTTAATTGTGGTAAACCGCACCGCCTTCCCGCTGCCAGCCTGATCGGCTTTCAACTTTCCAGGCATAGGCTCTTGTTCCCCTTTCCAACCGGCTGTGGGAACAAAGGTATACCTTCGTGCCCACTTTTTTTGAACCGCTTTGAAGTACGCTCATAAACTTTATCGGATGCCAGGGAAAATAATTAAGCCCTTTTTTCAAAAATTTTTAACCCGGTAATTTTGGGTAGAAATCTATACCTTCGTGCCCACTTTTTTCGATTTCTCTTCCTGCCCCTCAACCGCCGACATGTATTCGGGCATATTTTAAAAATGTATGGTGGGATATTCCGAGCCTCGACGCCGCCTGGCGTGCGGAAACCTGTCCCCCTCCCCATTCTTCCGCAAGGCTGCTGAAGCCCGCAGGCATGTCCATCTGCTTTCGTCCAAACCGGACGCCGTTGGCTTTCGCCGCCGCGATGCCCTCCGCCTGCCGCTGGCGGATGTTCTCCCGCTCCGTCTGCGCAACATAGCTGAGAAGCTGGAGAACGATGTCGGAAATGAGCGTCCCGGTCAGGTCCCGGCTCTGCCGGGTGTCTAGCAGGGGCATGTCCAGCACCACAATGGCGGCTTCCCGCTTCTTGGTGATAAACGACCACTGGTCCAGGATTTCTGTGTAATTGCGCCCAAGGCGGTCGATGCTTTTCACCACCAGCACATCCTTTGCCCGCAGAGCCCGTACCAGCCGCCGGTATCGGGGCCTGTCGAAGTCCTTCCCGGACACCTTCTCCACTACAATGTTCTCCTCCTGAACGCCAAAGTCCCGCATGGCGGTCAGCTGGCGCGCTTCATTCTGCTCCTGGGTGGAGACCCGGACATATCCATAGATTCTCTCTCCCACGCCCATCCCTCCTTGCACAAAATCATGGCTATATTCTAGCAAAAAAGGGAGAATCTCGCACACGGATATTCCGTGCCGGCCTCCTTGGAGGCTCGGGCAAGATCTTGCGGTCTGTTTATGGCTGCGTGAAACGCGCTTGAGAGTCACGGCGATACCAGGGAGCAGTCGCGCAAAACAGGTATTGTACAAACCGGAACGATTCCAGCCAGAATCCCGGCGATTCGCAATTATGCCCGGCAGGACAGTGCTTCACAGGAGGAGGCCCCATTACGGCATCAAACGGAAACCTCTATCTTTGCAGCGTGGAATTGGGCAAAACCGCTACGTAAAACCTTATCCTGGTTCTCAATGCTTACGGATTCGCCTGCCCGCTCATCGTCATGGGAGAGTCCTTCATATAAAGCAGTGAGTTTGTTTTTCTCTGTCTGCTTCTTCATGGTGTGTAACCTCCTTTCTTTGAGGGTGCGCGCTTCCCTATAACCCTATTATACTTATCTGTTCGGGTATATTTAATTGTACATGATTTACAACGTTTATAAAGCGATTAGTTTCTGAAAGGATAGCTCTCCAAAAAGAGTAAATTCCCTTATCATAGTCATTGATATCTTCCCTTAACAAGAGCATACAAAAACACAACAATTTAATGGGCTGTCAACCTTACACAAAACACCGCTTCCGCAAAAA
>Ga0137308_101791_pt1 | contig 18028 bp, 18 predicted proteins | sample Inofrocosms_June_FD_97181 | JGI IMG/M metagenome (GOLD analysis project Ga0137308, IMG submission 97181) | Mouse cecal microbial communities from Vienna, Austria - N-Acetylneuraminic and N-Acetylglucosamine D2O microcosms_June | ecosystem: Host-associated > Mammals > Digestive system > Large... | reverse complement strand
CCTTAGTTGACATCAAGAAGAAAAACTACTCCGATATTTACCATTTTATCTATAAACACGGCAAAATTTCCAAGCAGTCCCTGGCCCAGGGACTGCAGATCAGTCTGCCCACTGTAAATCAGCACCTGAATGCCCTGATGGAGAATGGCCTGATTGAGCAGTGCGGACAGCTCCAATCGCAGATCGGCCGCAGAGCCAATGTCTATTCCGCAGTCTCACAGGCCCGTACCGCCATTGGGGTGGAAATTTTAAAAGACCAGTCAACCGTAGTGATGATTGATTTATTTGGAAATGTGGTAAATTCCCGGCGGTTTCCTTTTATCTATGAAAACTCCGATGGATACTGCCGCCAGGTAGGTCAGTGTATTCTGGAATTCATCGACGCCTCAGAGATTCCCCATTCCAAAATACTGGGCATAGGGTTCGGTATGCAGGGGCTGGCCTCATCAGACGGTACCCAGATGACCTATTCCAAAATACTGGACACAGAAGGCCTGACCTCCCAGGCATTCGAACAGCATGTGGGGCTTCCCTGCCGCCTTATGCACGACTCTGAATGCGCCGCGGTAACCACCCTGTGGAACTCTCCTGAAATCCAGGACTCCATCTATCTCTCCCTGGCCTATCACCTGGGCGGAGCCATTATCATCCACGGAGAAATTCAGCAGGGCCTTACAGGAAAGAGCGGGACAATCGAACATATGACCCTGATTCCCAATGGACGGAAATGCTACTGCGGACAGCTGGGATGCGCGGAATGCTACTGTTCCGTGGATGCGCTGCTCAATAATGAGGAAGACCTGGACAGCTTTTTCCAAAAAAAGAATGCAGGCAGCACAGAACATATGAAACGCTGGAAAAAATATCTGGATTACCTGGCAATCCTGGCCAATAATCTGCATCTGGTAATCGAATGCAGCATTATTCTGGGCGGACACCTGGCCCCCTATATGCAGGAAGAAGATTTTCAGTATCTCCATGAGACGATCCAGAAACATACTGCCTTTCCGGAAAAAGAATCCTTTCTCCTGCAGAGCAGCCGTTATCCTAATTCTGTCTCCATTGGAGCTGCCTTAAAACTTGTCAAATCATTTTTGGCACATGTGTAATCTGCCATAGAAGGAATACTGTACTATATTTTATAGGAGCACCTCCCAAAAATTATATATAGGAAGTATACCCGGCTGTAGATGAAGAAATTGATAAAATGAGCAAAGAAATGTTTTAATATTCTCCCTGCCCCTGTTTTATGGGGGGCAGGGAGTGTTTTAGAGCATGTCTTAAGAATGATTTTTAAGACACGCTCTCGGAGAATCTATAAAATGTCTTACAGAAAAAGAACCGCCATCACCCAATGGTGCCACCACATACTAAAATCTTACCTGCCCGAAAACGGTCTTTATATAGATGCCACCATGGGCAATGGACACGATACCTTGTTCTTCTGTCAGCTGGCCAGAGACAAAGGCCATGTATATGCCTTTGATATCCAGCAGACAGCGCTGACACACACGAGAAAACTGCTGGCTGAAAACCACATAGATGAAACGCGTTTTTCCCTTTTATTGGACAGCCACATCCATATGGAAAACTATCTGAACCCCGGGTCAGCAGACGCTGTCCTGTTCAACTGCGGCTATCTTCCCGGCGGGGACCACAGCCTGGCCACCAGGCCCGAAACCACCATAGAAGCCATCGAAGGGGGGCTGAGACTGCTGAAGCCTGACGGTGTCATGAGTCTGTGCCTCTACAGCGGGGGTGACACAGGTTTTGAAGAAAAGACAGCGGTTCTCCAACACCTGAAAACCCTGGACAGCAAAACATATACAGTTATTGTCCAGGAATATCACAATCGGGGTAACCACCCTCCCACTCCTGTTTTTATTTTCCGAACATAGCCTTTGCAGCCTTCATATTTTCCATAACGGGAACCTGGAAAAGGCATCTGGTTTCACAGGCACCACACTCCACACACTCTCCTGCATAGTGGGCCAAAAGGGGGCATAGAATTCCTGCCCCCTTTTTCTTTCATCAATTATTATCAGAAAAACAATGCTTTCCCGTAATCTCCTCTATGGTTTCCAACAGCACCGGAAGATTCATAGGTTTGCTCAGATGAACATTAATCCCGTTTTCCTTGGACTTTTGTATATCGCTGGCCAGGGCATTTGCTGACAGCGCGATAATGGGAATGTGGGAAAGCACCGGGTCCGAAAGTTTCCGGATAGCCGCAGACGTCTGCCAGCCATCCATCACCGGCATCTGAATGTCCATGATAATCAAATCATAATCTCCAGGCGCTGCCCCCTCTATCTTCTCCAGCGCTATCTTGCCGTTCTCCGCGGGGTCTATGATAAATCCCATATTCTCCAGCAGTTCTGTCTCTATCTCCAGATTAATCTCATTGTCCTCCACCAGCAGAATTCTCTGGCTCAGCTGCCGGGAGGCTGCCATATCACGCTCCTTGTCCGTCTGAGAGGACACCGGCTGTACCCGAAAGCACAGGGACGCAGTAAACGTACTGCCCTCTCCCACCTGGCTTTTCACATCAATGGTTCCTCCCATTTTATCCACAATGTCTTTGGCAATGGTCAGCCCCAGTCCGATGCTGTGAATGCCGCTTAAAGTAGAATTCTTCTCCCTGCTGAACGGGTCAAAAATACGCTCCAGAAAATCCTCACTGATGCCTATCCCTGTATCCTCCACCACAAGGCTGTAAACACTGTAGTGATTGGGCAGCTCGTCCTCCTCCTTAAAGGAAAGAGTCACCCGGCCGCCGGGCTCTGTATATGTAACTGCATTATTCACCAGATTCAGAACCAGCTGTCTCAGATTCTCCTGATTCGCATACACACCCCTGTGTCTAAGACCGCTGCAGTCCATGGTAAATACAAGGTTCTTCTCCTGGGCCTGGGGCAGAAGAAAATCATAGACCTCTCCCACAATCTCTTCCAGATCACACTCCACCTCTGCCGGACCGGCTGCACTGGACAGAGCAGAAATTTCCAGTACCTCTGTAATCATGTCCAGCAGCTGTCTGCTGGCAGTCTCCACCTGTTCCAGATACCCCTGAACGGCATCCAGATCATGCAGCTTCAGCTTCGCCAGAGATGTGAAGCCAAAAATCGCGTTTAACGGGGTACGCATATGCATGAGATATATTGGAAAGAAATGTATTCTTAGCGGCAATAGCCAGGTTCGCCTTTTCCAGCGCGTCCTCCAGCAGCCTTTTCTGCTCCGTCTGCTGCCGGATCTCATCATCCACTCTCCTGCACCCCAGCACAACCTGGGAAATATGGTCCTGGCTGCCCACATTCACAAAATTCAGCTGCAGATTCTGCAGTTCTTTGTCGACAAGCACCCGGTATTGAATATAATATGGCTGGTCTTTCCTCAGATTTTCTCTGATAGACTCTGGAAGAACCGCCTTTTTAAACATCTCAAGATCTTCCGGACACACCCAAATATCCGCATACTCTAATATATACCAGGAAAATTTACATATCTGAAAACATTGATCGGAAATAACAGATGTACGGTCGCTGAGACAATAAAAAACAATCTGATCACAATCCAGGTCAATAGAGCAAATGGATTCATAGTCTGCGCTGAGTGCCTTAATGACTTTCGTACGCAGCTGCTCCTGATTAGCAGGGCTTTGCTCCATATTTTTCTGCCCTTTTCCACAATTCTTCTCCATAGCAACGCCCCTTCCTCTTATGAACATGTTTGACCATCCATCCAAATCAGGCATGTTACTAAAAAGTTTACCATAAAAAAGACCGTTTGTCATTATCTGCTTTTTAAATTCGGGTTCAAAATCAAAAACCCGGAAGCCTGAGCCTCCGGGATTCTATTGCCTCTGCCTAACAAATATAATATTTTGTGTCAAATGATAAACATCGCATCTGGAAATCTCTATTTTACACAACGATTCTCCCGTCTTCGATTTGTACAATGCGGTCTGCCATCTGCGCGATCTCCGGGTTATGGGTGATCATCACGATTGTCTGATGGAACTCACTGCTGGTCATCTTTAACAGCCCGATCACGTCATTGCTTGTCTTGGAATCCAGATTTCCGGTCGGCTCGTCTGCCAGAACGATAGACGGTTTGGATGCCAGCGCGCGGGCGATGGCCACACGCTGCTGCTGGCCGCCGGAAAGATGATTCGGCAGACTGTCCAGCTTGTTTTCCAGACCCAGCAGCTTTACTACATCCATGATAAACGGCTTATCCGGTCTCTGTCCGTCGAGGGAAATGGGGAATACGATGTTCTCCCAAACGGTAAGAACGGGTATCAGATTATAATTTTGGAAAATAAAGCTGATCTGCTTGCGCCGGAAAATGGCCGTGGGTGGGACTGCAGAAGGTGAGGTCTGCCTGTACGTCATCCAGAACATCAGATTCACTTGTTCCCATTCCAAAAATAGTAACAGATGTGAAAAAAACGGCGGTAGGGGCCACCGCCAGTACAGCGATAAGGTTTCGTACCCTGCTGGCGGCAAAGCTGCGCCAGGTGAGGGTTTTTATCAAATCTTCCATAAATATACCTCCTCCTTGAGTGTGCAAAAAATCTGCCGGTGGCAGGCTTTTTCATATTTCTTGATGATAAGAGCATAACACTGTGATGTTACATTTCAGGTACAGGAAAGGTACATTTATGTAACATAAACCGCCAATCTTTGAAGAAAATACGTGTCCTGACTATGTATCAGAGCAGATCCCTGCCAACGTAATCTGCGTAACAGACAGGTCTGATGTCTCCTGTTCTGTAATCTGAATAGTTACGTTTACTCTACGATACGTGATTGTGGGTGATCATGATCAGAGTCTGACAGAAGATCGTCAGCTGTTCTTCGGTCAGCTCCGACAGATTGATGCCGTCAACGGCCACGGTACCTTCGGTGGGCTCGTACAGGCCGCCAATCGTATTTAAAAGCGTTGTCTTTCCAGAACCGGAAGCCCCCACAATGGCAAGAAACCCACCCTTTTCGACCGAAAGGCTGATACCGTCCAATGCCTTTACCTGACCTCCTATGACAAAATATTTTTTCACATTCTGTAAGGTTACAATATCCATTTGTCTAATCTCCTTTTACTGCAGCAGAAATACGGAAAATGTGGTATACTTTCCCGGATCTGATCTTACGCTGATATATCCCTTTTGCCGGGTGATGATACCGCGGGCCAGATAGAGCCCAAGGCCGACTCCTTCTTCAGCTGCCACTTCCTGTGTGCGGTAAAAACGTTTGAACACATCATTGTAATGACCGGAGGCGATTCCGATTCCTGTATCTGTGATATCGATGCGGGTATAAAACTGCCACGGACGGACCGTGACTCTGATGCTTCCGCCCTTTGGTGTATATTTTACGGCATTGTCCAGAATGTTACCCAATGCCTCCGCGGTCCATTTTGTATCGTGCTTTACAGTGGTCTGACTGTCACAGGTGACATGGAGCCGGATATTCTTTTGGTCCGCACGTGCCCAGATACCATTGACTGCCTGGGCAATAGTGTCATATAAGCGGTTATTTTCCATGTGCAGGGTAAAGGTACCTGTTTCCAGACGGGACATTTTGACCAGAGACTGCATCAGAAAATCCAGCTTATGGATCTGGGCCATCATTGTTTCAAGAAATTCAGCGCGCTTTTCATCAGACAACCGGTGCTGATATAAAATGTTGGTGAACATTTGTATGTTTGCCACCGGTGTTTTTACCTGGTGGGAGATATCGCTGACCAGTTCCTGAATAGTCTGTTTATCCTCATCACTTTGCCGTTGACTCTCCCGTATCCTGCCGTAATATTGCAGGAGTTTTCCCTGCACCTTTGACACCTGTGAATCTTCGTAAGGATGAAAATTTCCCGGCTCACGCCCGTCCATCAATGCGTCCAGCGTTTCACATATCTCATTTGCAAAATCAGTCAGCTGACGTTGCTGGCACCGGCTCCACAGGAACACGGACAAGAAGGCGGTGATGCCGATCACCAGTACGGCGACACGTATTACATGATGAGGGAGATATTCCCACAGCACGGACAGAAGGATGAGCAATAATGCGGCTGCGGCCAATCCATTTTTCAACAAAGTGAGTTTCAAACCGCCTTTTTTCATAGCTTTGTACCTGTCCAGATATAACCCATTCCCCGCACGGTCTTAATATAGGAATGACCCGCTTCTTCGATTTTTGCCCGCAGCCGGTTCATGGTCACGGTCAGCGTATGGTCATCGATAAAGTTACTGTCACAGTCCCACAGCTTTTCCAACAGGAGCTGCCGCGTCACGATATTTCCGGCATTGGCGGTCAGGATCCGAAGCAGCTTGTATTCGTTCGGCGTGATGGCCAGCCTTTCCCCGTTCCGGACAGCGCTCAGAGCCTGAAAATCCAACCGCAGAAATCCATCGTAATAACAGTCTGACGAGGACTTCGCAGCAAAAGAACCCCGGCGAAGGGCAACTTCCACACGGCGCTTCAGGATCTCAATTTGAAATGGTTTGGTGATATAATCGTCTGCCCCAAGGTCAAAACCGTTCAAGACATCCTGTTCCAGGTCATTGGCGGTCAGGAAAATGACCGGCAGCTCCGGCAGGGTTCCTTTTATTTCCTTGCAAAAGTCAAAGCCGCTGCCGTCCGGGAGGTTCACATCCAGGATCACCAGATTAAAATGATCGCTTTCCAAAAGCTGCCGTGACTTTTGGCAGTTATAGGCAGCTACCGTCAGATAGCCAGCCGTATCTAATTCAAAACATAACCCGGCGCTTAAAGCCAGATCATCCTCAACAACTAAAATTTTTGACATATTTGTTACCTCTGCATCTATATTGTACGTTTGAAATTTTATCATTCCTGCGGACTTTCGGACTGATTACAGTGCTGTTGCTTACATTACCGAATGTTTTGGACGTAACGGGTGTGTGGCGGCAAAATCATCATGAGCCAAAACAGAATATGTCTATCCTTAAAAACAACGTTCTATTGCGTAACAAAAAAGCAGAGAACCAGCCACTAATGAAAGTGATATATTCTCTGCTCTTGCCTGCACCCTGTTTGTCAGCGTTAATAATAAATTAGTTTCTATACTTCCTTATCACTGTAAACATCAGTAATACTGCGTTTTTGCGGACTTTTCTACGACTCAAATTTTTATTCACCCAATGTACATAGCATCCCCAAAAGAAAAAAACCGATACTGCTCTTGAACCGCCTCCTCATAAGCGGCCAGCACATGCTCTCTCCCGGCAAACGCGGAAACCAGCATCAGCAGGGTGGATTCCGGCAGGTGGAAATTGGTAATCAGGCCGTCTATCATGCGAAAATCATACCCCGGATAAATGAAAATATCTGTCCAGCCGCCGCCTGCCCTGAGCACCCCCTGGCTGTCTGCGGCAGACTCCAGGGTCCGGCAGCTGGTGGTGCCCACGGCGATAATCCTGCCGCCGGCTTTTCGGGTTTTGTTAATAAGCTGTGCCTGTTCTTCCTCAATCTGATAGTACTCCGAATGCATATGATGTTCATCCACATTTTCCACCTTTACCGGACGGAAGGTTCCCAGCCCCACATGCAGGGTCACATGGGCAATCTCCACTCCCATTCGGCGGATTTCCTCCAGCATACGGCTGGTAAAATGAAGGCCTGCCGTGGGGGCTGCCGCCGAGCCCTCCCATTTGGCATACACCGTCTGGTAGCGGTTTTTGTCTTCCAGCTTATGGGTAATATAGGGCGGCAGCGGCATCTCCCCCAGCTGGTCCAGAATTTCCTCGAAGATTCCTTCATAAGTGAATCGAATCAGCCGGTTTCCCTCATCCACCACATCTACAATCTCTCCTGTCAAAAGCCCGTCTCCAAAAGACAGCTGGCAGCCCGGCTTCGCCTTTCGCCCTGGTTTCACCAGAGTCTCCCACACATCATGTTCCCTGCGTTTCAGAAGAAGCAGTTCCACAGACGCGCCTGTATCCGTTTTTTTCCCGTACAGCCGGGCGGGGATGACTTTGGTATCATTGATTACCAGGCAGTCACCGGAGTGCAGATAGCTTTTCAAATCCACAAACTGCCCATGCTTTACACGGCCGCTTTTCCTGTCCAGAGCCAGCAGCCTGGAGGCGCTTCTGTCTTCCAGTGGATCCTGGGCAATCAGTTCCTGGGGCAGTTCAAAATAAAAGTCACTGGTCTTCATAATAGATCTTATCCTTTTCCAGAAGGGCCGCCTTCCCGTCTTTGACTTCTACAATATTTACACCACAGTTGGGGCAGACTCCCCCCTGCCAGAAATCATCTGTATCTCCGTAAAGAGGCTGAAGAAGCGCCCGCACCGCACAGCCATGGGTTGCAATCAGCACCGTCTTTTCCCGCAGGTCTTCGCGGTGTATCAAATCTTCGTAAAATCTGTGGGTCCGGTCACAGATATCATAAATGGATTCCCCGTTTCTGGCCGGCACATAATGATACGCATCTGCAAAAAAACTGAAAAAGGGGTGTGACGGGTCCACCTGCAGGAGCTGTTCTCCTTCCAGATCTCCGAAAGAAATCTCCTGAATACGCTCATCTGTCTCAATGGTAATCTCTCTGTGTCCCAGAACCAGCTGGGCCGTTTTATAGGCCCGCTGCAAGGGACTTGAAATCGCCGCGTCAAAAGGTACATCTGCCAGTTTTTCTCCCGTAATCTTAGCCAGCCGTATTCCGTTTTCATTTAATGGAATATCCGTGGCGCCCTGAATTTTCCTCATCACATTCCAGGAGGTCTCTCCATGTCTGATTATATATAACAGCATCACATTCCTCAACTTCTAAGCTTAATACCCAGACTCTCCAGCCCATGAAGGATCTTTTTCATGACAGCAGCCACGTCCTTTTCCTCCAATGTCCTGTCCCCGGCGCGCAGAGTCACAGAATACGCCATGGACTTATATCCTTCCTGAATCTGTTCCCCTTCATACAGGTCGAACAGCTTATAATCTTCCAGCACTTTCCCGCCCCGCTGTTCAATTACAGACTCTATCTGTCCTGCCAGCACTTCTTTGGGGACTACCATGCTGATATCACGGCTCACAGCCGGATATTTAGCCACTCCCTCATATTTATAATCGTAATTGGCGAATTCCAGAACCGCGGGAATGTCAATCACCGCCAGATACGCCCGCTGGCCGATTTCGTAGGCATCAGCCACTGCAGGGTGCACCTCTCCCAGCACAGCCATCTGCTTTTTCTCATAATATACAACTGCCTGGCGTCCCGGATGGAGATAGGGCTGCTTCACAGATGGATCATATACAGGCTTTTTGCGCATTCCCACTTTTTCAAAGAACTCCTCAACCACGCCTTTCATGGCATAGAAATCCCCTTTTCCATACATACCCAGGGTAAACTGCATCCGTTCTTCGGGAAGTTCTCTCAGCGGCAGTTCTTTGGGAAGGTAAATATTCCCCAGCTCGTAAAGTCCCACACCTTTATTGCGCCTGTTGTAATTAGTTCCCAGGGAAGTGAGCATACCGTTTACCGGCAGTGTCCGCATAATACTGAAATCTTCTCCCAGGGGATTCTGAATCCGGATAGCGTTTCTGCTTGGACTGTCCTGGGGCAGAAGCAGTTTGTCAAAGACTTTGGGACTCTCAAAGGAATAGCACATTCCCTGGGAAAATCCACAGTACTCTGCCACCTCCCTGGCCGCCTGCTCAATCCGCTGTTTGAAGGAGAGACGCCCTGTTGTGGCCTCACCGGTGGGCAGTGTGGTGGGAATCCGGTCGTATCCATAAAATCTTGCTGCCTCCTCTGCCAGGTCTGCCATACACAGAATATCCTGGCGGAAGGTGGGGGCTTCAATCTCCCCTGTGCTCTCGTGGTACACCAGGTCCACCTTTTTGAAATACTCCAGCATTTTCTCCGGGGAAATGTCTGTTCCCAGCAACGCATTGATTCTCTCCGGCTCAAACTTCACCCGGACAGGCTCTCGTTTGTTTGGGTACACATCCACCATGCCGCCCACCACTTCTCCTGCTCCCAGTTCTTCCATCAGCTGGCAGGCCCGGTCAATGGCCGCCTGGGCGTTGTTGGGGTCCAGCCCTTTTTCAAACTTCCCAGAGGCATCTGTGCGCAGACCGATGCGTTTGGCAGATTTGCGGATATTTGGCCCGTCAAAGCAGGCCGCCTCAAAGAGCACTGTCTTCACCTGATCAGTGATCATGGAATTTTCCCCTCCCATGATACCGGCAATGCCCACTGGTTTTCTACCGTCACAAATCATCAGCACATCAGAATCCATGGTGCGGGTCTGGCCGTCCAGTGTGACAAATTCTTCCCCGTCAGAAGCCCGCCGCACCACAATATGATGGTCTTCTATCGCATCCAGGTCGAAGGCATGCATGGGCTGTCCGTATTCTTCCATCACGTAATTGGTGATATCCACCAGGTTATTGATGGGACGGATGCCGTTTGCGGCCAGACACCTCTGCATCCATTTGGGCGAGGGGCCGATTTTCACATTTTTCACCACCCGGGCACAGTAGCGGGGGCACAGGTCCTGGTCTTCTACAGTCACCTGAACATAATCTTCTGCCTTCTCCTGATTTCCGGTTTCTTTCACCTGGGGAGGCACAAATTCTCTGCCGAATGTGGCCGCCGCTTCCCTGGCAATACCGATGACACTGTTGCAGTCCACACGGTTGGAAGTCACTTCATATTCCACAATCACATCGTCCAGTCCCAGGACTTTGACGGCGCTTTCTCCCACCACCGGGTCATCCTGGAAAATATAGATGCCAAACTCCGGCGCCTCCGGATACAATTCCCGGCTGCTTCCCAGCTCCTCAATGGAGCACATCATACCATTTGATTCGATTCCCCTCAGCTTTCCTTTCTTAATGGCAATCCCTCCAGGTGTCATTTTTCCGTCATGGCCTCCTGCCACCCTTCCTCCATCCAGAACGATAGGGACTTTATCGCCTTCTTTCACATTAGGGGCCCCTGTGACAATCTGAATGGTCTCATTTCCCACATCCACCTGGCAGATAATCAGTTTATCCGCGTCCGGATGCTTCTCAATCTTTTTAATCTGTCCAACCACAATCTTGTCCAGATCTGCGTCCAGCCGCTTAAATCCCTCTACTTTTGTGCCGGACATGGTCATCCCATCGGCATATTCCTGTGCCGTCACATCCAATCCCGGCACGTACATTTTTATCCAAGATAATGAAGTATTCATGAGCTTTCGTCCTCCTAAAACTGATTTAAGAATCTGATGTCATTTTCATACAGCAGACGCATATCATCGATTTCATATTTCAGCAGCGCAATTCTCTCCAGCCCCACACCGAAGGCGAATCCTGTGTACTCTTTGGGGTCAATGCCGCACATCTCCAGCACATGGGGGTGCACCATGCCGCATCCGAGAATCTCAATCCAGCCGCTTCCTTTGCAGAATCTGCAGCCGCTTCCTTTACATTTAAAACAGGAAACATCCACTTCCGCGCTGGGCTCTGTAAACGGGAAATGATGGGGCCGGAATTTTGTCCGTGTCTCCGGACCGAACAGCTCCCTGGCAAACTCCTCAAGAGTTCCCTTCAAATCAGCAAATGTAATATTTTTGTCCACCACCAGTCCTTCAATCTGGTGGAAAGAAGGAGAGTGGGTAGCATCCACTTCATCAGAGCGGAATACCCGTCCCGGCGCTATCATGCGGATGGGCAGTTTCCCTTTCTCCATGACCCTGGCCTGTACCGGGGAGGTCTGGGTGCGCAGCACAATCTCCTTATTAATATAAAAGGTATCCTGCTCGTCCTTTGCTGGATGGTCCTGGGGAATATTCAGCTTAGTGAAATTATATTCATCATATTCCACCTCCGGGCCTTCCACCACTTCGTAGCCCATGCCGATGAAAATCCGTTCCACTTCTTCCAGAGCAATGGTATTGGGATGTCTGTGCCCAGTCTCCGGTTTTCTGGCCGGAAGGGTTACATCAATCACTTCCTGTGCCATCTTTCTCTCTCGGACCGCCTGCTCCATCCGCTTTTTGGTATCCTCCAGGAATTCCTCAATATGTGTCCGGGTGTCATTGACCAGCTGGCCCACTGCCGGACGGTCCTGGGGCGCCACATCCTTCATTCCCTTTAACACAGCTGTCAGCTGGCCTTTCTTCCCCAGATAAGCCACCCTGACTTCGTTCAACTGTTCCAATCCGTCAGAATTCTGGATTCTCTTTACCGCCTCCTGCCGGATTTCCTGCAGTTTTTCCTTCATATCCATATTCATCTCTCCTCGTTCTAAGGAACTGTAGAAAAATAATAGACAAGTCAAGATGTGTCAGTTATTTTCTTACAATTCCTAACATAAAAAACGCCCGCCCCAAAGGGACGAGCTCGTTACGGTTCGCGGTACCACCCTAATTTCTGCCTTCATACACACGGAAACGTGTCTGAACATTCATTCCCGTTTCAGAAATCTATTCCACGCCGGCAGACTCTCTTATGCTTAACGCGCACCCACGTCATCTCCTACTGCTTATCTCCCAAGGCATGTTCCACAATCACTCACGCCCTTCGCACAGACCATAAGCCCATTCAAAGATGCAGCTCCGGCGGGAAATTCAGGATCATTCTGAACCAAAGGAGGCTTACAGCCGGCGGCCCCCTATCTCTGTTGGAAAAACAATCCCTGAAGAACGTGTATGAGACACGCTCTCACGCCATCTTTGCTTTTCTATATACTTTTTCTGTATTTATATGCACGCATGAATAGTACCACATAAATTCTTATTCTGTCAAGATATTTCCTTACGTCTCTGCCCGTCAATGCCATGATCCATAATTTCAAACATCTTTTTTGTGTTATTATTGTGTTTACAAAACAATATTTTCGAATTACACTATATGGGGAAAACCATGAAAGGAAATATAATAATGAGTTATCGAGAAATAGCAAAGAATATGATTGACCGTTTACCAGATGATAAAATAATATTTGTCATCAATATGCTGGAAGGACTGGGGGAAATGTCCGGACTTGATATATATCCAGATTTCACGCCAAACGAAGCGACAATAGAGGCAATGGCTGAAACAGATGAAATGATAAGAAGGGGAACTGGACAGCATTTTGAGGGGTCAACAGAAGAGTTATTCGCCCAAATCTTGGGGGAATAGTCCATGTTAAAACTCAATCTGACATTGCAATTTAAGCGCGATTTAAAGCTATGCCAAAAGCGTAACTATAATATCAGTCTGCTAAATGCCATAGTCAACACATTGCGGATACCAACAGCACTTTCCCTGAAAAACAAAGACCATGCCTTAAAGGGGAATTATGCCGGGCGGCGTGAGTGCCACATCTCCCCAGACTGGCTGCTTAGGAACTGTATGTAAATAACCTGTGACAGGTGCGCCGGATTTTTCTTTGAGAGTGTCCGCCCAAAATCAGGCGCATAGCGGGCTATGTAACTGATTTTGGGCGGGCGCTGTCAGAGAAAAAGACAAGCAGATGGCATGGGTTATTTATATACAGTTCCTTATATACCGGATAAACGAAGATGAAATATATCTTGAACGTACTGGCACACACGCCGATTTATTTAATATGTAGAAAAAGGCTCCATGGCAGAGAATTTTTTACATGGCAAGTCCACATTCAAAGGCAAGCACCATATATTTTTCCGCATTGGTAAGACCGTAAGACATTAAATCTCTGATCTCCCATATTCCAGAACTAAGGTTATCGGCTCCATATAAAAATTGGATAAAAGGAATGTGTCTGTATTTTGAAACTGCCAACATAGACGCACATTCCATTTCTACGGTAAGACAGCCCTCCTGTTGACGTTCCTTGACAGCGGAGAGTGTTTCTCTGTAAATACCGTCCGAAGTCCATGTTTTGCCTTTTACATAGGGGCAGCCGCAATCTATTAATACATTTTCTAATATTTGAATGGAATGTGCGTCTGCTTCGATTTCCGGTGAGGGCGCTATATAATGATAGCTTGTACCTTCATCACGGACAGCGGAAACAGGGATAATAATGTTGTCTTTCACCTTATTATCGTCCAATACTCCGCAAGAGCCAAATAGAACAAACTTTTCAGCCCCCATAGCAACGATTTCCTCAAAACATGCAGCGCAGGCAGGCGCGCCTGTCATAGAACGGTAAAAAGCAATCGCAGTGTTCTTGTAATTGATTCGGTAGACAGGTAATGTGCCATTTGCAGAGCAGAGTTCTGCTATTTTTTCTACATTATCCAAAGAAGAAAACTTTTGAATGATGTTGTCAGAAAATGTAGAAACACAAATTTTCGGGAAATTTTCTATTCTTTTGGTTGTGTCAGACGGGCTGAACAAGGCCGGTTCTGAAATTTCTGTCCTTTGAAATATTGTATACAATTTATACACCTCATTTCCAAACATTTCCGGGATATATAAGACTTCAAACCTATTTTTCTGCATATGAACTGCCCCAAAATATGCAGGCAGTGTGCGTCATAATGTGGAGAGGCCCTTCAGTACCCCGTCAGTGGAGACTACTGCCACCTGTACAGGCAGAGATTTCCCGTTTTTTTCTACAGCTTCTTTCACTGCATACTCTATGCCGCCGCAGCAGGGTACTTCCATCCGTACCACTGTGATACTCTTTATATCATTTCTGCAGAGGATTTCCGCCAATTTTTCCGAATAATCCACTGCGTCCAGTTTCGGACAGCCGATAAGTGTGATACGATTTTTCATAAACCTCTCGTGAAACCCAGCGAATGCGTAAGCCGTACAGTCAGCAGCCACCAAAAGCTCCGCTCCCTCTAAAAAAGGGGCATTCACTGGGGCAAGCTTAATCTGTACCGGCCACTGCTGAAGCTGTGACACAGGGTCATGCCCATCGCTGGCCAGATTTGCTGCCTCCCCATCCTTTCGCCCTTTCTTTCTCTTATTCTCCAGCACCGCCTTTTCATCATAGGCGGCGGCATCCCGTTCTTCAAAGGTAATCGCTCCTGCCGGACAGACCGGAAGGCAGTCCCCCAGCCCATCGCAGTAATCATCCCTGAGAAGCACCGCCTTTCCATTTACCATGCCGATGGCCCCTTCATGGCAGGCTTTGGCACACGCCCCGCATCCGTTGCATTTTTCCTCTGAAATATGAATGATTTTTCTTTTCATACAGTCTTTTCTCTCCTCTCCCTGTTCCCTTTGTATGTGATAATGTTTCTTTTGTCCAGCCTCGTCACTCTTAAACCCACTTCCATAATTATCACAATTCAAATATTCTTGTTTTTACGCTCCCATTATAGTATAGTCATTACCATCAGTATGTTTGAATTCAAACAAAGGAGGAGAATTTTTGAAAAAATATTTACCCATATTAAAAGACTGCCCCTTTTTCCAAAAAATAACAGAGGACAAAATTCTTTCCATTCTCCACTGTGTGGACGCAAGATTAATCTCCAGACAAAGGGGTGAATACGTATTGAGATTTGGGGACAACACCTCAGAAATGGGGCTTGTGCTGACAGGCTCTGTGCTGGTAATCCAGGAAGATGTATGGGGACACAGAAACATCATGTCTAAGATAGGGCCCGGAGATTTCTTCGCGGAACCCTATGCCGCAATCCCCGGCTCCATTTTAAATATCAGTGTGGCTGCCAGCAAAAACTGTGAGATTCTAATGCTGAATATTCACAGACTCCTCACTGTATGTCCCACTGTCTGTGAACACCACAACCAGCTGATCCGGAACCTGGTTTTCGTCCTGGCCAAAAAAGTGATGCAGTTCAATGAAAAGATCACACATATGAGTAAACGCAGCACCCGGGAAAAGCTGTTGTCCTATCTCTCCTCTGAGGCGTTGAGACAGGGAAAACGTTCTTTTGACATTCCTTATGACAGACAACAGCTTGCAGATTATCTGTGCGTAGAACGGGCCGCCATGTCCACAGAGCTCTCAAAGCTCCAAAAAGACGGTCTTCTTACGACAAATCGAAACCACTTTGAACTCATTTCCACCAGCACATTTGACGTTTGACTAAAATTTGGGCGTGTTTGACAGACAAACACGCCCTGACGCTCACTTACCCATCCATTCCCGGGCATGTTTCTGCGCATCTCTGAAAGAATTTTCAAAATAAGCGTTCACCTCTGCCCCATACAGTACAATATTCATACAAATATACATCCACAGCATAATCAGAATAATGGTTGCGAAACTTCCGTACATATTCAATGTATTGGGAAAAAATGTATAATACAGCGAAAACGCATAGGAAAACACCATCCACGCCACAGCCGTGAGAAACGCCCCCGGCATCTGACTTTTGAACGTGGCTTTTCTGTTTGGCAGCACCTTATACAAAGCCAGAAATACTGCCATCAAAAACAAAAAAGCAGTCAGAGTCCTGGCCCCGATAATCTGGGCAATCAGCCTGCCAAGCCAGGGCTGCCAAAGCGTCAGGCTTTTCTGAAGACTGTTGCCGAACACCAGAAGCACCAGACTGACAATCACCGCCACCACAAACGCAAATGTATAAAATACCGACCAGAGCCTGGTGGTAAACCAGTCCCTGGTTTCTTCCACATGGTAAATGGTATTCAGACCGTTGGTAATGGCCTGCACACCTTTTCCCGAAGACCACAGTGACAGCAAAAGGGTAATGGGCACCACCGCACTTGTCTTCCCGTATACTTCATTTACAATAGAGAGCACCAGCCCCCGGAAATTCTCCGGGCAGATTTCCGCGATCACCTGCCTGACCATCATCTGGGTCAAAGGCGTATAACGGACAATGGTGAGCAGAAATAAGATAAACGGGATAAATGATAAAATGATAAAATATGCCGCCTGTGCTGCATATGCACTTACATGATCCCTAAAAGCCCGGTTCAGAAAGCCCTTAATGCAATTCACTGCCTCAGCTGCGTTTTTATTCATGAACTACCTCTTGCCTATTTCTTTTCCACTCCAAAACGATAAATTGTCACTGTCCGATAGGGCTTTCCCGCTTCCAGCGCAGGCGATTCAAAATTCTCCTCATTCACGCTGTTGGGGAAATACTGAGTCTCCAGACACAGCCCGTCTCTTCTGTGATACGTACAGCCGTTCTTACCTGTCTGCTCCCTGATAAAATTCCCGGTATAAAACTGCACTCCCGGCAGGTCCGACAGCACTTCCATCACAATACCCGTCTTTGGCCCCAGTACCCGGGCAATCACCCTCTTGTGGCCCTGACTGTAATGGTCACAGACAAAATTATGGTCAAATCCTCCTCCATAGCGAATCTGCTCATCATCCCCGTCCAGATCCTGCTCTATGACTTTTCCCATGGTAAAATCCATTGCCGTTTTCTGCACCGGAAGAATTTCTCCTGTGGGAATGGCCCCGCTGTCTTTCACAGGAGTAAAACTCTGGGCTTTTAGTTTCACCCAGTGATCACTGATACAGCCCTGGTCGTGGCCGTTCAGATTAAAATAGCTGTGATTAGTCATATTCGCCACGGTATCCGCGTCGCTGCTGCCCATATACTGAATACTCACTTCATTTCCCCGGGAAAATTTATATTTGACCATAATACGAAAATTCCCGGGGAATCCCTGATCGCCGTCCGGGCTGAAAAGACCAAAGGTCACGCTGTTGTCCCCATCATCTGTTTCTATCTCGTCCCACAGACGGTACTCATAATTATCCGGTCCGCTGTGCAGATTATTTTCACCATTGTTGGCAGCCAGCTGATAGACTTTTCCGGCAATCTCTGCCCTGGCCTGGCTGATGCGGTTGGCATTGCGGCCTATCACAGCGCCGAAGTGGGCCCTGCCCTTTTCATATTCCTCCAGAGTGTCATACCCCAACACCACATCTGTCAGCTTTCTGTCCTGGTCCGGCACCACCACAGACACCAGACAGGCTCCATAATTTGTCACCTCTATATACGCACCACTGTCATTTGACAACCGGTAAATATACGCCTCTTTTCCCTCTGCGGTAAAGCCGAAGCTCCTTTTCATTATGTTCATATACCTTATTCCTCTCCAAACTGTATCACTTATTTATCTACAGCTCCTTAAAAT
>Ga0137308_101790_pt1 | contig 18030 bp, 17 predicted proteins | sample Inofrocosms_June_FD_97181 | JGI IMG/M metagenome (GOLD analysis project Ga0137308, IMG submission 97181) | Mouse cecal microbial communities from Vienna, Austria - N-Acetylneuraminic and N-Acetylglucosamine D2O microcosms_June | ecosystem: Host-associated > Mammals > Digestive system > Large... | reverse complement strand
CTGGATATAGAAAACTGATCCTCAATGGCAGAGAACTGAATGGAAATCATATACCGGCTAGTCTTCTTGAGAATGAAAATGAGATCTGTCTAATGCTCTGATGCATTTTATGTTTCCTTCCTCATTCAGCGGGGCTGTCATAGACTTTGCCTGCCTGTACCTTCAACAGGCAAACAAAGTCTGCGGCAACCCCATTTTCTTTGCTTTTTATTCTTCTGGCTCCTCGTTCATCTCTGTCACGATATCCCACTGGATTGTATGATTCAAATCCCGATATTTTTTCGGCGTCATACCCACATACTCCCGAAACTGTTGAATAAAATGACTTTGTGAAGAAAATGACAATCGATTTGCAATATCAATCATAGAATATTCACTGTACTGCAACAGATTTTTTGCAATCCCAATCTTCTGTCCACGTATATAGGCACTGATGGAATCGCCTGTTTCCTTTTTGAACAGACGTGAAAGATAACTGGCAGATACTCCAAGTGCATCAGACAAATCTTCAATAGTGATACGCTCTTTTATATGTGCATAGATATATTCTTTACAGAGACTGATGTGTTTGGAATTAGTATCGCTTTGGCAGATCTTGTGCATCTTTTCTGCATAATCCAAAACCATTGCATCATGCAGATTCCGAACTCCCTGCACTGTATGCACATCATCCAGCTGCTGAATATAAAAATCACTCATCCGAAATGCCTGCTCCAGTTCCATACCCTTCTGCTTGCATAAGCGGGTAATCATCGCTGTCGTAATGACAAAATGATATTTTAAATTCATGATATGATTACGAGAAAGTATTCCGACTCCTTCGCTGTCAAGAAATCTTTCCTGCTCACAATTATGCTTGACCGCTTCTATATCACCATTGGATACAGCCTGATAAAATAAAAATTCTTCTGTTGGCTGCCGGTGCTCCATTTCATCGTTCTCATCCTCTGCCTCCAGAAGATTCCATTTGTCCTGATATGCCATCGTATCCTCTCCATTTCTACTGTAAGCGTATCTGAAGCTTCAAAAATTCCTGTACTCTATTATAATACCTTAAAAAACAGATGGTCTCAATAGTCTTTTATAAGCTCTACAATTATAAAACAGATAAAAAAAGAGCCACATATAATTGCAGCTCTTTACTGTCTATCCAGATTTTAGGATATCACCTTTATCACCGATTTTACGATATCTGCTTTATTTTTCACACTCTGCTCCATGGCTTTTTGAATATCGTCTAAGGGGAATATATCAGTAACAATTTCCTTTAAATTGATACGGCCAGAGGCCACAGCTTCGATAGCAAGCGGATAAATATGACGGTAACGAAACACCGTCTTAAAGGTCAGTTCTTTATCCAGAGCCAGAGTCATAGGCAGAGTCATCTCACCAGAAGCAGAGTAGCCCACTAACACGATAGTACTTCCCTTCTTGCTAAAGCCAATGGCCTGTCTGGTGGTAATCTCCGTACCCGCAGTCTCAATTACCAGGTCTGAGCCTTTCTTATTGGTGAGACGCATAATCTCTTCTATTGTGTCTTTTTCTTTTCCATTTACTATATCAGTAGCGCCTAACTCTAGTGCCTTTTCCAGTCTTTTTGGCATCACATCCACTGCGATAATCTTTGTTACCCCCATAGCCTTTAGGGCCATTATTGAGACCAGTCCAATACAGCCTGCTCCCATAACTACTGCTGTCATACCAATTTGTGCCTTGCCTTGTTTGGCTGCATGAAAGCCCACAGAAAGTGGTTCAAGAAGTGCTGCTTCCATTGTATCCATATGATCTGGTATCTTAAAGCAGAGGTCCGCCTTATGAGCTACATATTCCTGAAACACACCATCCACAGGAGGTGTTGCAAAAAATACAACATCTTTACAGAGATTATATCTGCCACTTTTACAAAATTCACAATGTCCACAAGTCTTTCCAGGCTCTAATGCCACCTTATCTCCTGTCTTTAAATGTGTGATATCGCTTCCTACTTCCACTACAATGCCTCCCGCCTCATGCCCTAACACAAAGGGAGGTTTTACGATATTGGGGCCACTGCCTCCATTTTCATAGTAGTGAAGATCAGAGCCGCACACCCCTACATATTCTATTCGTACCAGAACCTCATCTGCTTTTGGCACAGGAATATCCCTTTCTGTCAATTCCACCTTCGCGATGTCTGTCATAACTGCAACTTTCATCTTGCCTTCCATCTTATCTACCTTTCCTTTTACAATCTTTTAGTTATACAGCTGCTTTTTTCGCTTTAAGGAGCCGTTGCTTCTGCACGCAGTCTGCACCGACTGCAATGAGCAGAATGATGCCCTTTACAACCATCTGCATATAGGAGCTTACATTTAGCAGTACCATACCATTTTGCAGAACGCCAATAATCATAACGCCCGCGATTACATTGGACATTTTCCCTGAGCCGCCTGTCGTGCTGACACCGCCTAAGACCACACAGGTGATAACATCGAACTCATAACCTACTCCTGCATTTGGCTGCCCGGTGTTGGCTCTTGCCAGCATAACCAGACCTGCAATTCCAGCAAACAGACCAGAGAGAGAATATACAAGACATTTCACCCACTTTACATCAATACCTGAAAGTTGTGCTGCCTCTTCATTGCCACCCAAAGCATAGAAATAGCGGCCAAAATATGTCTTTTCACTAATAAACCAGCCAATAGCAAAGACAATCACCATAATGATAACCGGAATCGGAATTGCTCCCACATAGCCCTGTCCTATCGTCAGAAAGGAATCCGGGAAGCGGGAAATCGGTGTCCCTTTGCAGATGATATATGCAAGTCCTGCAAAAATAGTCTGAGAGGCAAAGGTAACAATAAGCTCCGGCATTTTTAATTTTGCGATAATAATGCCATTTAAAAATCCAATGGCTGTACTGATAACAAGTGCTGCTAAGATTGCAATGAAAGGATTTAATCCCAGATTTACCATCACATAGGCTGCCACAATATTGACCAGTGAGATAATAGAGCCTATAGAAAGGTCAATCCCTCCTAGAAGAATCACATAGGTCATACCTACAGAAGCAATACCATAAATAGCTACCTGCTTTATTACATTCATTAGATTTCGCACGGTTAAGAAGTTCTGACTGGTTGTGGAGAAAAATATAATCATCACCAGAAGAAACACATATATAATCCTGCTCTTTAATAGATTTATGACTTTATTCATCTTAATTGTTCCTTTCTTTTGAAGCTAACTGCATAATGAGCTCCTGATTAAACTCTTCTCTTGGAATCTCACCACTAACACTTCCCTCTGCCAGAATGACAATTCGATCAGACATTCCCATAAGTTCTTCCATCTCGGAGGAGATCATAAGAATTGCCTTGCCCTGCTCTACCAACTGATTGATCAGTGTATAAATCTCCTGCTTTGCACCTACATCAATCCCTCTGGTTGGTTCATCGAAAATTAAAAGCTCTGATTCTGCCGCCAACCACTTGGCCAGAATCACTTTCTGCTGGTTGCCTCCGCTTAGATTTTTCACTTTTTGTTCCAGAGAAGGCGTTTTTATGGATATTTCTTTTCTGTATTTTTGTGCTATACTCTTCGCTTTTTTATAGTCAATCACCGCTGCCTTTGACAGTCGATGATAAATAGGCATATTGATATTTTCCTGGATGCTCAGTCCTAAAAGTGCTCCTTTCGCCTTTCTGTCCTCTGGCACCAGACCGATTCCAATTTTAATAGCTTCCTTTGGAGTCTTTGGATTGATCTTCTCTCCCTTAAAATAAAATTCTCCTGAGATTTTCTTCTCTGCTCCAAATATCATCTCCGCAAATTCTGTCCGTCCGGCTCCCACCAGACCTCCTAATCCTAATACTTCTCCTTTATGTATCTTGAGGCTTATCTCCTTGTCTCCGTTTCCACTGACTGCCTTTGCTTCAAAAATAACCTCTTCCTGAATACAATCCGCTTTTCTGGTAGGATAGACCTCATTTAGCTGACGTCCTACCATATATTTAATCAGCTCATCCTCATTTGTTCTAGCTGTCTCTAACGTAGTCACATACTGTCCATCTCTAAGCACTGTAATGCGGTCTGACAGACGGAAGATCTCTTCTAGGCGATGGGAAATATAGATAATTGTAACACCTCTGGATTTTAGCAAATCAACCACTGCAAACATGCTCTCCACCTCTGCATTGGTAAGTGGTGCAGATGGCTCATCCATAATAAGCACCTTTGCATTCTGAGAGACAGCTTTGGCAATCTCTACCATCTGCTGATAGCCCACAGACAAATCTTTTACCAAAGTCGATGGCTTAATCTTGATATTTAAGGAATCTAGAACCTCCTGTGATTTTTTCTCCATAGCAGCAAAATCCACCAGGATTCCCTTGCGAATCGCTCTCCCTAAGAAGATATTTTCTGCTATTGTCAAATCCCCCACCAGATTAAATTCCTGATAGATAACACCGATTCCATTTTCCTCTGACAGTTTCGGCGTCATACTCAAAAAGCTCTTTCCATTGATGATGATCTCTCCAACAGAAGGTGCAATGGCACCACTACATGTCTTAATAAGCGTGGATTTTCCTGCTCCATTCTCACCGATTAGTGCATGTATCTCACCCCTTCGAACATGTAAAGAGACATCATCTAGCGCGGTTACGCCTGGATAATATTTTGAAATATGTTTTAATTCCAGAATGTTGTCTTCTGACCCCATACGCTTCCCCTTTCTCTCTTTACTAATGACGTGGCCTGGTATCAAAACCAGGTCACGTCATCCATAAGGTAAAATGATTACGGAATCATCTCTTCTAGATTGTCAATCGTTACCGGAATCAGTTCTCTGTAAACATTCTTATCCATCTCTACTCCAGTTTCTTTGTCAATCAAGAGTTGATATATAGTATCACCACATACATAAGCATTTCCGGTAATCGCCACGCAAAGTTTGTTAAATTCATCGTTCTGCATAGAAGAAATCGTCTCATCTGTCAGGTCAGTGGAGAAGATTCCTACATTCTTGGGATATTCAGAACCGTAGAAGCCTTTAAATGCCTCGTTAGAGCCAGCTGCTCCGCCTCCTCCAATACAACAGACAACCTTTACATCAGGATGGGACTGTAAGATAGTCTCCATAGCATTCAATCCCTCTGTGGTATCAATAGCCGGCTGGTTTGCAACAACGGTCGCATTAGGAGCGATTTCTGCTAGTTTATCCAAGATACCATCTTCTCTCTGTTTTAAGATAGGAGTCTGTGGATAGCCAAGTACGACAACCTCGCACTCTCCATTTTCAAAAGTCTCATTAATCCACTCTGCTGCCGCTGAGCCGATGCCGCAACCAAGATCATAGTTATCAATCAGCCAATTAATATCTGCGTTGGTCATCTCCTCATCCCAGGACACCACCATAATGCCTGCTTCACGGGCTTCTTTGCAGGCCTCCTCGATAGCATCTGCATCCACTGGATTTACGATAATCGCATCTACATCAGAAGAGATAAAATTCTCAATCTGATCAATCTGTGTATTGGCATTTTCTTTACAGTCTACTACGGTCACTTCATTTCCGTCTTCTTTGGCTCTCTTTTGGATAGCCTCTGCCTGCTGTGCCCATATCTGGTTACTTAGAGTCTGAACTGCAAGTCCAATCTTAAGTCCCGTGCCAGTTCCTCTGACCGTATTTGCTGCAGATTCCTCACTCTCACTCTCTGCTGGTGCTTCTTCTGTGCTTTCCTCTTTGGGAGATGTGGTGTTTGTACTTGTGTCAGAACTGCATCCTACTGCTCCAAGTGTCATGATGGCTGCCAACAGACAGGCTACTACTTTTTTCCTCATTTTTCATACGCTCCTTTTATAATATGTTTTTATTTATTATGTTTCATGCACTATATTCAAAATATTATTCCACAAAACCGTTGGGTAAGATCACCCATTTTCCTTGTGCCCTCACCTTTGGTTCTTGTAAAACTTCCTCTAGCTCTTCTAATGTTCTTGTGCCTGCTAACATCGTGGTTACATCAATCTTGTGGGAATTGATAAGTTCCACTGCACGACCCATATCATAAGGACTGCAATAGGAACCTTTGATAGTCAGCTCTTTCTGAAAGAGTTTGTAGGTCATCAGGTCAATCTTGGAATCCACCTTTGTCACTGCAAAGAGAAGGATGGTTCCTCTTTTATCTACAATGTCCACCGCTTCCTCTGAAGTACTCTTAAGTCCGCAGGTCTCAATAACTACCTGGATATGACAAAGACCCTTAGCTGCCAATACATCTGCCACTTTCTCCTTGGTGGGATCAATGGTAAAGGTAGCTCCTAACTTTTCTGCCATCTTCCGCTTTGCCTCTACTGGCTCCACTAGCACTACCTTGGCAGCTCCTTTCAGTTTTGCCAACTGCATAAGGTGAAGACCAATAGCTCCGCCGCCGTAGATAAGTACATTGTCACTGACCTTAATATCACTTCTGTCTGCACCGTTGATGCAGCAGGCTAATGGCTCTGCCATAGCTCCTTCTATAAAGCTTACATGATTGGCCAGATGATGGATTAGCCGTCCTGGAACTTTACAATATTGTGAAAAACCGCCGTTAATATTGGTTCCAATCGCACCCATATGTTCACAATGTCCCATCATGCCATTCGCGCAGTAGTAACATTCATTGCAGTTGTCTGCCGGATCTACACAGACCCTGTCTCCTACTTTACAGCTACTTACTTCGCTGCCTGTCTCTACAACGATGCCAGAGAACTCATGTCCTTGTATCTGTGGTGGCACAGTGGAAGTAGAACCTTGATCTCCTTCATAGATATGTACATCTGACCCGCAGACTCCACATGCCATTACCTTGATCAGAACCTCTTTAGGACCAGGCTTAGGAATCTCTCTCTCTAGCACCTTAAGATTCCTCTGTCCAAGAAAAACAGCACTTCTCATCTTTTCTTCCTCTCTTTTCCAAGTTTGGTAACTACTTTATAAAACTGTTTTATTAAGTAGTTTTTATTATAGCTTTCTAAGTGCATATTGTCAATACAAAAACAAAAAAAGCCGGACATTTTGTAAATTATATACAAAATGTCCGACTTCGTTTTGTTAAAAACTAATGATACCGTTTAGATATTTTTGATATATTCGTCAATAAAATAACCGGCTGCGCCAATAGAAGCTGTGTCAAACTCCAGTGCACCGTAGCTTAAGTAAGACACATCCCTTAGATAATGGTCATATCCAGCCACCCGCTCCCTAATTGTCTCCATGTAAGGCTTTAAATACTTCGCAAGATTCCCCCCTAGAATCAGTCTTTCATCAAAGGAGGTCATAAGATTGTGAATCGTTAAAGCCAAGTAATCTAGATATTCCTCCCAAGCCGATACATATTCTGGGCGCCCTTCTTTTATACCTTCAAAAAAAGCACTTAAATCTCCCCCAGTAAATACTGTTAGATTGTCTGTGGAACAGTAAGCATTGACACAGCCTTTTCGTCCACAAAAGCACTGTTTTCCATGAGGTACCAAAGTAATATGGCCAAATTCTCCTTTGCGGCAGTTAAGTCCCAATTTTACTTGTCCTTCCCGTTTGATAACCGCACCGCCTACAGAAGGTGAGATATTGAGGTATATCACAGGAGCCTCGATATCCATGGCATTGGCCACCGCAGAGCCGGCGCAGACTGCCTCTCTTCTAAGCACTGCCGGATAGGAAAACCAAGCTTTGACAATCTCATAAAAATTTCTTGGCAGATCCATCTCTTCATGAAGACCATAAATCTTTCTCCCGCTTTCGTCAATAATAGCAGGAAGTGCATAACAGATGCCTAAAATACGCTTTTTTGCAATGCGGGTCTCTGTAATCGCATCACTGATAAACTTCTGAAGCCACTGGTAAGAAGCCTCTTCCCCCTTAATCTGAATCTTTTTATGTTTGGTACAAACGGGAGTCATAGCCAGATTTACGATGGCTAAATCCACATAGTCCTTGGAAATATTAACTCCTACTGCATACTTAGCATCCCTATTGCAACTATACCCCATGGACTTTCGACCGCCATTGGAATCCATGGCTCCCTCTTCCTTCACTAATCCCATCTCTTGTAATTCATTCAAGGTACTGGTCACAGTGGGAGCAGTCAACTCCAATTTGTGAGCAATCCCATTTCTTGACACTACCTCTGAACGCAATAAATATCGAAAGATGTTATTTCTGTTTATTTTTTTGATCTCTGCATTACTAAGTCCCATATGCCACCCCTTTTACCCTCTGTATTCCCTCTACTTTTATAAAGTATTTTAATAAGTATTTTAATTGATAGTATAACTTTACTACTTTTCTTATCCCTGTGCAACCCTAGATTTCCTATACTAGCTTACGTATCCATTTCCCATAATGAGACTCTAGATATGCCAGTGCACATTTAAAAATCTGGTCTGCATTTAGGCAGCACACTACTTGAGTAGGAATAAGAGAGTTTCTTTAGTAGTCGGTATTGTGAGAAATTTAATTTTTATTGAGAACATTGAAGCTGTATGATAGAATAAGAAATCATCAAACTAACAAATCGAATTTAATCAAGGAGCGAAATACATGAAAATCAAAAAAACACCTAAAGCACATATAGCAACTGCTATGGTTTTATCCACAACATTCTTATTTGTAGGCTGTGGAACTAATACACCAAAAGAAACAGTGCCTAATGTGGTGGAGGAAGAAACCTCAAATAATGAAAGTTTGGTGATAGAGAATGATAGAAAAGAAGAAAATCAATATAAAAACATAACAAACAAAGAGGATGTAACAGACAATCAAAAAATACCCACTGAAAACATAAACATTTACAATGATGTTCTGACGCAATATCGTGACATGGTTCAAAACGACTTTTATGTTAACCTTCGGGATTTAGATACCTATGAAAGCAGTTTTGGAGAGGACATTGGATTTGAAATCCGCACACATAAGCAAGATATCTATTACACATTTTATGATATAGATGGAAATGGAACAATGGAACTTATAATTGCAGGAGGAGAAAATGCCGTATCAAATCCCACCTTTTCCCCTTGGAATTATGATTTATATGGATATGACGGAACTAATGTAGTTCATATTTTTCCAGAAATGGAATTTGGTTACAGAACGAATTTTTCGCTTTATGATAATGGAGTGATAGAAGTATTTTACAGTGGCAGTGCTGCGGAATCTGGTGTTGATTTTTACAGAATAAGCACTGATGGATTTACCCCCGAACTAATGGATTCTTTTACTGCAGTTGGTCATTTAGAAGGAGAAGAACCTGTATTTACGTATTCTCAAAATGGGAATGAAATTACGGAAGAAGAATACAATGCCAACATTCAAAGCTACAAAATTGCTCTTACAGAATTAGACTGGATACAAATTCAATAAAACATACTATGTTAAGATTTTTAACTTTCACTTGCTGCTGAGATGGTCAAGCTTTAAATTTGTCCACGAAAGCAGGAGATTATATCTAAATTTCAGAAGAAGCAAAATGCCGTAACCTTTGAAGTTACGGCATTTTAGCGTCCCCAAAAAGATTTGAACTTCTGTGATTTTGCTATCATATTTCGTAAATTTTACAGACATATATTTGACCCCCTTATATAATCATGTTAGGATAGAAGCACAGGGGCACGCCACAGATGCAAAATCCACTATTTTAAGAAAGGTGCGGTGAAAAGCATGAAAGAAGAAAACAAAACACGCAGGGAATTATTTTTTAATGATTCCGAGACAAATCTCGTAAAAAAATTTGAGAAATATGAAAAGAGCCTGTTGTGGAAGAAATCAGAGAACTATCAAAAGAACCTACTGTGCATCCAGGATATAGCAGACAGGCTCCTTGGATACATGAAAGGGCATCAAGCCTCTTTCAAGCCAGAGATCACGGACGAGAACGGAAAATTCAGCCAGGAGAAGCTTTCCGGTTTTGTGGAAGAACTTTTATCCCGTTGGGCAGCAAAGCAGCGGGAGGGCACATTCACAGATCCGTCCACAGGAGAAAGCATAGTGGAACCCTATATCCGGGTGCGGCAGGAACTGTACGGCAGCTATCTCTACGTGGTCATGCGGTGCTGCCTGTGCAAGGGGGATTATGCCCTTGTGACAGGCAGAGAAATGGAGGTGAGGACGGATTTCGCTTTCCTTCTGGAACAGGCGAAGCGGCTTTGGCGAAGCTGGTGCGTCATGGAAAAACCGGATGAGGGCAAAAAGAACGAACTGTTCTGGGGCTATGACGATCAGTTCGGCCTCCATCTTTACCGCGTCCTCTCATGCCCGAAAGCAGGTTATAACAATGGCCTTGATCTGGTTGGGCGTTTGCCTGTGGATTGCCCCACTTTCCTGACAGATGAAGGCAATGTGAAACGGAATCAATTCAAAAGCATCTACTTAGGTCGCAGACCCTGGTCATTGGCGAAGAAGGCGGAGGAAGATATCGCCGGGGACAGCCTCGAAGGTGAGGATGGTTATGACACCGAAGACAGCTATGACGAAGAGAACGGTTATGATATCGAGGACGACTATGACATCGAATACACCTATGACGAAGAGGATGATTATCGCGATGATATATACTTCCCGGAATACCAGGACGATGCATGGTATGAGGCAGAGGTGCGTGAGGTACAGAAGCAGGTGGATATCGAGTATCTGGCCATGTCCTTTGAGTCCTCGATTGAATATGTCCGGCACTGCAGACGCTTCGTGGAACTGTTTCAGCAGGCGGGACAGGATGTCATGAGGGGCTTCTGCGAAGATCTGGAAGAGATCGTGGCTCTGTATCTGGCTGAGCAGGATATCCCGCCTGTGATGGACACGGATAAGGCACTGGATGTATACAGCGGCATCTATGATGGCCCTTACCGGCAGGCAGAGCGCTACTCAAGGGGGATACGATGGAAAAATCTATAAGAGGAATTCGTGAGACTTACTTCTATGACCTGATTGACGACTATCGGAAACAGGGGGAAAAATCTTTCCTGTACAGAAGCTTTTGGGCCGAGAATACCAGGGAACTGCTGAAAGAGTGCCTGCCACCGCTTTCGAAGAAGAATTTCAGAAAACAGATGGAGGAACTAAGCAGAGGATTTCTTGAGTTTCTGGCAGATGAAAAGAACGAACCAAAGCAGATGAGAGAACATTTTGCCCAGCTTCCAGAAGATGTGAAAAAACTGCTGAAAGTGCATCTCCCACAGCTTCCAGAGAGCACTATAAAGCTGCTGAAGGAACACTTTAGACAGCTTCCAGAAGAGGTGGAAGAACTGTTGACGGGACGCTTTCCCTGGCTTTTGGAAGAAGAGACCTCATGGCTAAAGTACGGAGCCAAAATCCGGGGACTTCTGAAAGAAAATATGCTAAAGCGCCCGGAGTGGGCACGTGAAGTGCTGATACGAAAACCGCCCCAGAGGGCGCAGAACGGACAAGGGACAGAAAAGGAAAAGCAGAAGAAGGAGCGCCGGGATTTCTGGAAGGAACTTATGCAAAATGATGCCGGCTATGAAGCGGGGCTGATTACGGATACGGAATATTACCTGTGGCTGACAGAGTATCTGGCAGTACGCGATATTTATTATAAAGATATCAGTATAGCCGACGGACATACGTGGCTGTATAAGCTGCTGCGTATGGGATTGGGACGGGAACTTGAGGAGTCTGTAAAGCTGGACGAAATCCGAAAGCTTGAAAAAGAAACCCAGAGACTTGAAAAAGAGATCCAAAAGCTTGAAAAAGAAATTATAGAGAGGAAAGAATCTTTGGAGCGCGAAGGCGCCGAAATGACTGAAATTCTTAAAAAGCTTGAAAAATCCCGGGCGCGCAAAGAATCCAAAAAACTCGAAAAAATCAGGGAACTTGAAACGCTTAAAAAACCCAAAGAACCCGGAGAGTCCAAAACATTTCAAAAGGGCAACCAGAACATCCGTGATAAGGCGGGCGTAGAGCGAGATCTGGCAGAACTGGCAGAGAAGGTTTGGAGTGAGGCAAAAACAGGAAACAAAGAAATTTCCAACCGGCTGCATGACCTGAAAATCAAGATAAGAACCAAAAAAGGCATCCGAACGGTGGACTACCTGCCATGGTTGACCAAAAAACTGGAAAAGATGGCGGTTCACATTAAAATCAAGACCTGGCTGCAAGACAATGGATATCCCCTTGGGGAGGAGGACAAGCTTAAGAATCTTTTGCAGGAACGCCGGAAGCAGGACTTCTCCATGCGGCTTTTCGGAGCGTACTGTGACAGTGAGAAAGGTTATGATTTCATCGGAAAGGAAGAGGGCGGCAAGAAATCCGATGAAGGCTGGACCGTGAGAAACGGATTCTGTGTGTGGGAGCCGGATGGCTTTGAGAATTACCGTCAGGAGCTTCTGCAGGCTTTGGAACAGGAAGGCAAGGAGAATTTCTACTTTCCGCTGGCCATGGATCTGCACAGCGGCTGTGTCTTTTTCCTGGCAGGGAAAGAATACTACGCGAACGTGTATGAGAAGAGCGAAAAGGCGGAACTGAAAAAGAAATATTATAAGGAAGATGCCTTTTTCTGCTACGACTTTCTGCGACTGGATAAGAAAAACTCCGATGATCCAGAAGTAACATTCCAGCTGCAGCCCACCTTTCACGAAAATGCCGGAAAAAGCTATGAAGATGTTCTGAGCAAATTCAAATGGTACTGCGGAAGCGGACGTAGCATACAGATGGAGTCCCAGAATATAGACAATGGAATAGGATATTACTTTGAAGATGTGGACAAGATTCCCCGCAAAAAAATCAAGGCATGTAATGAAGAGAGTTTCATTGGTATTCCGAAAGCGTTTTGGTGGGCTTTTGATGGCTTGGAAGACGTGGAGCCAAGTCAGATGGCGAAGAACGACTTCAAACGGACACAGAAAAAGATTGCAGAAGACATCCTGCACCGCTGAGGTGATGGAAATCTTATGGTAAGCTGACAGAGCGGATGAATTTACTGTCGATGGAGCGCTCTGTTAAAATACAATGATTCAGACAAAAATGTGGCTATCCCAAAAGGTGTCAGAGAGACTGACCTAAGAGCCTTTGAGGGATAGCCCTTTTCTGTACGGCTGTTCATTTGGAAAGACTGTTTTTGAAAATAGCTTGGCGCTGAAGGTGCTTAGCCATCTGCCACATCCGTGGAGTTGGTTTTAAAGATTTCTCTAATTTTATTTGTAATAATTACGAACACTATTATAAGCTCCTGCTATACTATTCACTGTAAGACAGGCACCTTGAAAAAAATAGAGAAAGGATGAACACTTATGAAAACCTTCAACAGCAGCGAAAAAAGTTACCATAAACAGCGCGCTCTGGCCTACATTGTATATATGATGGCAGGAAGCTACTTTTCCTTGAGCAGCTCCGCCTTCAGTCCCTTGAATCTGTATCTACATTACGCGGAAATGCCCCGGGAAAAGCAGTATCAATACGAGTCCCGCGTCATCTCTTCCATGGAGGCACTCGGCAAAGAATTTCTGCAAAACATCGCTACCCTCCGCTGCAATGTCCGCTACAGGCTCTGCGGCGATGATATCCTTTTGGAGTTTTGCACCGGCGGCTTTGAAGGCCTCCAGTGCCGCATCCAGAAAAACTGCACTTTTCAGCTTGCCCCCCTATAGGGGGGTAAATTATTCTTCCCAATTAATAAAACCTGCGGAATTTATCGCCTGCCTGGATTGATTCAATCGTTATTGCGGCAGTGGGGTATCCGTTTTGCCATTCTATAAGCAATAAATAATCTATGTAAAAATTACAGATATAAAATCAGACGCCTGATATAATGGAATCCAACATAAAAACCTTGGAAAATAACAAGAACAGGAGGAAAAAAATGTATAACAACATCAAAACCAAACGAATTCTTGCGAAGAACATCCTCGCCAGCAACGACACCTGGGCCACAGGCATCAACAACAACGATCTGCTGGTAGGCCCGGCTGGATCCGGCAAGACCAGGGGCTATGTGGTGCCCAACATCCTCCACGCCCAGGACAACCTGATCGTGGCCGACACCAAAGGGAACCTTCGCAGGCTGTATGGGGAGCATCTGGAAAAGAACGGCTACAAAGTCATGCATCTGGACTTTACGAACGTGGCTGAGACCCCCTGGGGCTACAACCCCCTGGCCTATATCCGAAAATGCCGGGACGTTGAACTCAACCAGAACGGGGACTACTACAATGAACAGGACATAAAAAAGCTGGCTCAGGCTCTTTGCCCGTGGATGAACGGTAAAGAACCCTTCTGGGATCAGGCGGCTCAGATGTATTTGGAGGCGATCATCCTCTTTATAATGAACCTACTGCCTCGGGAGCAGCATAACCTGTACGAAGTGTACACCTTCCTTTCAAAAATGGGAACCGATGGACTGGAAGACATAATCGAGGAGGAGTGCACCACCCATCCTGACAGCGCTTTCGCACGCAAAATCGGGATGATCCGGCAGAACACAAAGGCAGAGAGAATGGATGCGAGCATCAAGGGAATCCTGGCTCAGCACCTGAACGTGGTGACCTACTCTGGCGTGAAGCGAATGTTTCGCATGAAGGAGCAGGTGGACATGAATGCTTTCCTGGAAGGAAAGACAGCACTGTTCCTGTCTGTCAGCGACTCCGACCGCAGCCAGGATGCCCTGATAAACCTCTTCTACACCCAGGCACTGCAGTATCTTATGACCGCAGCCGACAGGCAGCCGGACAGCCGCCTCCCCATTCCAGTGCGTTTCATCCTAGATGACTTCAGCACCAACACCGTGATTCCAGATTTCGATAAAATTATATCAGTAATCCGCTCCCGGGAAATCTATGTCAGCGTGGTCATCCAGAGTCTCTCCCAGTTAGAAGGCCTCTACGGTCACGCGAAGTCCCAGACCATCATCAACAACTGCGACCACTGCCTGTACCTGGGTGGCACGGACACTCAGACAGCCAAGTATTTCGCCGAAAAGTTCAACTGCCAGATCTCCACGGTTCTGAACCTGCCTCTGGACACCATGTTCATCTTCGAGAGAGGCACTAAGCCGCGCAGGGTAAAGAAGTATGAGCTGGCTCAGGACGAAGTCTACCATAGCCTGATGGAATCTATAGAACGGATGCCGGCAGGAGCTAAAGCAGAGCCCAGAAAGGAGGCTATATGAGAGACGAGGATAGGATACTCCTGACAATGGAGGAACGTCTAAAACGGTCGTCAGGGTCTTTGGCGGCTTCGCCGGAGGCCGCTGCCAAACTGGTGGAACGGTTCTCCCGGATTCCCTCATTCCAGGTCTTCTTCGGAAAGCCTGATGTGGATGCCATGTATGGACTGACCGGAGAATTCTGGGATCATCCGGCTGTGGATATGGACAGCTACCATGGCTTCAGCCACAGCTTCCGTCTTGCGCTTGAGCACGACAACGATTTCTTTCGGCTGTCCTCACTGGGCATGCCCATGGCAAAAAAGCTGGATCCCTACAAGCCAGTTTGGGGCGTCAGGACGAACAATGCCATAATCCTGTTGGGGCTGATGCTGCTGGATCATGCAAAGGGCAGCCTAAGACCCAAGAATATCTACCACTGTATGCGGATGACACTGGGACAGTACCTGGATGCTCTGGCGAATCTGGACTTTCAAAAAAATGAGAGACAGGATTCAAGCCGGGAGGAATTTCAGATTTGGAGGGAAGCGCTCCTAAAGGACTATGGCGGATCCACCCCTCTGGTGAAGGCGCTGGCGGGCATCCTTGGGCGTTACATTACTGCCTGGCAGGAGTTCGACCATTTAGATCATATCATCCGCTGCATAGGCGCCCTCTCCTGCTATCTGGAACAGGAAGAGGCAGGGAGAACCCTTCCTCCGAAGGAAGCGGACAGAGTTCGGCATTTCCGGGAGGCACTCTGCCAGTACAGCCCTGAACTGGAGGGATGGGAACTGGTGGAAATGGACAAGCGGTACCTGGATCCCTACGGGTACTATTTCAACTTGGCTTATGAATATCCAGAGGATGTGCCAGATCCCATCAGCAAGGACATCGCCCCAGGAACCCTGCGCAGCCAGATTTTCCTTTCTGAGCAAGATTACAGCCCCAAATCTCTTCTGGGACTGGCCGCCAAGTCACCTTCCCCGGATCTGCAGGCACTTCTGGAAAAATATGTCTGCAATAAGCGGCTGACATCCGCTATGAGGGAGATCAATATAGCGGTGATAAACCTGTTTGTCCTGTTTGTGGAGCCTTATCTGCGGATGGGGACATACTGCTACAAAAATCATTGAGAATAAGGAACCAATCACTTCCCGGCAACAGCCATAGCATGTGTGCTGCTGTGGCTGTTTCTGCCAAGTTTCATTCCCAGGTACAGTTCAAATAATCTGCACCGTTTAAACAGAATTATCCATTATAGCCCATCTTGCCTTGTCTGCACACTTGGCTCACTTAGAATCACTGGGGAAAGTGAAATTTCATAAGTCTTTTTCTCCAGGTACTCCCAGTCCTCATTATCAACCGATACGCTCCCACGCATTGTTTTGCTCCTCATATTGGGATAACTATGGATGTGCGCGGGATTTCCCCATATGGCCATCCTAATACAATACTCGTAGCACATCAAAAAATGTTTGTAAAATTTACAAACTGTTTTTTTAGAACTGATATAATAGTATCTACAAGACGCACATAGACAACTGAATGACCGTCCGAAGAGGATCTTCTCCAGGGAAATACGCCGTAATGCCCGGATGGGCCAGCGTGTCAAGGGGAAGGGAAACGCCGTGAAACAACAGCGGCGGCTTCGGAGGAGAACGGCACAGAAAAACCTATAGAAACAGAGGAATAAAAAACTCAAAAATTATGAAAACAGGAGGAAATGAAAAATGGCTATTGATTGGGAATATTACCTTGACGCAGAGGGAGATGAGCTTCAGGATGCATATGACCTGGCGGTGGAAGAGGCAGAGGAGATGTTTGGATGGGACGAGGATTGGGACAACGATTGATGGAATGGAGAAATGCAATCAGGTTTCCCGGGAAACAGGACATATGGAAAAAGAAAGGAGAAAGCTAACATGTACAATCTAAACGAGGCAAGAATCATCAGGGAATCATCCTACGGCTACCACCTCATCCCGATTCAGGATGAGATGCTGTCCCACCGGGAGGTGGAACTGGTCGGGGAAGTGGACGCGAACACAGTGAATACTCTCATCCGGCAGCTGCGCTATCTGCAGTGCGAAGATCCAGAGGCACCAATCACCCTTTACATCAACAGTCCTGGCGGCAGCGTGGACAGTGGTATGGCGCTCTACGATGTGATGCAGGCAGTGAGCTGCCCTGTTCGGACTGTCTGTGTGGGTCTGGCGGCCTCCATGGCGGCTCTGCTCTTCGTCTCAGGCGCGGAACGCGACATGCTGCCCCACAGCCGCCTCATGATTCACGATCCGCTGATTGTTCAGACCGGCGGCAGCGCCCTGAAGCTGAAAGCGATCAGCGATGATCTGATGGAAACCAGGCAGATCATCGCCGGGGTCATCGCGGAGCACTCCGGCAAAAACATGGAGGAAATTCTGGCAAAGACCGCAAACGATTGCTACTTTCGGGCGGAGGAGGCAGTTAAATTTGGGCTTGCTGACCACATTATCACAAGCCTTGCAGATAAATGATTCCGCAGCAAACAGAAATCCGATACAGCACATCCCGGCAGCCGCAGATGGCTGCCGGGGAAGCAGGAGGTGCCCCAAACCAGGCGGAGTATAAAAAGGAGGCTTTATGAGAAACATGGAAAGAGCGATCCTGCCGCCACAAGGCTGGTGCAGAAGCTTTATGGTATACATACGGCATATTTGTTCTGCAAAAGTGCGAGCAAGGACATGATGGAAGGGTTGACTGGCGAATTCTGGGCCTGCTTGGAGAATTTCAATTCGGTTTGCATAGCATTTCTCCAGTAATGCGATCAGATCATTATTACGGTTTTCTGTATGCACACTTTCAATCAGCACTGACTCCGGGAATAATCAATAACCGATACCTGAAATACTTGCGAAATCTTGAA
>Ga0137308_101788_pt1 | contig 18041 bp, 8 predicted proteins | sample Inofrocosms_June_FD_97181 | JGI IMG/M metagenome (GOLD analysis project Ga0137308, IMG submission 97181) | Mouse cecal microbial communities from Vienna, Austria - N-Acetylneuraminic and N-Acetylglucosamine D2O microcosms_June | ecosystem: Host-associated > Mammals > Digestive system > Large... | reverse complement strand
AAACATTCCTCTCTTGGCACATAATCATATATTTTCCTAATAAGTGTCTCTTTGTTCAATTTTTCGTCCTTCGGACGATGTTTATTCATCACATCCATAATTTCCTCAATATATGCTGCATCATAGTCCTGTACCTTTTCTACAATTTTTTTTGCCACGCCTTCATACATATTGTAAATATCCTCTGTATGTAACATTTCAGCCGTATTTCTCGCTATTGTAGAGCCATACGAAACCCAAAGCTTTTTATGATGCCATATAAAGCGTATATCAGCTTGACTATCCATGTAGGGATGATATATTGTACCTAATTCACAATAACTATCGCCTTTGATATAATTACAGACTTGGCATGATGGTATTATATTATAAAACGACAATGCGAACATGGGAAATCTGGATTGTGGGAAAAAATGATCAATCTGTGGCCGGATTTTTTTTTGCCTTCCTCTAATTACCGCATGTGTCAACTGTGCATTGCAATAAACACATACTTTAAAATTCATTTCTTTGCAATACCTGTATGCGTCATACTCTTCGTCCTTTGATGTAAACTTGCTATATGGAAAACATTTCTCCAGGAATTTTTTTGCCTTTCCAAGTTCTATCTCCTTCCTTGCCTGATTCCATCCCTTATTTCCAAATAAATTTCCCCTTCTTGACCGCATATTAATAGTGCAGTTATAATTCTGCTTTATCTTCTCATAAATCTCCATGAGTTGATACGGAAGAGCTCCTGTAATACTTTTATAATATATGTCTGATTTACAATTAAGCAAGCCATTACCAATTTTTTGGCACCAATCCTCAAGTTGAGGGTCGCTAAATTGAAGTTTTGTACCAATTTGTCCTAAAGCAGATGTAATCCCCTGCTCTACAAGTTTGTTTATATTCTCCAAATATACTGGTTTTACTTGTGATTCTATTCTATCTAGTTCTTCCTTTGGAATTATATACATTTACTTTCTCCTACGTTTCAATTCGTTTTGCGCCGCTTTGATTTGCCGCTTCAATTCCTCAAGCGGCATTTCTTTGAACCGTTCGCTGGATTCTGCGTATTTCTCCTTATGGAAAATCTCTTCATACATTTCCCTTAGGTCGTTATAAATTAATGGCTCTCCTATTTTTTCGATAATATTACTACATTCCTTGGCAGCTTTTTCTTCCTCATCTGATATCAAAATGTCTTTATTTCTTTTTTCTAGGCAACATGACAGAATTTTATATACATAATCCACTTTCTGCCTTGCATATTCTCCCATGAACCCGCTCTTTTGAAAAAAGGAGTCTTTTAAGATTACATGAATGTTCTGTGCAAATGTTTTCTCATCCAATTTGATTTTCTCATCCATCACCGTTATTTCATCCATATCAACATCTGAAATAAGAAACGGTGAATTAGAAGAGATAAACAATTGTACTTTTATCGGTTTTCCCTTCCTATGTTCCCATTCAAAAAAACGAATCAGATCATAAATCATGCATCTCTGCCACTCAGGATGCATAAATGCTTCCAATTCATCCAGAAGCAGTATATTGTTCTGCCGAAAATCCAAGGGAGTCATCTGTCTGATCCATGCGTGAAGTCGGCTAAACAAAGTAAGGCGCGCTTTTTCTCCCGAGGACATTTGCGGAAGGCGCATCTCAAAATACAATATCTCCTCTTTTTCAATCATATGTTTGCAAAAATTAATTATCTTTTCCAGCTCTACGCTATTATGATAATAAACTCTCCACTCCCGATATTCCCAAAACCCTGTAAGTTCATTTCTAAACCCTGCTTTTTTTATATACTTTTCTATTATCTTATCTGTATTATTTATATCACCTCGCACAATGACAAACTTTTTCACATAATCAGGCATCCAGCTTTCTTTTTCATCGAACTTATCACCTATATCATGCAGAAATTGAAGTTGTCTGATATTATCCTGATTGTAATCCCGCTTACGCTGTGCGAAAGCTTTTCGCTTCTCACCATATATGCTGTCGGTATGTATCATTTCTTCCATGGACATATTCCCAATTTCCATATCACGGATATATTGGTTTGATATATCAATCGTATTTGGAGCCATCAGTTCAGTTTTTTCTTCATAAGGCTGTAAAACATATGAATAGTAGATAACCCTGTTTTTCTGCCCTCTGTACTCACTGATATTCCGCTTTCCTTTTTTCAATATATTACCTCTTATATCATACTCTGCCTCTCTGAGATTAGTTGAATAAAAGCAATCCGCTCCTCTTTTATATACAATAAAAAATTTTGTCACTCCTTCCTTGGCATTTGCCTCCAATCCATCATAACGTAACAGCATCATTGTTGAGGTCTTTCCTGATCCATTTCTACCAAGAAGAATATTAATGCTCTTAATTGTCTCAACATCTTCATTTTGAATCCAGTAATGGTTCTGTTCTTCGTTTTTTTGAAGTAAATTAACTATAAAAATATGCATATTCCCTTCTCTCTCATGCTCTATTCCAAATCCCCCCTTTATCTTTACAATATTTTCTGCGACATTTCTTTCCTTAATATCATCATGCCAGAAGCATATGATTTCTAGCCCTTTTTCCTGAACACTGTCGCTAATACTCCGTTCAGCCCAGCTTGCAATGTAATTCATCACATCACATACTATTTCTCCCATGTCCGCCTCTTCACTCTGCGTATAAAACAAAAGTGGATTTGAATTACTAATATCCCTCCAAACTTCTTTTTCATCATCCCAGTTAATTCCAAATACGAGTTCCAGCACTTTTTTATCAGTCAAATAATAACCATGTTTCTCATTCACAACCTTGTAATAAATAGAACATTTCCACACATCCAGTTTTCCCCATACACGGACTCTATCCTCCGATTTTCTCTCCTGCAGTTCCATAATCTGCTGCCACCCTTCCATATCCTCTCCTGTAAAGTTTGTCAATACATACCCTTCAAATACTTTTTCCAGAGAATCGGCCAGTAGTCCCAGACTTGTATAGCATTTCTTCACCAACAATCTATCAATTTTTTTATATCTCTCCTTTTCCTCTGCTTTCATGCAGCTGTTCTGCACAAAATAAACCATGTTATTATTTGAAACCTTTTTTATAATGGAATCGGCATCCAGTACAAAGTTTCTTACTGCAATTTCTTTGACAAGTGTTCCTGTTAGCAAAAAGGTATATTTTCTGATCTCATCTTTTCCATTATAAGCATATCCCTTTTGTCCCTTCTCACCAGCATAACGGATTCCAATCCGAAGGTTTTCAAAGAATTTCTCCTTGTCATTCTCTTCTAACTGCTCTAAATCATTCAGACCCGCAGCTGCAATACAACTATAGCGTATCGCATGTTCGTAATCAGAAAAAAGGGATTCTCTATTTAGGCGATCCTCAATATATATAATCACAGCCCGCAAAAATGATATCTGATGTCCTGCCACGCTCAATTTACGCACAAATTCTTGTAAGTATTTTTTTCGCTCTTTTTCATTTTCTTTATGCTCTGCTTGAACAGACGATACATACTCCATTATATCTTCTACATAATATCTATCAGAAAACAGTGCCTTGTACTCTCCAAAATACAAATACTCTTCATTGTCTATAAGTCGCTTTAATAATTCCGTATCAATCTGTTTCAAAATGTATGTCTCCTCATAATATATTTTAGGCTCCTCACAGCACATAGCCAAGGTGACTCATGTACCGCCCAATCATGGAATTAAATCCATTTACCTTTACAGTTTCAATCAAACCTACGCCTTTCCTGCATAACCGGAGTTTGGATAGGCCAAACTCCTGCTGTGCCCATGTTATTGCCTCAATATGATATATGGAAGTTTCACTTCCGAACTTCAAGAATGAGAGCAAGCCAATACCGAAACGGCGCGTCAGGCTCGATAGCCCGACTGCGCCGATACTTAAACTGAAGAGGGATTAATTTGTGTCCTTACGTAATCCTCTGTAGAATCTCTACCAGCCAAAAATCTTAAATCCAGTACTTATTTGAAGTGTATTTTGAAATAAAATGAATACGAAAAGACATACTTTTCACTTCTTTTTAATTTTATCAAACCAACTTTCTCGCTTTTTGTTCTTACCTCCAAACGTTTGTCTCGAAGAAGAGCTAAAGGATTCTTTCTCTTGCTTTTCCAATTTCTTCTCTCTACTCTCTTCTGCTTCTTTTTCTAATTGGTCAGACTCTAAACTTAATTGGGTATTTTCATAGCTGTCTTGGTGCCGCGATTCCTCTTTGCCAGGAAGTTTCTTGGTACATCCTGTAACTCCCCTTACTCCCATCTCTGCCAAAAACGCTTCATCTGATGAACTGAGTTCTTGTCTACACCAGAAATCTTCATTGCTTTCTATTACCATCCTGACCGTCCTGTTTTCTATACTATACTCCCAACTATCTTTTTTCTGATGTGCCCTCTGATAGAAATCTATAAGACCTGCCAAACCATCTCTTTTCATAACAAAGAATAAACACCTCTCCATAGTCCTTCTATCCTCAATACAATAAAAGTAGAGGAACAAATTTATCCAGTCAAAAAAAGGGGTCTGTCCTGCATTGTCTTCATAACGATCAAGATACCCGGTAACCTTTAGAAGATTCTCCTTGCAATACTTGACAGCATTTTCAAATGGAACACCCTCAAATTCCCGCAGGACAGTAGTAACATTCATGGTAAAAAAAGCTTTATCCAATTGCTTCTTCTGAATTTCCATTTCAAGCTGATGCACATATGCTTGCCCTATTTTCTTTTCCGTCTCATATCTCTCTAGTTGAAACTGTTGTATAAGGCATTCATAGTATTGTAAATCTATTTCATCTATGGGCTCCCTTTGTGTATATTGTGCAAATTCCCGTACAACTACATAACTTAATTCTTGCAAGACAGGATAATATGCATGCTGAAAAGGCATATCCATCTTCTCAATCGTTTCCTGTATCGCTGCCATTTCATCTCTCATCTCATCCACTTTATTTATAAAATCAATTAAAAAAGCAGTTGCTTCCTCAATAAAATAGCTGCTGGTGACAAACTTTGGATACTCCTCATACAATTCACCTATCAAACTAAAAAACTGAGTCCTCTTCTTTACATCTGATTTATCAGAATTCATTCTTAAAGGCTTTAGCATCTCCCAAAAAAGCCTCTGTCCTACACAAAAATACACTTCCTTTGAATATATCATATGTAAAATATGATCATTTAAATCTACATCTGTATATTCAAAATTAGTAATCGCAAGTATCTTTTTATTTTGATCGTGCGGCAAATCCTGCACAAAGCTTAAGCATGCCTCGCACAGAAATTCAATAATGGGAGCCTTGCACAATTCTCCACTCTTATAAATAGAATCAATCCACTCCAATTCATCTGCGGTATATTGGCAATGATGCATAAGCACTGCCACTTCTTCAGAAATTTTTTTCTTTCCAAACTCTGTCAATATATCCTCAAATTCAAGTATTTGAGCGATATCATTCGCTAGAGTAAAAATAAATTTCTTCCCACTCTCCTTTAGTCCTTTTTCAAAATTTGTGCTGAATAATTGAAATAACCAAAAAAAACCTAAAAAATCTGCATCAACAATTATATCCCCTTTTACAAATTGAGTAAGTTTCTTATAGAATAGTTGTGTCTTCTGCTGACTGCCAGACTTCATATCATCCTTGATATATTCTGTCATGTTATATATAAAATCGTTCTTTCCTACTGAGTACTGTTTTTTATAATTTACAAAATCAAAGATATAATTTCTGCTTTTTTCCAATATCTCCCTCTGACGATTCTCCAAAGTATCCGGTATGAACACAACCGAAATATTACCAGGTATGGGATTAGTTGATGGACTATGAAAAGTGGAAGAATATGTAATAAATCCTGCACCGGCATTTACGCAAGGGGGCAACACTCTCAGCAGCGTTTCCATTAAGCACTTAGCACTCAAAGAACCATCTCTGTCTATTGAAGGCAGATAACAATAAACCCTCTTTTCCGGTCTGGGAAACGCGTCCAGACAACAAATTATAAAATCTACCAACTGTTCATCATTAAATCCAAAACGTACACGTATTTCTTCCAGATTTATCTTTTCCCATGCAGACTCTATATCTTCTCCTTTTCCCTGTTGATAATCCTCCACAGTACTATAGAATATACGTTTTTCCTCTTCCTCTATGACACATATGCGTTTCTCATAATCTTCTTCAGAGTATATATACTTATGAATCATGCTGGTGTCCCGGGAGCCACTTTCCTGACTGGTTCCCCCAGGGACAAAACTGGTCAGACCCTCTATCCAGACCTTCTTTCCACCAATCTTATCCGCATATGCATAATATTCCAGGGGCAGATCTTGCATATCCGCTCCATCAACCAGAAGATAGTTCTGCAATGTTTCCAGCTGCATCAAATCCTTACGTTCGTCGACAGAATAGTCCTGATTTAGTTGGCAATATCCTGTGCTGGTTCTTCCATAAAGAAACTGCTGTCTCATATTATTCCTTTCCGCTAGGCTGATCTGGTTTCAGAAGTTCCCAGTTCCCTCCCAACAAACTGTCCTTGATCTTATGTCTTGCCCTTAATGCCTCTGTTTTCTGGTCAATGTATTTTTGATCATAATTCTTATAGTAGAGAAAAGATAATGTTCTCTCTTCTTTCGTCTTTGTATTGAGATATTTTTTTGTCATGTTTCTGGGCAGTACACTATTCTCTGCCAATAACCAATAAAATGCCTCCGTAACACGATATGGAGTAATCATTGCAGTGCGAATATTTTCTTCAATGTTTATAATGTCCGCATCTGCTTTGTCCTCCGCTGGTGCGTGCCCCAGTGCGGAATTAATAAAAAAGCTATAATTTGCGAACAGTTCCTCAAGATCCTTTGAATAAACACTCTCATCCATAGATTTCAAAAAGTCAGAAACTCCTTTATGAATTTTCTGAATCTCACTCTCATCTACAAAATTGACATGGCGCTCATTCCACTTCGGATCACTGACCAGATATCTATGTGCCTCCGATTCCAAAAAATAAGGTATAGACTTCAAAGTATCCGACTTAGTGATTATTATAGCAGTGGGGATTCCTACAGATGTCTCGTGGGAATCGGCTACCAGAAATGAATGTATTTCCTCGATTACCTCCCTCTGGTAACCGTCGTCTATTTCCGCTCCTTGATCAATTATATTTTTTACCCGTCTAAATCGTGTAGGATCTATTAAAAACATCAACCCGGAGGACGCCCGCAAGTGTGATCCATAGATTTCCAAATTTTCTCTATCTCTGCACATTTCACCTGGAATGTCACAAAGTGTTATCAATACTTTCTTTTTCTCAATCTGCTCGTTTTCATCTTTTATATTGTAAGTGAATACAAAGTTCAGAGGTGGAACTTTACCAATTGTGGCCGTCAGCATCCTTCTGTCCTGCATTACTCGCTTGCTGGTCGCTCTATAATAGTCACGTTCCTCTTTCGTTCCCACAAAGAACATGGATGCGTTTGAGACTCTCTGTCGGATCATTTCCGCCAATACAGTCAGATAAACGCTTTTTCCTACATTTGTGTCTCCAATTACAGAAAACATGTACATGGGATACTTTCCGGCACCTCTTACCAAATTCTTATGGCAATTAGGGCAGAGCCGCGTTGTTAATTCCTGATTTCTATACTTAATTTTGTTCACATATCCATATTCTCTCAGTTCCTGCCGATTATAGTCGATCTCGGCATTCATGACATCAAATTCAACATAGCCAAATTGCATGGCATCCTGCCGAGCAGCTGCTTCATTATTTAAGTATTCTTTATAGTAATTATAAAGCCTCTCATCCAACATTTTTCCGGTGTTTTCGTTTTTGCTCTGCTTTCTGGTACTTCTCTGACGGCCCACAGTGTTACTAAGAGAATCTTCCTCTGCTATCCCTTCTTTCTCTTCCACCACATCCTCCAGAGGACCAATTAAACGAAAATGTACTTGATCAGCTTGAAAACGGCTACAGCAATATGGGCATAGTATCTCCATTTCTTTCCCCTACTTTCTTATTATAATTGTAATGTATTTTCTCTGTGCCTCGGTTAACTCCAGCACAACTTCTTCCCCCTTTTCAAGCGGTATGATGAAGGATGCTTGGTTTCCAAATTTCTGCACATCAATCGGATAGACAAATTTCGCTCTTGAACCACCCACACAGCGATACAAGATATATTTCTCCTGCAAATCAGATAGACCCTGCAATTGCATTGTTGCCAACCTTTTAGAGGAAAACAAGCTCTCTTTGACGTAATGCATCGAGCAGATTAGTTGCACTTTTCGATAAAAAAAATCCGTACTATTTTTACTTGTCTGGTTTACAATTTCAAAATTTCTATTGGGCAATCTTTTGGCAGCAAATATTTTAACCATCTGACAAGGCCGCATCAATTCCATCGTATGCCTTACTCCAAATTCTTCTTCATAAACGGCTCCGCTATATCCTCTGCGAAGTATTTCCTCCAAAGGAATATCCTCCTCCAAAACAAATACGACACAAAATTCCAGTTCCGCAAGTTTAGGCCATGTCCAAGTTACAAAGACTTTGTTTTCTTCATCCTCTACACCGACTACTTCCGTTACCATAGTGTTTTCATTGCATCCACCCTCCCGAATAACGTACATCATATCGCCTCCCTACTCATAGACGCCTTCGTAAAAACATATATCTGTCAGGCATAAGTCATTATACTTATTTCCAGTGTATATTGATTCAATGACAATTTGGATTCCCTCGCAATTATATTTTTCATCCATTAATCCTTCTGTGAGTTCGTAATGCACAGGTTCTGTTCCGTACACATCCTCAAGAACTATTTCAACACTTGCCGTCACTTCTCCATTTGAAAAATAGTACAACGTCATGGTCGCAATACGGTTATTGTCATAGTATTTTTCCTCGCTGATCACTCGTCCATTGACAATGTCCATGGCCACAATATATCTTGGCTGATCAAAATAATAGACCAAAACCTCCCCTGTTCCATCTCCTTCCACTCCATCCTGCCAGCAAGTGCTCAAATCCCCATCACAACTGAGCATAATAGAATATGTACGGGTTTTAGTAGTAAGTTCTGAGGTGGCTGTTGCGTTTGCTATACTGATGACATTACATCCAGTTAATACCTTTTGTGCATCTTTACCGGATGTACTCTCTGTCTCCGTCAAATCCACATCTTCCTCCTTATGCCTCATGGTCTCCATAATAGTCCAGTGGTTCTGTCCATAGGCCACAAAGACCAGCACTGCCCCCAGAAACATAATTGTTAATAGTCCAATCTTCCCTTTTAATTTCCTGGGATTATTCAAAATGGTTTGCAACGCATTTGCCCTACCCTGTAAAAAACGCAGGTATTCCTGAAGCTCTCGGGAAGGTTTAGGAAGATTATATTCCGTACCGCCCTGCTCCAGAACTGCCAACTGCTCCTTATATTCCACCAAAACAGAATCGTTCCCAACTCCTTGTGGAATAAAGTTCTGAAACCATGTAACTAGGTATTCTAATTTTTTCCATCTGCGTATTGCTTTGATCTCACATATTCCCTTTATCGCTCCCACAGAAACAATTAAGACAGCTATCCCCCATACCATTACCAGTGGAAATCTAAAATCCATGTCCAGCAAAGATTTTCGGTTCAAGGCAAAGAATACCACAACACAAATACACAGTGCCATAGTCACAAAAGCCTTTATTATAGATGGTTTCAATTTCTTTTCCCACTTGTCCAATTCATCTGTAGTTTTTTTGCATTTTTCCCAAACCATCTTTAATTCTGCTGCTTTTTCATTAATTTTTCGATTGGTAACAGAATTTGTAAACTCCAGATCCAATGCCACCCCTCTCCCATTGTCCTCCATAAAACCAATTGGGGTCCACACATTATATTGATTACAAACCAGAAAACCCTTATTGTTTATTGCAGTGATCCCTTCTGTATATTGGCCAAAAGCGGTATCATATACATCGTACACAAACATAGAAGTAAATTTTTGGTAACATTCAATTAAAATTCTATCACTATCCGAACTGGTTATATCAATTGACAAAAGATCCCTTTTTAACGCCCTTGCACTCTCACCTATAAAATTATAATATTCAATATGATTAACCAACCATTCCCCATATATGGGAGTTACATTATCTACTGCCATTTACCTTTTACCTCATTAGTCTGGTTTCCTGCTTCATAAGCTCATCTACCCTTTTGTATAAGTAATATTGGTATATGGTGCTTACTTCAAAACAGCCTTCCAGGAATATAACATCCATTCCGTTATTATGTTCTTCGAAGAACCACTGTAGTTGTTGATTCCTTTGTAGCCTATTCATTTGATCATTGATGCTGTTCACAAAAGCGTTTTCTGGCTTAACCAGAAGACATACCGCCTCATACGTGCCGCCGTATGTTGTGTGATTCGTGAAATATTCTCTGCTCCTTATGATTGTATCAAGAGCAAGCTTATATATATCCTCATCCGTCGATAAATTTTCATAGCCTTTTAAACGACTAAGCATCTCCACCGCAATATCATCCGAATAGCATGCATCCGAAAGAATCTTTTCGTCACAGAACTGAATCAGTCTTCGGTAAATATCCTCCCCGCTTAATTCCCGCTTACATATTTGGTTATTGACCGTCCTAAAAAATATTGCATATTCTTCTGATTGACACATCCATTTTTCAGTAACACGGGTATAATAATCGCACATATTACCACATAAAAGAATATCCCCTCTTTGTTCTCTCTCTCTAATCCCTGTCTGCAACTCCTCCATGGCTTCTTTTATAGTATCCGACTGTCCACGATAATAATCTGTGCTGTTCTGTATCTCTCTTAAGCAACACTCGGCAATCTTCCCGCATTTCTCAACCTGTTTCATTGCCGTATATTTATCCAAATACTGGCATGCCAATGTATAACCGGCACGCAGCGCATTTGTTTCCCTGACTGTATCCCGCAAATTGGAGATATTACATTTTTCATTTTTCCACTCTTCAAATCCTATGTTCATCTCCTGCGCAAGCTGCTTATATTCTCCGACATACATCTTAAATTGTTGTTCTACTCGTGCAATCGTCTGGTAGGCTTCTGTTAAAGAACAATCACTATTATGATATGCCGTATTCAATGTGGCATTAATCTGTTTAACAATTTCATTGACTATATGTTTACTGTCATCTGGATCGCCCGCAAAATTAATCTGCCAAAAATAATCAAGTTCCTTACCATACAGCTTTTTTACCATCGACTCGTGACTCTCCGAGAGAAAATCAGCAGGAGTAATGCGGCTATCGAAGACCATTGGATATAGCACTGACTCTCTGATTATGTGCTCTTGAAATACTTCCCCTATTCTGGCTTCAAAATGATCTTTATCCACCTCCATCTTTCTAATCAGCTGTCCAATAATACTCTCGCTTGTATCGGAACGATAAAAATCCGTGAATACTGTTTTATATACCACCCAATCCCTCAACTCGTTATCAACTTCCAGATTTAATTTCCCGATAGTACAAAAATTTCCTCCTCTTGCCCTGACTGCCTCAATAAAATCTTTTTCGGTAAACTGTCTTTGCGAAGTTTCTGGCGTATTTTTTGATGTTTTCCTTGATGCTTTCCCATCCTTAATAATCATATGCAGCGCAATAGCCTCTATCTGCTCTCCCAGTCTTTCCGGATCCAGACAATCCCGACTGGTATAATTGGATAAAATATATGCCGGATTATCTTCTTTTTTTCCCACAATTCTATCGAGCATTTTTAAGGTTCGGAAATTCAAGGCTTTGCGCTCTTCACCCTGATTATCATTAGTATGTCCCTGCTGATCCAAAATACAATACAAATCCGTATCAACGCCATTGGAATAGTATTCGCTAAAACTGAGGTTAAACACCTTTACCAGTGGCTCCAGTAAGGCTGTGCCAACCCAATCCGCCTGTATGATATAATTTAACCTGATTGTACCTTTAAACTCATACTTGAACTTAGATGCTTCATTAAACACATATTTAACCAAATCCATGGCATCCTTTGCCAGTTTTTCAGATTTTTCCGCCCGCTCAAAAAGAACATCCCAGCTTTTTAGATCATACTGTCCGTCACATTCTGTCTCATTGTAATGAATTTGATAAATCTCATCATCTGCCGCATCCGCTGCCATACCCAGCTTTATCTCGCAATAATGGATCTTTTTGCTGTTTCCTACCCTTGCACTCAGGGTATCCATCAAAATCTTTTTTTCAGTATCTCCAAAATTGCCCACAAATACATTAACAATCGGTCTAAGCAACTCGATGTTATCTCTTCTACTGTATCTGCTTTTCTTAGTTTCATTCAGGTAATTTATTACACCCATTTTTTACCTCAAGTTTACATTCCTTTATATTGTGTTTCTGCCACCTTATAGATTTCCTTATAAGTGTTCATTATTGCAAGTCCATTATCCACATTCCGCCATTCTTCGTTCAGTTCACTGATAACTGTTTTCAGATTTCCCACATAGTCCTGCAATTTCTCCTTCATTTCATTATATGATTCATCGTCCTTAGACTTTTCTGCCTCCAGATTATCCGAAACTTTCACTATGTCTTCTATCTCTTTTTTTCCGTCTCCCATCCACTGTCCAAAAAAATAGTTGAATAGATAATAGTCAGGGTAGTCATTCTGTTCGCCCTTTAACCTACAGAATGGCTGTGTGGCCTTTGTTCTGTCTATATAGACATATTCCCCCCTCTTCTTAGTCAAACTTTCTGTGTACAGCGATTTAACGTAATACATCAACACTTCTTTTCGGGATAGAAAAGGAGATAGCTTTTCCAAAATTTCCTGACACTTCTCATGGTCTGCTACCATCTGCTTAATTTTACTGCGCACCATTACCATTTTAATGAAAATATATTTGGCAAACTCTTCGTCAACCTCTCTCGTCCCGTCTTCCAGCACTTTATTTCGTCCGGCAAACAAGCTCTTATGAAATTTAAGGCGTTTGTCATTGTCCTTTTCTTTTGATATCTCCTTTATGCAGGCTAATACGGCATTAGTCTCCATCTCTCCCTGTAAGTCCACCCAGTTTTCTTTTAAAATGCGCTCGGGATTAACCAGTTCTCCCCAATAGCAGATGTAAAAGGCTCTCCCGTTTTTCTCTTCCAAGCGAATATACCTATACTTAACTGCCTTGTCAAATATCTCCATCCATGCCTGATTGTCCTTCGCCTCACTCTCTATATAATGTCCGCCTTCCCATTCAGACTGAGGCAGTGGTGATGGAAGTTCCCTCCAGTTTATCTGTGTCCCCTCATATAAGTGCAAACCCGCCTTGTTTCCCATCAGGTTTGCGTAGGCATCATGACACGCTGCCAAATCACTGTAGGCATACAGTGGAACGGCATCCATAAAGTTCATCATAAAAAGCCTGTCCTTGATTTCGCTTTCCTTAATAATACTCCTGTTCTTTACACGGTTTTGAATCTCCTTCTCAATAGCCCCTGCGTTTATAGGAACAGACACAAAAGAATACCCTGGATTCTCTACAACCGGATTATATGTGGCACAAACAGGAAACTTTATATCTGACCTTTCCTCCAAGTCCTTACATATCTTTTGACTATATTCTGGTACAGTCGTATCCAACGCACTTGCAATAAACTCTACATAAAAATCCATGGATTTATTCAGAACCTTATCAAACGCATTGGAAATAAAGTAATTTACCCTTTCGACAATATCCGCTCTCTTTTTCCCATTCCAGATTTCCACATTGTTAAACAAATATGAATAAAAGTCCGTAATAAACGCATGAAGATCAATATTCAGTTCTTCATTACCTCTCATTTTTTTCTCAAGTTCTTCAATAAATATTGGTATCTCAACCATGGACCAGTTCAGTGTTGTCAAATTTCCGTTCTTTGTCTCACGGGTCTCTGTACGGATAGAACTAAATTTTTGAAACAATTCAATTAATGTCTTCAGCATCTCCGCAATACAAGAATAAATCTCATTATTTCTCGCCATAAAGATGTCATAATATTGCTCGCACTGTCTCATAAGAATTTCATAGCTTACCTGCTTAAACAAAGTGTCGTAATAATCGTTCAATGCTTTAATTAATTCTTCCCGGAGTTTCCTTTTGCTTCTGGGTAAAAACGGCTGAGACTGTAGGAGTTCGTTCATTTTTGAATCGGCCTGTTTTTTATACGAATCAATGATTTGTGGAGATGGCGCATTCGTCATAAACCATCTTTTCATTTCCATAATTCCCTTTATCACACACCAATTATCACTGGATGTAAACAACAATCTCTGGGCAAATATTGGTCCCCTTTCAACATCCCTGAAAATCTCGTCAATTGGATTATCGTTGGCCTGTACCCTGGCGGTCATATCCGCCAGCATCTCCTGAGTCTTATCGCGCATGTATTTCTTTCTCTGCTCCAAATTACCGTCAAATTCCGCAATAATCATTTGGGGAGCCTGCTTAATCAATTCATATGTGTGTCGTTGTAATCCATTGATCCTAGGAGCATTCAGGCACAGCGTCTGTTCCAATCTCGCTGTATCCAACCCAAAGGAAGCCATTACTGCATTTACTTCATCGACCTCAGGAATACGATCCCATTGCCCATTAACCTCTTTAAATGCCAAAAATGCCATATAACTCATAATATCATCCAATGGAAGAACTGCGCTGGATCCACCTGCAACTGCATAAGAATAATGCACGGGCCGAATATTTTCGCCGAGCATATTCATAAATGTACTACAGTCATCCGCATAGTTTGACAGAAATGAGGTAATGGAAAAATGTTGCACATCCTTATTCTTTTCCGATGCAATAAATCCAATAACCGTTTCCGCTGCGACTGCCAGCGTATAATCATATGGATTCATCTGTGTTATTCCGTTTTTATCTTTCGCTGACATCAAAATACAGGTTTCATAAGGCGGCATATCGCCACTTGCCTTAGGTCCAATCTTAAGCCGTCCATATTCCTGCTCAAAACAGTCTCCTGTAGTATTTACATTCATCAAATAATCCAATTCCTTTAACGCGGCAAATCCATTTTTCTTTAAGTTCTCCTTTTTAGTCGTTGTCAGCCCTGGAGTTCCTAAGTTTACATCCGGCAAAAACAGTATTCCAATGCGATTTACAATACGCATATCGTCAACACCCTTTGCCACCCCTCTGACCATATAAGGAACATCGAGAAAAGTACCGCTTCCCGTTCCTCCACTAATCCCAGCCAGAATAAAGACATAAAGAGGTATCTTATTATTATAACTTGCCGTAACTCTACGTATTTTAGTTTCCAACACGCCTAAGACTTCCTGCAAATTATCAAAAAGCATAAAACGCCCCAACTGCCTTACTGCGCCTGCGCCATTGATCACTTCTTTGACGTCAATGTTCTTATCAATCCAACTATTAATATAATGCGGCAGAGCATCACTCTGAATCTTCTTCTGAATATCACCGGAAGTATAGATTAAACTCTCCTCCATGATATCCGAAAAATGAATGCCACCTGCGGAAGCATCAGCGCTTGACATATCTGTATCCAAAACCAAATACTCAATGTTTTTGGGCTTATCCATTATCTCGCCGTTGTCTTTCCTTTCGCTCTGTATTCGATCGTAAATAATCTTTTTTACCTTGATCGTAGCCGCAACCCCTGTACCCCCTAACCCTATAATCAATATAGGAGCGTCAATCGCCGCTGCTTTGTTTGCTATCGCGGTCAATCGCCCATTTGAATCATAGTCCATGCTCTCTCTCAGTTTTTTCTCTTTGTCCCTGTCAAACCCCATCTTGTCCTCCGTGCAGAAACTCTTTCTGCCCTTCCTTTCTAAACCCTGTCGAGTTATTACATCTGAGATTGATAAATTTACAAATTATATTCTACTCTCAGAGATACTTTCTTTCCCATATATTGACCGGTTAAAATCACAAATTCTCTTGCCCGTATCTCGGCCCTCTTCACCTCTCCTGCTCCATATCCCATTACCATAGAACACATCTTGGAATTATTGATTATCAAAATTCCATCCATTGACCTGTTCATATGAATCTTTACTCTATTCAGAGCAAATTCCGCGGTTTCTGATGCAAGAATCACTGTTCCCAACACCAAATTGCCTTTTTCATAGTCCAGACGATGAATGTCTGCCGGCCCCCGCCGACCGTCTATGGTCCAGCGAATCTCCCCGTAGAAGGGCCTATTGCGTTCCTTCAAATAGGCCAATATTTTTATCATGACTACAAGTAACGCCATAAGCAGCAAAAGAACAAAGATAATTGGCATAATACCCTTCATTTTGAAATCAACCACCACCTGAATTCTATGGGCTGTAGTTTCCCCATTGCTGTCCGTCACAGTAATCGTCACCAACCCACTTCCATTATTGCATGGTTTAATGGTAATTTTAGAGTCCGTCACTTTAACAGACGCAACTTCCTCCGCATCAGAATCCATCTGCACCTCTATGCTTACATCATCTCCATCTAAATCAGTAATACACTCTTCTATTATGTAATCCTGTTTCGCAAATGCTGCTATCAAGCCGCTCATTTCCAATCTATAAGGTATATTTGAAATAACTGGAGCGTTGTTTGCAATATTAAGGGTAATGACTTCCGATTCTCGATACATTGATTCACTTTCAATTCGGGAATATATATATATTTCACCCTTCACTTTCTCAATTGGTATACTCACATAAAAGCTGTCTGTTCCTACACTCATATCATAAGTTTGTGTACCTGCTGCTCCCTCCAAATATGTTATAGCTGAAAATGCCTGATAGAGATCTGAATCCGTTAATTTTCTTCCCTCTTTTTCCAGCCATGCGGTCACATCTAGACTCATTCCCGTTTCATCCGGCATAAGCTGCGCTTCACAATGTAAGTTCACACGGTAATTAAAAATTAAATTGACATGTACTTTGCCTCCTTTTTGCCCCATGATTCTCAATGTCCAATCTCCCATTTGGGGAGTAATCAATTTTACCAAAGAATATTTGGAGGATTCTTCCCAAATAACATGATTGGAATCTTCCATTTTATCAATTCCATCTGGCGCATAAACCTGAACGTCTTCCAATGGCACATCCGATAACATAATCAAATTAGCTTCCAGTACGCTACTATTGGGTATGTTAAATGGAATCTCTGTATAATTTGTGCCGTCAGTCTCAAAATCCCCCAATGAAATAATATTAGAATTGATAAAATCAGCAAATATCTCATCAAAAATTTCCGGGAGTTCTTCAGCATTTTCCACAATATACTTGCGGCCATTTGTATCATCAGATAATTTTGTAATCAATTCCTGGTCAACATTACCATCGCTGTTTAATCCAATCGAATAAATTGGAACACCTTTGCCTGTCGCTAAAGATATCACTTGTAGAGAATCATTCATTGAGTCTTGATCTGTTCTGTTACTGCTATTTGGCAAATCAATTTTACCATCTGTAAAAAAAAGAATCACCTTTTGATTATTGCTGGCGGGTGCATTCATCAGTAAATCATATCCCCTTTGCAGAGCCAGTCCAATGTCTGTATCTCCCGTATATATCAAACGCTCGATTTCCTGCTTAATATATCCCTTATCGGATTGAGATTCTATATCCGTCATATTTATTACAGTTCCCAGAGAGTCAGAGAATGGGACCACACCGATCCTTGACCCTGTTGTTTCCATCATATCAATAAAAAGTTTTGCTGCTTCAATCGCAATACGTTCCGAATCAGTCTTTCGCATGGAACCGCTTGTGTCGATAATGATAACGACATCCATTCCATGATCCTCCTCTCCAGCGGCATACACTGGCACAAAAGATACATTTATAAATACTATCAGCAATAAAGCAGCGCTAACGAGGTATAATTGTGACTTCATAAATATTTTTCTCATGTATATTCACATCCCTTCATTATGTTTCTTCTACGTTTTTTATAAATATAGTTCCGTACAATATTCAAATTCTGTTTGCGTCATTCAGCATCTAA
>Ga0137308_101787_pt1 | contig 18042 bp, 16 predicted proteins | sample Inofrocosms_June_FD_97181 | JGI IMG/M metagenome (GOLD analysis project Ga0137308, IMG submission 97181) | Mouse cecal microbial communities from Vienna, Austria - N-Acetylneuraminic and N-Acetylglucosamine D2O microcosms_June | ecosystem: Host-associated > Mammals > Digestive system > Large... | reverse complement strand
GGTGAACACATGGGGCAGCTCCCCAGCTTGCTTCCTCTGGGCCAGGGCCACAGCCTTTTCCGCCGCCGCCACGCCGCCCTCGCCCTTGAGGGCGCTCATCTCCACCACCTCACAGCCCAGGGCCTCGCCCAGCTTATTGAGGTTGATGGTGTCGCCGTTTTTCCGCACCAAGTCGATCATGTTCACCGCCACCACCACGGGCAGGCCCAGCTCAATCAGTTGGGTGGTGAGGTAGAGGTTGCGCTCGATGTTGGTGCCGTCCACGATGTTGAGGATGGCGTCCGGCTTCTCGTTCACCAGATACGACCGGCTCACCACCTCCTCCAGGGTGTAGGGGGACAGGGAATAGATGCCGGGCAGGTCCTGGATCACCACATCCTTGCGTCCCTTCAGCCGGCCCTCCTTTTTCTCCACGGTGACGCCGGGCCAGTTGCCCACATACTGGCTGGAGCCGGTGAGGGCGTTGAACAGTGTGGTCTTGCCGCAGTTGGGGTTGCCCGCCAGGGCAATCTTGATGTCCATTGTCATTCTCTCCTTTCGTTTGTTAGCTATAGCTAACTTTTATTCTAAAGAATAGCGGCCTCCTGCCGCATCAGTTTACTGAACCTCGATCATCTCCGCGTCACCCTTGCGGACGGACAGCTCGTAGCCTCGGACGTTCAACTCCATAGGGTCGCCCAGAGGGGCCACCTTGCGAACGAAGATCTCCACGCCCTTGGTGATGCCCATGTCCATGATCCGGCGTTTCACCGGGCCTTCGCCGTGGAGCTTCGCCACAGTCACGGTTTCGCCCACCTTCACATCTTTCAATGTTTTCATACCTGTCTCTCCTTCATATCATAATTCTGCCCGCCATCGTCTTGTCCAGCGCGATGCGGCTGTCCTTCACCTGCACGATCAGATTCCCGACCATTTCGCTGACCACCGTCACATCGCTGTCCACTACGAACCCCAGCTCCGCCAGGTGCTGGCGCACCTCGTCTTTGCCGGTGATTTTGCGGACCGTGACTGTCTCTCCGGCCTTTGCCATTGTCAGCGGCATCATTGCCTCGCCTCCCTCCGGGATATGGTTAGTAGGCCCTAACCTCGGAATTGGCCTTAGTTTACTACCGCTAACTGTCAATGTCAAGACCCTTTTCAAAAAAACTTGCATTTATAGTTAGAATGTACTAACCCATGCACAGAGGTTTCCGCGGAGGGAGGATTTTTTGTGAATATCCACGAATCGGCTGAGGACTATTTAGAGGCGATCTTAAAACTCCGGGAAGATCATGGGATGGTGCGCTCCATTGATATTGTCCATGAATTGGGCTTTTCCAAGCCAGTTGATACCATCCCCGATCATGATGATGGCCTTTCGCCCGTTCGGCCTCCACAAAGCTGGACCTATCCGCAGGCGGAATTTCCGCGGCGTTCAGGTCCTTGGCCGAGGCCAGTATGTCGGCGGCGTTCTCCTGTACGGTGGGTACGGTTTCCATCACCGATTCCTTCATCCGCAGAGCGGCGGCTGTGGCATGGGTATAGGCTTTTTTCGTGTCCCGGCTGGACAGCAGCTTCACTCCGGCAGAACCGAACAGGACCCTGCCCACAACGACAGCCAGGTTTTTGACGCACTTATCACAATCCATAAAATTCCCTCCTGATGTTTCTCTTACTTACGCTTGTACCCTGTGAGCATCACCATAACCATGCAAAAGGCAGCGCCCCAGACGTCCGCTTTATGCTGTATGAGGATTCCATGAATCAGCAGCGCCTGCTCCAATTTATAGACCGACTTGTTCAGACCTCCAACCGAAAGGTTTTCCTGATTTTGGACAATCTAAAGGTACATCATGGGAAAAAGGCTGCAATCTGGCTGGACAGGTATCAGGAAAAAATCGAACTGTTCTTTTTGCCGCCCTATGCCCCGGAGAGCAATCCGGACGAGTATCTCAATTATGCGCTGAAGCTCTCGGTCCATTCTGGCAGCTTGCCTCAGACTAAACGCGATATCCGACATAAAACAGCTTCTTTTATGCGATCCTTACAACATTGCCCTGATAAAGTCTTCGCTGGCTTTTAATAAGGGGAATATTTATAATGGGGGGCATTTGATGCCGTGGAGGAACTAAACGACCGTGTTCTCAGGCAGAGCCTCACCGTTTGTGTGTATAATCTTACTATACCAGTGTGCGGAATCTTTTAAAATTCTTTCCTGGGTGCGGTAATCCACATAAATGAGCCCAAACCGCTCGGAATAGCCCTTTTCCCACTCAAAGTTGTCCATAAGCGACCATTGGAAGTAGCCCCGCAGGTCGATCTCCCCCGCCGCCCGCTTTAGCTGTTGGAGATACCGGGCCAGAAAGTCGATCCGGTTGGGGTCGTGGACTTTGCCGTCCAGAGATACCACATCGTGGCAGGACAGGCCGTTTTCCGTGATATAAAAGGGCTTTTTATACCGCTCATACAGGAATTTCGGTCCCCTGTACAGGGCCTCCGGGGTTATGGGCCAGCCGTTGGCCGTTCTGGGGAAGCTGGGGTATCGGGGGACGATCTCCGGCCTGCCGTCCTCCCCCACGCGGACACACTTGCCGTTGTAGATGTTCTGCGCGTACACATCGACAGGCTCAGCAATCAGCCGCATATCCTCATCGGTGATTTCGGGCAGATAAGGGGCAAACCGCTCCAGCCCCTCCTCTGGATAGCGGCCCAGCAGGACGGGGTCCGACCACCAGGAGACATTCCAGGTCCAATCCCGCAGGTCCTCCGGGATTGTAAACATCACCTGGCGGGCCGCCTCAATGTCCTCTGGAGTTTCCCGCTCCGGGTAGACGGCGGAGCAGGTAGGGGCATAACCGATCTCCAGGGGCTGTTTCCCATACTGCCGCAGCATCCGCACCGCCTGGCCTTGGGCTTTCAAGACGTTGTGAGCCATGGCAAAGGTGTCCCGCAGAGGACAGCGCAGCCAGGGAGCGTGGGCCCCGTTCAAGAAGCCCAGCCCCACAAAGCACTGGGGCTCGTTCAGGGTGAAAAAGCGGCTCACCCGGTCGCTGAACCGCTCCGCCACCAGTCTGGCATACGCTCCAAACCACTCCACACTCTCCGGATTCATCCAGCCGCCCCGCTGATAGAGGGCGTAGGGCAGATCCCAGAGGAAGAGGGTGATGTAGGGTTCAATGCCATGTTCCAGCAGGGCGTCGATCAGCCCGCTGTAAAAACGGACGCCCGCCTCATTCACCTTCCCGGTCCCCTCGGGGAGCAGGCGGGAGCAGGAGAGGGAAAAACGGTAGGCCTTCAGCCCAATCTCCCTCATCAGCGCAACGTCCTCCCGGAAGCGGTGGTAGTGGTCGCAGGCCACGTCCCCGGTGTGGCTTTCATAGACATGGCCGCCCTCGTGACAGCAGATGTCCCAAATACTGGGACCCCGGCCGTCCTCGTTCCAGGCCCCCTCGATCTGATAGGCGCTGGTGGCCGCGCCCCACACAAAATCCGCTGTGAATGACATACTACGTCCTCCTCTTTGCCCTCAGGCAACAATCAGCGACAGCAGATAGAAGGGCGTCAGTCCCTCCCCATCCGCTTCGGCGACGGTGATCGCTACGGTGTGCGTACCCCGCTGTCCTCCATGCAGGACCGGCTCCAAATACAGGCAGTCCCCCCAGTCCTCGTCAAAGCTTCCCTCCAACATCACCGGGTGGTCAGCATCCCCGTCCAGCACCAGCCGGGCGGACAGGGCGGGCCGCCGGACCGTTTTCCGGTACTGAACGGCAATGCAGGAGCAGTTCACCTCAAAGCGGATCGCATCCCCCTGTTTCTGTCCGATCCAGCCGTTTTTGAAGCAATCCAGATGGCCGGACTTCTCCTGTGTATCCGCCCGGAAGCCGCTTAGTACCGGACAGGTCTCCCGGATGGTCAGCCGCCGGGCGTGCTCGTAGGAGTTGGCTGTCATGGGCGGGGGGAGGGGCGGCTCCTCCTCCGGCTCCTCCATGCGCGCCCTGATTTCCTCCAGAAGGGTGGTGATCTCGGCGGCAATCAGCTGGTGCCCCAGGTCGTTGGGGTGGAGCCCGTCGGCGGTCAGCTGATCCCGGGAAAGGTCCCCGGCCATCATTTGCCGGTAGATGGTGTCCCGGACGCTGACATGGGGCAAGCCGTACCAGTCTCCCAGTTGATTGTGGCAGTTCTGGTCAGTGTAGCCGGTGTCGTAGTAAATATTGTTCAGCAGCACCACCGCCGGGGCGGAGGGCCAGCGCAAAAGCTGCCGCAGGACCCCCTCATAGGTCTCCTGGCGCAGCTCGTTTTCCACATCGTTGACGCTGAAATCCACCACCACAAAATCGGGCTGGTACATCAGCAGATCGGACACCGCCCGGGCCGTCCCGAAGTGGGAGCTGGTGCCGCCAATACCGGCGTTCACATAGTGGAACCGGGCCGCCGGAAATGCGGCTTCCCACCAGCGGAATACCCGCCATGCGTAACAGTTTTCGTGAATCGTGGCGGCGCAGTCCTGGGTGATGGAGCCGCCGAAAAAGCCCAGAGTCAGGTCCCCGCCCTGCCGGGCCCGGCGCATACAGCGCTTCAGCCGCGCGAAATTGATCTGTTCCATACGCGCGCCTCAAACCAGGTTGGCCGCGCCCAGAGTTCCGGCTTTGCGGCCCAGGATCCCGGCCTTGATCTCGGGCGGCACGGAGTGCTCCCCGCCGAAGGAGGCGCGCTGAACGCTCTCCCGCAGGGGCTCCAGCCAGGTCTCGCCGAAGGCGGCCAGGTTGCCGCCGATGACCACCGTTTTGGGGTGGAGGATGTTCACCAGGTTGACCACTCCAGTGCTGAGACGGCGGATGTAGCCCTCCGCCAGCTCCCGGGCCGGGCCGCCGCCGGAGCTGGCCGCCTTCCATAGCTCCTCCCACTCCATGGGGGTTCCCAGCTTCTCCTGTGTCTCCTTACGCAGAGCGGTCACTGACACATAGGCCTCCAGGCAGCCCCTCCGCCCGCAGGAGCAGGGGCGTCCCCCCTCCTCAATGACCATGTGGCCAAATTCCGCGCCGTCGTAGAGCCGTCCGTTGTGGACCAGTCCGCTGCCCACCCCCCGGCCAATGGTCAGCAGAAGGACGTCCTCACAGCCCTTGGCCGCTCCGGCGGCCATCTCCCCCAGCACCGCGCAGTCGGCGTTGTTGGCCGCATGGATGGGGACGGGCAGCAGCTGGGACAGCAGCTGGCGGACCGGCACGTCTGTCCACCCGATGTTATTGGAGTAGGCCACAACGCCGTCCTCCACAATGCCGGCCACCCCCACGCCTGCGTTGGCGCACAGGTCCAGGTCGATGTGGTTCTCCTCCAGCAGGGCCAGCACCGTGCTCCCGGCGTCCCGGATGGCCCGCTCGGGCGAAGCCGCGTCAAAGGGCAGCTCCCGGTAGGCAATCAGCGTTTGCACTCCGTCCACCAGGCCCACCTTGGTAAAGCGGCCTCCAATGTCGATACCCGCCCGCACCATGCCGGTCTTGTCCCGGATGGTGGTAATGAGGGCGTCGTAGCTTCCCTCCATGGTGTAGGCCCCGCTCCCGGCGGGCAGGAAAACGCTGTCCCCCTTCTGATAGGACACCCGTTCCCCGCCGCAGGAGATGCTCCCTTTTCCGTTCATGATCAGGATGCTGACAAAGGAATCCTCATTGACCGCACCCTCCACCTTCCGCATCACGCTGCCGTCCAGGTTCAGCCTGTCTACGGTAAAATAGTCGCAGTCGGCCACGTGGGGATAGCTCCGGCCGCTGCGCAGAATGGGCACCCGGTTGGTTACCGCCAGCGCCTTCTCAATGTGCAGATCCCGCTTTTTGCCGTCCTTCCCCACCCAGCCATAGTCATAGACCCGGTAGGTCACGTTGGAGTTCTGCTGGATCTCGGCGATCAGGATGCCCGCTCCGATGGCGTGGATGGTCCCCGATTCAATAAAGAGCACGTCCCCCTTCTGGACCGGGACGGCGTTGAGCACCTCCAGAAGAGTGTCCTCCTGAATGCGCCGGGCAAACTCCTCCTGGCTGACCTCCCGCTTGAAGCCGTAGTACAAAAAGGAGTTGGGCGCGGCGTCCATCACATACCACATCTCGGTTTTGCCGTACTGGTGCTCCTCCGCCAAGGCATAGCGGTTGCCGGGGTGGACCTGGACGGACAGGTTTTGAGCCGCGTCAATAAACTTGACCAGGATGGGAAAATCCCGGAACCGGCGGCAGTGGGTCCCCAGCGCCTGGCTTCCGTTCTCCTGAATATATTGGGCCAGCGTCTTCCCCGCGTTGGGCCCGTTGACGATGACGCAGGGGCCGTCCGGGTGGCAGGAGAGGACCCAGGCTTCGGCCAGGACGTCCTTGTCAGACTGGATTCCATACTCCTCCGCCAGCCTGTGTCCGCCCCAGATGTAGTCCTTGCAGGAAGGTTTCAGCTTTAAAATGCTCAAATTGTATCACCTCATAAAAAAGGGACGCCGGAACCGGCGTCCCTGTGTTGGTTAGTCCTCCGGACGGTTCTTTAACTTTTCTTCGATCCGGAAATGTTCATTGATGCCAGGGTAAATCAGGAAGAGGGCGGGCAGAACCGGGGCCCGAAGATTGGTCACCGGAAGCAGTGGCGCCAGAAACAGGTAGAACCGGGCCATTCCCCACAGATAGACCGATACAATGGCCAGAGCGGCCAGGCCCCGGAGCACCGTGTCCGCCAGCCCGCACAGCTCCGGACCGGCGATGGCTCCACCCAGCAGTCCAGCAGCAGGGGCGTAAATCAGCACATGGGCGCTGAGGCTGTAAGCCACCCCCAGCAGAAAGGGCGCGCAGCCCAGCAGGGCCAGAAAGCCCGCCCGGAACAGGTCCCAGAAGTCCCGGCTCAGCGTCTCCCACAGGCGGAAGATTCCCGTTTTCCGGGGCAGATCCCGCTCCGGACCCGGGTTGTCGTAGTTGGGCAAAAATCCCATGATGCCCCTCCTTCCTCAGAACATGCTGTCCCACAACGCCCGCTCACAGGCGAAGGCGTTTTCATCCTTTCTGCTGGTCATGATCCGCCGGGCGAACCACAGCCGGTCCGGTTGGAGATGGACCGTCTCCACCGTCTCGCTCCCCGGCCAGTCCGCGAAGGACCGGGTCATATGTTCCCAGTCCATGGCCCCCTCCGGGGGGAGGGAGCCGTCCAGATAGGTGAGGGCCTGGTGGTTGGCCTGGAAGTTCTCCGGGTCGTCCAGCAGAAACAGGCCGCTCTGCCGGGTGTAGAAGTCGGAGTTCAGCTTATCCACATTGGTGGTCATCACCTGGATAGCGGCGTCATCCAGGTCGGTGGAGGTGTAGTCGATCTGGATCGCGTTGATGGCGACACGGACCGCTCCGTCCCCGTTCCAGTCGGGACACACCGCCTCCAGCGCCGCCTGGAGGGAGGCAGTCTCCTCCGGCGTGACCGCATAACGGGTCACCAGGGCCACCGAGCAGTCGTACACCTCCCGGCGGGTCCGCTCCCAGAATACGCCGCACACCACGATCACCGCCAGCACCCCGCACAGAACGTGGAGCCAGTGATAGCGCCACCAGTTGTCCCGGCGCTGCTTTGGGGTCAGGCCGGGGTCCTCCCAATAGCTTTGTTCCACACTGTCCGCCTCCCTTTGCTGGGCTTCGCCCAAACCCGCCAGGGCTTTGCCCTGGACCCGCCCGCCCTTTGAACAGGGCGGCTCTAACATTCTCTATTTTCTCAGATAGGCCAGGTTTTTGTCAATGAGTTCACATCGCTGTTTTACACAGTCCGCACTGCGCAGGGGGTCGGCGGGGGTGCGCAGGGCGTAGTCCACCATCCGCTCCACCGTGGTGGAGGCCACATGGAGCCGGGTGTCGGCGGAGGCGTAATAGATATACAGACTGCCGTCATCGTCCGCGATGGCCCCGTTGGTGAAGGCCACGTTGGACACGTCCCCAACCCGCTCGCTTCCCTGAGGGGCGATGAGCAGTCCGCCCGGCTCGGCGATCACTCTGGCCGGGTCGTCCAGAGCGGTCATGAACACGTAGACCACATACCGCAGGCCGGCGGCGGTATTGCGCACTCCGTGGGCGATGTGCAGCCAGCCGGCCTCCGTCTTGATGGGCACCGCCCCCGCGCCGTTTTTGCACTCGGTGATGGTGTGGTACCTCCGGCGGCTGGTGATCCGCTCGTGGTCGATGACGGCGCGGGTGATGTCCTCACACAGGCCGAAGCCGATGCCCCCGCCGGAGCCGGTGTCGATAAAGCCGTCCATGGGCCGGGTGTAGAAGGCGTATTTGCCCTCCACGAACTCGGGCAGCAGGCAGACGTTCCGCTGCTGGGGGCTCTCACGGGTCACCAGGTTGGGCAGACGCTCCCAGGTTTTCAGGTCCTTCGTCCGGACAATCCCCACCGCGGCTACGGCGGCGGACAGGTCCGGGTCGGACGGGTCCTTGCTCTCGGAGCAGAACACACCGTAGATCCAGCCGTCCTCGTGGGCGGTGAGGCGCATGTCGTAGACGTTGGTCTCCTCGGGGCAGGTGTCGGGCAGGGTGACGGGATAGTCCCAGAAGCGGAAGCCCTCCACCGGGCTGTTGCTCTCCGCCACGGCGAAGAAGCTCTTCCGGTCGCTGCCCTCCACCCGGGCCACCAGATAGTATTTTCCCTTCAGCTTGATAGCCCCGGCGTTGAAGGCCGCGTTTACCCCCAGCCGCTCCATGAAAAAGGGGTTTGTCTCGGGGTTCAGGTCGTACCGCCAGAGCGGCGGGGCGTGGTCCCGGGTGAGGACCGGGTTCTCCCAGCGGGTGTAAATGCCGTTGTAGAAGCCGCTGGGTCTGTTTTTCCTTGTAATGAGGGCCTCATACCGGGCGTTCTCCCGGGCGTAGGCCGCTTCAAACGTAGACATCGGGGTCCCTCCTTATCAGCTCCAGGCACATACGGCCGTTGTGGTAGGGGCACTTCCAGGGCTCGACGATAGGCTTCTCCCGGTCGGGCCGGTTGTTCTCGTCCAGCCGCCAGAACCACTCCCCGCCGGGACGGCGGTCCACCAGATGTTCCTGGATGTACCGCCACACCTAGACAGCCGCGTCCCGGTACTCGATGCGCTCCAGATGCTTTTCCCAGGCGATGACAAACCCCAGTACCGCCTCCGCCTGTACCCACCAGATACGGTGGGCGTCCACTTTGCCCCGTTCGCACTCGTTGACCACACAGCCCTCCGGCTGGAGTGCGGTACGCAGAATGTTCTCGGCCAAATCGCTGTCAATGGCAAAGACGGCGCGCCGGGCGGTTTCGTCCTCCAGCAGGGCGGTCCCCCAGTCCATCAGCCAGCTGGACTCAATGTCATGGCCGTAGCTGGTCAGGTCGATGAGGGAGCGGTAATCTTTATCGAAAAAGACCTCCTGCCGGTGAAGCTTGGGGTTGTAGACCTTGGCGGCGTAGATATCCAGAATCCGGCGCATGGCGGCCGCCACAGACTTGTCCTTCGCCGCCTGATACAGTCCGGCGTATCCCTCAAAGACGTGGAGCAGGGTGTTCATGGTGCGCTGGGCCATCACACCGTTTTCCGACAGCTTCTCGTTGGAGACGGGCTGGAAATCCCGGCTGAAAGCCTCCAGATAACCGCCCTCGTCGGTGCAGTTCTTCTCAATGAGGCGGAACAGCTCCTGGGCCAGTTCCAGCGCCTCCTTCTCCCCGGTGAGCCGGTAGTAGGCGGACAGCCCATAGATGGCAAAGGCCTGATTGTAGGTGTGCTTGCTGTCGTCCAGGGGGCTGCCGTCCCAGGTCAGCGACCAGTACATCCCACCGAACTCCCGGTCCAGACACTTTTCCGTCAAAAACGCGTAGGCGTGGCGGGCATAGGGGATCAGGCTGTCGTTCTGAAGGACAATGGCCGCCTCCGAGAAGAACCAGAGGATACGGCTGTTCAAAATACAGCCCTTCTCCGCCTTTTTGTTCCGATTCAGGTCGAAATCCATATAGCCGTAATATCCGCCGATCTCTTCATCCCGCAGGGCCTTCCAGAAGGGGAGCAGCCGCCCGGTAAGCTCCTGCCGGGCGGCCTGTGATATTCTCCGCATGGGCTTTCCCCTCCCTTTTAGTTGCTGTTGGCCTTGATGTAGTCCACCACAGTGTCCGCCGTGGTAAAGGCCAGGCCCACATAGCTGTCGGCACAGCCGTAGTAGATGGCGATGCGTCCGGTGTCCCCGTCCTGAAGGGTGGCGCAGGGGAAACAGACGTTGGGCACAAAGCCCCGCTCCTCATACCACTCCTCCGGAGTGAGCAGGAAGTTTTGGCACCGGTACAGCACCTTACTGGGGTCGTCGATGTTCAGGATGGCTCCGCCGATGGAGTAGACGTAGCCGTTGCAGGTACCGGTGACGCCGTGGTAGAACAGCAGCCAGCCCTCGCTGGTCTCAATGGGGGCGGCGCCCCCGCCCACCTTCAGATTCTCCCACCAGTTGCCGCTTTTGCCCATCACATGGCAGTGGCGGCCCCAGAACTCCATGTCCGGGCTCTGGCTGAGAAAAATGTCCCCGAAGGGGGTGTGGCCCGAGTCGGAGGGCCGGGACAGCATGACGTACATGCCGTTGATCTTGCGGGGAAAGAGCACCGCGTTGCGGTTGAAGGGAATGAAGGGATTTTCCAGCCGGGTGAAGGTCTTGAAGTCCTTGGTCTCGGCCAGGCCGATGGAGGCCCCGTGAAAGTCCTGGCACCACATCGCGTAGTAGGTGTCCTCCACCTTCACCAGCCGGGGGTCGTAGGCGTAGACGGGCTGGGCGGGATTGCCGTTCCGGTCCACAAAATTGATTTTCGACCGCTCAAAGTCCCACTTTACGCCGTCGGCGCTGCGGCCCAGGTAGATATAGGGCACGCCGTTGGTCTGCTCGCCCCGGAACACGCCGATATAGCCGTCCTCATAGGGGGCCACGGCGCTGTTGAAGATGCGGGCCACCTCGGGAATGGGATTGCGGCCGATGACCGGATTCTCGCTGTACCGCCACACAGGAGCGGCGCAGTCCTGGGGACGGTCCTGCCAGGGCATACCGGGCAGGCTGGGACAAATCAGTTTTACGTTGCTCATAACAAGGTCTCCTTCTTATCCCTTGACCGCGCCGGCGGCCAGACCGCTGTAGATCTGATCCTGGCACAGCAGGAAGATAATCGGCGCGGGGATGATGGTGATGATAACGCCGGCGCAGATGTAGTTGTACTGGCTGCCCATAGGGCCGGTGAAGACATACAGGGTGGTGGACACCACCTGGTAGCGGGTCTTATCCTGAAGATACAGTCCGGCCATGTAGTACTCGTTGTAGGTGCTCACGCCCTTGAGGATGGCGCTGGTGACAATGGCGGGCTTGAGCAGGGGAAACAGGATGCGGAAGAATGCCCCGAAGTAGGAGCAGCCGTCCATAATGGCGGACTCGTCCAGGTTGACTGACAGATTTTCAAAGAATTGCAGGAAGATGTAGATGGTGATGACGTCGGTGCCCAGCATGAGGATGATGTAGCCGTGCATGGTGTTCACCAGGCGCAGGCTGTCCATGATCTGGTAGACGGTGACCTGACTGGCAATGCCGGGGATGAGGGTGGCGATGGTGAACAGGGTGCGGATCAGGCTGTTGCCGGGGAACTGGAAGCGGTTGAGCACATAGGCCAGCATGGCGGAGATCATCACGCTGCCCACCAGCACGCAGATGAGGATCATGAAGCTGTTGAGGAAGGCGCTGCCCATGTTGGCCTGCTTCCAGGCCTCCACAAAGTTGTCAAAGTTCAGCCAACTCTGAGGCAGGACCATGACGTTGGTGCTGGCGTACTCCTCGTTGGTCTTGAAGGCGGTGATCACGCAGGAACCAGAGGCACCAGGGCCACGAAAGAGGCGAAGAGCAGCAGGACATACTTCAGGATGTTGACCACCAGCTGCCGGGTCTTCTGGGCGGCGAGGGTTTCGGTTCTCATTTCGCGGCCACCTTCTTTCCGTAGTTGTGGGGCTTGTTCTCCGCCCGGTCCATCATGATTTCGGCAAACTTCTGCACCAGGGTGACCACCAGAATCAGGGCCAGCAGCACCACCGCCATGGCGGAGGCCAGACCCGCCTTCATATCGGTGTGGGCCAGCTTGTTCATGACCACGAAGTAGGTGGAGGTACCGAAGGTGCCGCCTGTGACCACGTAGGGCATCTCAAAGGCGGACAGCGCGCCCGACACGGACAGGATCAGGTTGAGCACCACGATGGTGCGGATGGAGGGGATGATGATGCATTTGAACCGCTGCCAGGCGTTGGCGCCGTCCAGGTCGGCGGCCTCGTAGAGGGTGGGGTCCACCGAGGCGATGGCGCCGATGAACAGCACGATGTTCTGGCCCATGTATTTCCACAGGGAGCAGGCCACCAGAACGATGTTGTTGATGGCCTGGTTTTCCAGCCAGTTGGGGGTGTTGGCGATGCCCACCCAGCCCAGGATGGTGTCCAGCACGAAGCCCGGATTGAGGAAGAACTTGAAGATAAAGCCCACGGCGATGCCGCAGATCAGGCAGGGGAAGTACAGCGCCCCCCGAAAGAACCGGCTGCCCCGCACCTTAAAGCTGGGGATGGTGGCGAAGAGCAGGGCCAGACTGATCTGGAACACCGAGCCCACCATATAGTAGAGGCTCAGCTTCAGGGCCTGGAAACAGTCGGAGCGGCTGAACACGTCCAGGTAGTTGCGCAGGCCCACAAAGTCCCGGACCCGGAGGTAGTCCCGGTCGTAGAAGCTGAACTGGACCATCTTGAAGAAGGGCAGATAGGTGAAGGTGAACAGCAGCAGCAGGGGGACGACCAGGAATGTGACGGTACAGACCATCTGCTGCCTGCGCATAGTCTTGCATTTCTGTATAAAGGTAAGCTTCGGCTTTTCCAGGCCGTTTTGAGGCTTACTCATTGGTTTCCCTCCCTTTCAGATTCTCTCTCCGCCCCAGCGCCGTCCTTTGACGGCGCTGGGGCAAGTAACCGGTTACTTGCTGGGGGCGTAGCGGTCCACGGCGCTGTTCCAGCGGGTGTTCCATCGGCGATGATATCCTCAAAGGTCTCGCTGCCGGTGATGACAGCCTCCACAACGCGCTGGACGTGGGTCTGGTCGGCGTCCAGGGACATTTCGTTCTCCCGGTTCACGTCGGCCTGGAGGGAAGCCAGCTCGGTGGGGGCGGGGGTGTCCTCCACCAGCCCGATGCCGTCAAAGGCGGCCAAGGTTGGGGGGTAGGGCTGGCTCTTCGGCACAGGCACGCCGCCTTGGTCGTAGGCGAAGTTGCTGCTCTCGGTGAGCCACTTGATGTACAGCATAGCGGCGATCTTGTTGTCCTGGCTGGAGTACTTGTTCACGCCGTAGCAGTAGTCCGCGCCGGCGGTGGCGTACTGCTTGCCGTCGGGCTGGGTGATGGGGAAGGGCATATAGCCGATGTCGGCGGCGTTGGGGCCGGCCTCCTGCATCTGGATGATGGCCCAGGAGCCCAGCACCATGGTGCCGATCTCGCCGTTGTTGATCATGGGCTTGCTGCCCTCCCAGTCGGTAGCGCCGCCGTAGATATAGGCGTCCCAGGCGGTCATGGTCCAGCCGGCGGCGAAGTTGGTGTACAGAGGGATGGCGTCGGTGTTGTCCTGGATGGCCTGGAGGAAGGTCAGGAACTCATCCGGGGTCTTGGGCAGGTTCTCGCTGGTGTAACCCGCCGCCTCGGCCACCTTCTTGTTGTAGATGATGCCCTGGGCGTTGCCGGTGGAGGGGATACCGTAGACCACGCCGTCATACTGGCGGTTGGTGGCAAAGTTGTAGTCGGCCTCGATCTCGCTGAGCTGGCAGAGGGGGTGGAAATAGCTGCCCAGATCAGGGAGCAGGACGGTGGTGGGCACCATGCAGATGTCGCCCCAGTTGCTGGAGGAGATGCGGGCGGTCATGTCGTCGTTGTAGTTGGTGATTCCCTCATAGTTGATGATGATGTTGGGATAGAGGGCGTTGAACTCCTTGACAAAGTCGGTGAAGTCCCGCTTTTCGGGGTCCTCCTGGATCAGGTCGGTGCGGTGGGTGATGACCCGCAGCTCGGCCTTCAGGTCGGTGTAGTCCTCACCCACCTTCAGCTCGGCATAGCTGGGGCCGCTGTACTCCGGCTCCTTGCTGCCGCCTCCGCAGCCGGCCAGCATCCCCAGGGACAGCGCCAACGTCAGCGCCAGGGCGATTGCTTTTTTCATAATGGTACCTCCTATTTCTTGATTAAATATTAACTTCAATTAAGCTAATATTTACCTTGATATTTAATATAAAACCTGTTTACCGGTTCGTCAATACCAGAAAATAATTTTGGCACTCTCGCTAAAATTTAAGTTAATTTTTTGTTAAAGACGACGAGGGCGCTCTTTTGCGAATAAAAAACAGAGAGGCCAAACCCAAGGATTTAGCCTCTCTGTTACTCCTATTAGCTTCTTACGGCTCCGCCGGGCTGCTGCTCTCCCGCACCACCAGACTGCCCGGAACGGTCATCATCATGGTGTCAGACGGTTCCTGCCGGACTTTCCTGCCCATCCAGGCCACCGCTGCCGCCGCCATCAGCCCGGCGTTGACCCGGTAAGTGGTCAACTGGGGCCGGCACAGGGTGGCGAAGCGGAAATCGTCATAACCGCACACCGCCACATCCTCCGGCACCCGGACCCCCGCCTCCTGAAGCGCGGCCACCAGGTTATAGGCCACCTCGTCGCAGCTGCACAGGAATGCCTCGGGCAGCTCGTTCGGGAGGGTCAGCGGAAGAAATGCTCCGTCCCTGTCCCGGTCCTCCAGCAGCCAGTCTTCCCTGGGAACAATCCCCTCCATGCGCAAAGCCCGCTGATAGCCCAGATAGCGCTCCATAATGCTGGAGGTGGCCTGGATGCTGCCCACAAAGCCGATAGACCGCCGGCCTCCCTTTAAAAGATGGCGGGTTAAGGTAAAGCCTCCGTCCAGGTTGTCGCTGATGATGCAATCCTTCGCCTGGCCGGGGATATTAAAGTCCAGAAGCAGACAGGGAAGTCCGGTGTCCTCCACCGCCCGAACATAGGCCAGGTCCAGATTGCCCATGAAGACAATCCCATCCACCTTGCGGCCTGTAATCAGGGTGGGGAGAACGCTCTCCCGCTCCGCCTCCGGGGTGATGATCTCCATCAGGCAGGCCAAATTCTCTTCGCCGCTTTTCAAAACCAAAGCCCGATACAACTGGGTATAAAAGGTGTTTTCCGCAAAAAAGCGGTCTGCCACCAGCACGCCGATGTTGCCTGTCCCGCCCAGCTCCATGCTGGTACGGCCCCCCTCGTAGCCCATTTGCCGGGCCAGGGCCACCACCTTGGCCCGCATCTCCTCGCTGACCCCCGGCTTGCCCGCCAGCGCCTTGGAAACGGACACCACGCTGATGTTCAGCTTTTCCGCGATATCCGCCATCCGCACAGGTTTTCCCATAACAATTCTCCCTAACTGTCAATTTATCACTTTTATTATAGACGTTCTCCGCTCATTGTCAATTAGAAACAGCAAGCTAAATTAAAGTTAAAATTTAGCTTAAGCACTTGCTATTTTCCTTTGGCCATGCTATGCTGTCCTTACAAGGAGGGCTGACTATGAAACTACCTTTTCCCCTATTCTGGGCAGGCAGCAGCCTGGAGTTTACCTTTACCGGGCAGGAGCTGCGTTTGTCCTTCTCGGCAGATTTTACATGTTTGGAACCCTGGATTGTCGTGGAACTCAACGGCGCGCCCCTGCTTCGAGCCCCGCTGGACCGGGGAACCACCACCTTCTGCCTCTTTCGTGGCATGACCGCCGGAGTGCCCAGGCACATCCGTATTTTTAAGGAGACTCAGCCTATCACCGATGACCCCCGCCACCGTCTGGAGGTAACGGAGGTGACGGGCAAGGACGGGGAATTTCTGCCCCCGCCACTTAAAAAGCTGTGTCTGGAGTTTATTGGCGACAGCCTCACCAGTGGCGAGGGCGTCGCCGGCGCCCGGTCGGAAACCGACTGGATTTCCCCCTTTTTCCGCGCCAGCCAGAGCTGGGCCCGGCTTACGGCGGACCTCCTCCAGGCGGATTTTCACGCTGTCAGCCAGAGCGGCTGGGGGGTGTGCTCCGGCTGGGACGGGGACGTAACCCACGCTATTCCCCCCTGGTATGAGGAGACCGGTCCCCTGCGGGACCGGAAGCCGGACGCTATTGTCATCAACCTGGGCACCAACGACGCCAACGCAATCCAGTCCGGGCTGGGCCCCGTGGGGCCGGACGGCTTTGAGGAGGGGGCGCTGTCCTTTCTGCGGCAGCTCCGGAGAGAACACCCTGCCGCTAAGCTGGTGTGGGCCTATGGGATGCTGGACGATCCCCTCCGTCCTCAGCTTGAGCGGGCGGTAAGGCGCTTTGGGGACGCCTGGTACCTCCCGCTCCCTGCCGTCACCCCGGAGACGATGGGCTCCCGGCAGCACCCTGGACCGTTGTGCCATCAGGCGGCGGCGGATGTGACCGCCCAGTTCCTGCGCACCATATTATAAGGAGGTTTTTGTATGGAATATCAGCAGCAGCTCACCCGCTGGCTGGAACGGGCCGGGGAGGATCCCGACCTCATTGCCGAGCTTCATCAGGTGAAGGACGACCCCAAGGCGGTGGCCGACCGCTTCTACCGGGACCTGGCGTTTGGAACCGGCGGACTGCGGGGCGTCATCGGCGCGGGGACCAACCGGATGAACATTTACACCGTCCGCCGGGCCACCCAGGGACTGGCCGACTACCTGAACGCCGCCGGCCTGCCCAAGGCGGTGGCCATCGCCCGGGACAGCCGCCTCAAGGGAGAGATGTTTGCCCGGGAAGCCGCCCGGGTTCTGGCCGCCAACGGCATCACCGCCTGGCTCTACCCCCGGCTGGAGCCCACCCCCGCCCTGAGCTGGGCGGTGCGGTACTTGAACTGCGGGGCGGGCATCTGCGTCACCGCCAGCCACAACCCCGCCAGGTACAACGGCTACAAGGTCTACGGCGGGGACGGCTGCCAAATCACCCCGGAGGCGGCAAGTAAAGTGCTGGCCTCCATTGAAAAGACCGACTGCTTCGACGGTGTAAAGCTGATTGACTTCGACCAGGTTGTCAAAGCGGGAACCATCCGCTGGATTGACGATTCCTGCCTGGACGCCTTTGTGGATGCGGTTCTGGACCTGCGCCCGGGCAACGATGTGTCCAAGCTGAAGCTGGTCTACACTCCTCTCAATGGGTCCGGGCTGGAGTGTGTGAAAAAGCTGCTGGACAAGATGGGGGTCAGCCAGTTGACCGTGGTACCCGAACAGGAAAAGCCCGACGGAAATTTCCCCACCTGTCCCTACCCTAATCCAGAAATTCGGGAGGCCATGGAGACCGGTTTGAAGCTATGCGACAGCGTGAAGCCCGATTTGCTTATCGGCACTGATCCGGACTGCGACCGCATGGGGGCGGCCGTCCCGGACGGGAAAGGCGGCTACCGGCTCATCACCGGCAACGAGATGGGAGTGCTTCTCTTTGACTATCTCTGCCGCACCCGGATTGAAAAGGGAACGATGCCCCAAAATCCGGTGGCAGTGACCACCATCGTCTCCACCGACATGGCCACTCCCATTGCGGAACACTACGGCGTGGAGCTGCGGCGGACCCTCACCGGCTTCAAATACATCGGCGAGCAGATCGGCCTGCTGGAGGCGGAAGGCCATAAGGAGCGTTATATCTTCGGCTTTGAGGAGAGCTACGGTTATCTGTCCGGCGCCCACGTTCGGGATAAGGACGGGGTGAACGCCGTCATGCTGGCCTGTGAGTGCGCCGCATGGTACGCCGCTCAAGGCAAGAGCCTGCTGGACGCCATAAACGACCTCTACGAAGAGTACGGCTATTACAAGAACGGCCTGCTCACCCAGGATTTCGAGGGCCAGGCGGGGATGGAGGCCATGGCCAAGCTGATGGACGGCCTGCGGGCCAAATCTCCGGAGAAGATCGGAAACAGCATCGTAACGGATACCGTCCGCTATGACGGTGGCAGTGTACTGGAGTTCCATACCCAGGACAACAGCAAAGTGATCATCCGCCCCTCGGGCACCGA
>Ga0137308_101786_pt1 | contig 18070 bp, 17 predicted proteins | sample Inofrocosms_June_FD_97181 | JGI IMG/M metagenome (GOLD analysis project Ga0137308, IMG submission 97181) | Mouse cecal microbial communities from Vienna, Austria - N-Acetylneuraminic and N-Acetylglucosamine D2O microcosms_June | ecosystem: Host-associated > Mammals > Digestive system > Large... | reverse complement strand
ATCGGAAAGGATGCCACGCTGACAGGAAGGATTCCTTTGTGGAACCGCATCCTGGTGGTGATGATGAACCATCATACGTTTACCGGCTACGGCTATGGCATGTTCTGGAGGGATAGCCAGGCCATAGCCCTGATTCACGCTGGCTTTCACGAGCATTCATTTTTGGGGACCATGACAACGGGAGCGCACAATATGCTGCTGGAGTTCTGGCTTAACAGCGGCCTTATGGGGATCGCCGCGTTTTTTGCCGCTTTGCTGTATTCCACAAGGGAATCGGCGGCCATTCCCCAAAAAACCTATCTGTTTGCCAGCATGCTCCTGATGTATCTGATGATTAACGGCCTGACGGAGCGGTGCCTGGGAGGAAACTACGACTATAAGACGCTGTCGGTGTTTCTGGTGATGGCATTGTGCAATAACCGCAGGGAGCATGGGGAAAAGAAGACGAAAGAAAAAGAATTTGGAAAAATGTGAAGAGTGGGAAGCATATGCATGGATTTTTGATGATTTTGTTCATTGTACTGGGATATCTGGGACTGCTGGGGGGTATGATGGCCCGTCTGGGCAGGAACTCCAACGTGGCTGGGGTTGCCGCGGCCGTGCTGCTGATCTATGGCTGCGGGGTGGGCATGGCGGTTGCCGCGGGACGGGATCTGGGCGGGGCGGGGGTTTTGCTTTACACGATGTTTCTGGTGTATTCTCTTATATTCTGGCCATGGAAGCTGTTCTGGTCAGTGAAACACAAGCCCCGGCTTGATCCGGGAGTCCTGATGGCGCTTATTTCCTATATCCTTGCGGTGCTGTATGTCACCGTATTTATGCGTACCGGCGGAACCAACTTCACGGTGCAGATGGAGCTGTTTAACTGGACAAAGGAGGACGGCCTGGAAAGCGTCCGCCATATCCTTCTTAACGGGGCCATGTTTGTGCCTGTGGGAATCGGCGTCCCTCTTTTGACGGAGAAGGGCCGTGGGAAGCTTCTTACAGGGGCTTCCTTTGGGCTTCTGCTTTCTGTAGTTATTGAGACCGGGCAGCTGATCCTCCATTCAGGAACCTGCGATATTGACGACATGATCTTCAACACCTTGGGAAGCGTTACGGGAGCGGTTATGGCAAGGGCGTGGCTGTATGCAAGAAGGAGGCCGCAGAGGGAGGGCTTTGATGAAGGTATTGATGATTGAGCATTTTCTTCCCGGCAGTATCTATACGCTGGAGCTGACCCGGGAATTAAAGAGGTATTGTGATCTGACGGTTTTCTGCAGAGAGGACGCGGGCGTCCAGGAGGAGGGAATCCGGTGGATGCCCCGGTGGTATCCGGGAGGAAAGACGCGGGTGGGAGCGGCGTTTGCCTACGGCATGTCCCTGTTTGCCCTTGGGAAGATGATCCGAGGGGGAGGCTTTGACGTGGTTCATATACAGTCCTTTAAACACCCGGGGAGCGAAATCCGGTTTTACCGCCGAATGAGAAGGCATTTGAAACAGCTGGTCTTTACGGTACATAATGTCCTGCCCCATGAGGCCGGGCCGGGGGATTTTCGCTTATTTCAGGGCTTTTACAAGCTTTGCGATGCCCTGATCGTTCACAATGAGGCTTCGAAGCAGTGCCTGATGAAACGGTTTTCCCTGCCAGAGCAAAGGATTGCGGTGATTGCCCACGGCGTATACGGCACCCATCTGGAGCGGGCGGACCAGCCGGGAGAGGGGCCGTCAAGGCAGGGGATTGTAAAGGAATTTTTACAGTTCGGCTTTATCCGGGCTTATAAAGGCATTGATATCCTGCTGGAGGCGGTTGCGGCCATCCGGCCGGAGCAAAGACGGTTTATCCATGTGACCATTGCGGGGCAGCAGTTTCCAAAGCTGGACAAAACCGATTATGGGGCAAAAATCAGGGAGTTGGGGATTGAACAATGGGTAAGCTTTCTGCCCGGGCATGTGCCGGACGAAAAGGTGGCCGGGCTTTTTCAGCAGGCCGATTTTCTTTTGTTTCCTTACCGGAATATCTATGGCAGCGGAGCCCTGATGATGGCGTACACCTATGGGAAACCGGTGATTGCCAGCGATATCCCCCCGTTTTTGGAGGAAACCGATGGAGGGAAAACCGGGATTCTCTTTAAAAGCCAGGATCCCAAGGCTCTGGCAGATGCCATCATCGAGGCGGCAGGGTGGGAGGAAGACCGTCTAAGGGCGTGCCGGCAGGCCATTGGCCGGCTGGCGGAAGAAAAGTATAATTGGAAAGTATCGGCAGAAAAAACCGCCGGGCTGTACGCCGGGGGGACGCGGGCGTCCCAAATACACAAAAGGGAGAGAAGCCTTTATGAAACAGCCTCTGTTGAACGCGTGGGTCAATAACCTGAACTGGGAAGAAGCATTAAGGGAGATTGACGGCCTTATAGCCGGAAAGGAACCATCGTACCTGACCGAAGTAAATGTAGACGTTTTAGTGAAAATGGAGGAGGATCCCTATCTGAAACGGATCGTCAATGAGGCGGATTTAACGCTGGTGGACGGACAGCCGCTGATCTGGATATCCAGGCTGGGAAAGGAACCGGTGAAGGCGAAGATTTCCGGTTCGGATCTGGCATGGGTCCTATGCGAGAGAGCGGAGAAAAAAGGATATTCTATTTTTATCCTGGGAGGAGGGGACGGGGCGGCAGATGAGGCGGCGGGGAACCTGAGGAGAAAATTCCCTAATCTAAACATAGCCGGGACCTGCGCGCCGGCGTGGGGATTTGAGCAGGATGAGCAGGAGAAAAGGAGGATCCTGGAAGCCGTCTTAAAGGCAGGGCCGGATCTGCTGTTCGTATGTCTGGGATGCCCCAAGCAGGAAAAATGGATTTATGAAAACTATAGGCTGTGCGGGGCAAAGCTTTCTCTTTGTTCCGGCGGAACGGTGGATTTTATCGCAGGCAGGGTAAAACGGGCGCCGAAATGGATGAGCGCCTGGGGCATGGAATGGTTTTATCGGTTTTTGAAGGAGCCAAGGAGGCTGTTTCGCCGGTATTTTATTGAGAATATGAAGATCTGGAGCATGATATGGAAGTATGGAAAACAGACAGACCGAGGGAATAAGCTATGAAATTGGGGATTCTTTGCACAATGATCAATGGTTTTGGGAGAAGGGGATTTTACAACTCCCAGGAAATCGGCTTAGGCCGGGCCCTGGTCCGCAAGGGCTGCAGGGTAGTGGTCTATAAATGCCTGAAAAGGACTAAAAACGCAAAGAGGGAATGTATCCAGGCAGAGCCGGGGCTTGCGGTCTGGTATCTGCCGGTTCCCGGCCTTGGGGCGCACGGGTATCTTTTCCCGGGGGTTCTGGAAAAGGATTTGGACGGACTGCTGTGCTTTGGGGATAATCAGGTGTTTCTTCCCCATATTTATGATTTCTGCAGGAAAAACGAAATCCTCTTCGTCCCCTACATAGGCACGGCTCACAGCCTTCACGGCGGCCTCCGCGGCCGTGTGATGGACGCCTGGTTCCGGGCGGGAACATTGAAAATCTTCCGGGAGAACCCTGTTATCGGGAAAACGGAGAAGGCAAGGGAGGAGCTTAAGGCCCTGGGGGTGTCCCGTATCACCGTGGCTCCTGTGGGGCTGGACGGGGCTGTTTTGAAACATGATTTTGCCGCCTGTGACCCCGGGCAGCTTCGAAGGGAGTTTGGCTTTGAGCCGGATGATGTGGTGGTGTTAAGCGTGGCCAGGCTGGAGCAGGAAAAACGGCCTCTGGATTTGATCGGGATGTTTATGAGAATCCGGCACCGAAAAAAATTCCGCCTGATCCTTGTGGGAGAGGGGCCTCTGGGACAGGAGGTGGCCGAAAGGATTAGGGAGTGGGGCATTGGCAAAGAGGCGCGTATCATAAGCCGGGTTCCCTATGAGGAAATGTGGAAGCTCTACGTGATGTCCGATTATTTTGTGAATCTTAACAGGGGAGAGATCTTCGGCATGGCTGTGATGGAGGCGGTGTACTATAAAACCTCCGTGGCCGCAGTTATGGCCCCGGGGCCGGCATTGACTTTACAGGGCATGGAAGGCCATTGCCTGTGCCGGGACGACGGGCAGGTGGAGGAGTGGCTGACAAAGGAGTATCCGCCGGAGCACAGCCTGGCCGAGAGCTCTGAAAAAATGATACGGGACTTTAGCTGGGAGAAATGCGCGGACGCGTTTTTGGCCCTGGCGGAACAAAAAAGGGGAGAGGCATGAAGTCAAGGCAGCAATGGTTACAGATTCTGCCTGCCATTACTGCGGCAGGGCTGGCTTATTTGATCAATTACGGGATTACCCTGGCGCTGACTCCGTTTATCATAAAAACCGCCGGGGCGGAAGCTTACGGATTTGTTTCCCTGGCAGTTCAGTTTGCCCAGTACGCGGTGGTAATTACTACCGCGCTGAACGTTTACGGGGTCAGGTATATCGGGATTGCCTATCATAAAAATGAAAAGGAGGAGGCAGCGGTCTACTTTAGTTCGGTATTCTGGGGGAATGTGCTTTTGGCGTCCGCAATCGCGGCTGCGGCTGTCGTGCCCATTTTGTTCCTGGAACGTCTGCTTTTTGTCCCGCAGGAGATGGCCGGGGATGTGAAACGGCTGTTTTTCCTGATTTTTCTGAATTTTTGGTTTTCCACGGTTTTTTCGGTTTTTGGCTGCGGAGGGTATATACAGAACAAGCTGGTGCTTGCGGGGGCGTTTAAGGCCCTGTCCTACATTGCCAACGGGCTGGTTCTGGTCCTGGTCTACGTCCTGCTTCCCCCGAAGATTTATTATGTGGGGCTGGGCATGATCACTGCCACCCTGGCAGTGGGGTGGGCGGATGTTTGGATAACGAAACGCTATACTCCGGAGCTGCGTATAAAAAGAAGATGGGTTTCTCTGGGGGCCATAAAGCGGCTGGTGATAGAGGGCAGCTGGGCGTCCCTAAATTCGGTGGGCAATATGTTAAACAGCGGGCTGGATCTGTTGGTGTGCAATCAGATGCTTTCCGCCATGGCCATGGGGCATCTTGCCGTGGCCAAAACCATACATGTAATCGTTTTGAGCCTGTACAGGATTGTGGACCAGGCGTTTATTCCGCTGTTTCTGAAAAGCTACACCATGAACAACAGGGAAAGGCTTTTGAGGGAGCTAAAGCTTTCCATGAAGGCTTCGGGCCTGCTGGCCAACCTTGCCTTTGCCGGTTTTGTAGCCATGGGGCGTGCTTACTACAGACTGTGGATACCGGGGCAGGATATTGAAGCGATCTACAGGCTTACGGTTATTACGCTTTTGACCTGTATTCCCACAGGGGCGGTGCATCCCCTTTATTATATCTATACGCTGACGGTGAAAAAACGGTTTCCCTGCATCGTCACGGTGGCGGGCGGGCTGTTTAACGTGGCGGGAATGTATATTCTGATCCGGTATGGACAGATGGGGGTATCGGCGGTTGTGTGGACTACGGCGGCGGTGATGATGGTGATTGATTTTATTACCAATCCCCTGTATATGGCCCATGTGCTGAACCTGCCTTTGCTGACCTTTTACCCGGGTATTATCCGAAACGTGTTGTCCTGCCTGGTGCTGCTGATGGTATTTCAGGGGCTGTCCTGTCTGTACACCCCCCATTCGTGGCTTGGGTTAGTGGCCTGCATAGCAGTCAATGGGGTAATCGGTACAATCCTGCATCTGGCCGTTGTATGCGGACCCAAGGGGCGAAAAGGGCTGAAAGGGGGGAAGGGGACCGATGTATCAGTTTATTGAGGCTCTTCGGGCATTGGCAGTTGTTTTTATTGTCAATTCCCATCTGAAGGGCGTATATCCCAGTGACAGCTTTTCCTTTGGCGCGGGAATGGGATTGGCTCTTTTTTATATGATCAGCGGATATCTGCTGGCGGGCGCGGCAAAAAGGGAGCATCTGGGAAAATGGTATGTAAGAAAGGTACTCCGTCTGTATATTCCTCTTTGGATATATAAAACCGTGATGGTTGGGGTGGGGTATGAGGCGGTCCATGGTTTTGGCGGTTTTTTCAGGAGCTTTCTTTTTCCGGCTTACTGGTTTGTGGCGTCTATGGTTGTGATGTACGGCGTGTACGGCCTGTTTGTGAAAAAGATTTACAGGGTTTACGGGAAGGCTTCCCTATACGCCGCCCTGGCTTTGTCCGCAGGTGTGTTTGGAGTCTTGTATGGAACCAAGGCCCCTATTGGGGCTCTTGATTTAAGAACCCTTACTGTGGGGGCTTTTGAGCTGGAAACGTATTCGTTTATGACGCAGTGGATCTGGTTTGGGTGTATGCTGCTGGGGCTTATGCTTGCCGGCGCGAAAGGGGATGCTGCTTCCGGGAAGAACCGGGTTTTTTATCTTTTTGGGGCGGTTTTCTTTTTTGGGCTGAGCGTATGGATGAAAGGGCTGTTAAGGGAGCCGGGGCCGGAAAGCCTGATGGTTTTGCCGGAATGGTTTTATGTGGGGTTTGGGTACTGCCTGTTTCAAAGCTTTATGGGATGGGAAAGCCTATGGCAGCGCATGGCTGATAAAAAGGTCTGGAAGCTGACAGAGCTTCTTAGCAGATGCTCTCTGGAAATCTATTACTGTCAGTTTTTTTGGATCCATGTGGGAAGGCAGGCTGGTTTTCCCTTTAATCTTTTCTGTATATGGGGAGGAATCGGGGTAAGCGGATACCTGCTCCACAGATTTTCCCAAATCATAATTAGCAGGCTGGAGCGTGTTTGAACGTTCATTCCCGGCATCTGCCGGAAAGCAATTTGCAAATACGCTTTGGAAAAATGGAATGGACGGACAATAGGTACGCTGGGAGTCTTGCTTGCGCCTGCCTTTAGGGCGGATTGGCAGATTGGCGGATTTTCCGTCATATGCGCATAGATTTCGTCAGCGTACGTTCCCGGTACGCCTCATAAAGATGCGTATCTGATAAAAAGCATCTCACAAAATCAGGCACAAAGAGATTCCGAGCGTAGATAGAATCACATAAGGAGGAGTTTTTAGGTGAATAAACATCGGGCAAATAGGAAAAAGGCGGCAATATGGCTGTGGCTGCTGATGTTTTTTTTGATGCTGCAGGGCGGAGGGAGTAAAGGAAACGAAATGCTTACGGCGGAGGCGGCGGTATCTGACCAGGCTGCTCTGGAGCATGGCGGGGGAAACGCGGTGACGCCTCAGCAGTTCGGCGCGTTGGCTGACGGAATCCATGACGACGGGCCGGCGCTGCAAAAAGCCCTGGAATCGGGAAATCCTGTTGTGCTGGTTTCGGATCTGTATCTTTTTTCCGGGGTTTCCGTGTGGGATCATAATGTTTCCCTTAACGGCAACGGCCATGTGCTGTACTGCGACGGCAAAGGGGTGGAGATCTGCGCCACCCTCAATGACGACCCGTCCTCCGCTGCCGCCATAGTAACGGAAAATAAGCCTTATTACGGCACCTACCACAGAGGGTATGTTTCTTATGGCGGCAGCAGCCCACTGACCGAGAACCTGGGGGAGGTTACGGTGGGGTATTTTCATGAATACCAGGCTTATCTTTCGGATCTGACCATTATAGCCAGAAATTTTGACGGCCAGTGCGGCCTGGAATTGAAACGGATGTGTAAAAGCGTGGTCCGCAATGTGCGGTCTATCTGTGAGGAGGGGTCCGACGGGGAGGTGGGAATCCATGTCCACAACTGCTATCAGGTAAGGCTTGAGGGCTGCCATGCCCAGAACTGGACGGCTTCCAATACCTGCGACAGGGGATACGGGATTGAGGCAGACGGAAATGATATTGTAATCACGGGCTGCACGGCATTTGGAAACAAACATGATATCTGTATCTGTTCAGGCAGAAACATTTTTTCGACGGATATCAGGGTCAATGACTGCAAAGTGGGATGCGTCTATGATCCCAATGCTTACCGGGCCGACGGCTCTAAGAAATATCAGGCAAGGTTTGATATCCACGGGGCAGGTGAGAGGGTTTTTGTGAACAATCTGGATATTGCCGTGGAAGCAGCGAGCCCGGATACCATATTCGCGTCTCTGCGGGCGCCGAAGGCGGAGCTTAACGGAATGACCCTGACAGGGGACGCCGGTTATGTGGTTTTCGCGGAGCTGGCGGATTCCTTTACCTTTACCGGGCTTCGGATGGAGAATATGGATCTTTACGGAGGCTTTAGGCCGGAAGAAAGCATAAGGGAGCTGCGGATCACCGACGGGGTTTTAAACGGCTTTGCCCGGATGGGACCTCACACAAAGGTCTATCTGGAAGGGGTTTCGGTGAGAGATCAAGGGAAATCGGCCCGGGGGGCAGGGGCAAAAGAGATTTCGGGAGTACATCCAAATGAATAGGAGGAAGGGATATGACAGGCAGTGAAGTGTTCCGCTCTGTTTTTCTGGGCGGGTATCATAAGGCGGATGTGGATGAATACATTCAGACGGTTGAGCGGCAAATCGAATCGGTGAAGGCGGCGCACCAAAAGGAACAGAATGATCTGATCCAGAAATATGAGGAACGTTTGCTGGAGAAAACGGCGCTTTTGGAAAACGCCGAGAGGAAGCTGTTGGTGACGGAGAGAGAACTGTCATCGGCAGGGGAAAGGCTGTTGGTGACGGAGGAAAAGCTGTCGGCGGCGGAGGCGGATCTGGGAAAAAGGAGTGCAGACTTTAAAGAAAAGGTTCAGGAAGCGCCGGATGGGGCAAAGGAAGAGGAAAAGCTTCGGCAGGAGCATGAACGGCTGCTGGCGGAATTGGAGGCGGCGCGGGGAAGGGCAAAGCGGGCCGAGTCAGAGCTGGAAGAAATGGTAAAGAAACAGGAGGAGGACCTTCTGGATCGCCAGACCATAAAAAAGGTGCTGGAGGAAGCCAGCCTGAATGCGGATATGATCCGGGAGGAGGCTCAAAGGGCCGCGCGGGGGATCGTTGAGGAAGCCATATCCAGGGGTGAGGAACAAAAGAAATATCTTGCAAGACAGATTGAATCGCTGTTTGAAGAAAAAGGGATCCAGCTTATTGCCGTAAAGCATCAGATTATAAAATATATGAAAGAAGTGGACCAGACTCTGCAGGGCCTGCACAACATCTATTGCCGAATGGATCGTATGGTGGAGAATATGCCCCTTAAGATAGAGGATTATTGGGCGGGAGATCCTTATGAGATACCAGAGGAGCCGGATGGAGAGAGAACGAAGAATGGAGAGAGGGCGAACGATGGGAAGAGAACGAAGGATGGGGATGAGGCGTAAAACAGCCATAGGGACTGTCTTTTGGCAGACGCCCAGGAGATCCATTTCATTGATGTGAGGAAGTTCAACGCCTTACCGGGAAACTCCCTTCATTATAACATAGAGGATACGTTGATCGTGGGCAGTGACGGCTTGTCTTATGACTCGGTCAACGCCCGAAACAGCGCCTGACAGTCCTCCAGATGTTCGGTGTTGGAGATGATCACCCCATAGAAGGACTCATCTTCCCGGGAGGTTTTGCCGTAAAGCTCAAAAAACCGGGTTCCCGACAGATCCACAGCATAATACCCGGAAGATCCTTCCTGCACCGATGGGGCTCCGTTTTGCTTTGCAGGCAGTCCGGCAGTATCCGTTTTAAGCTTTCCGCTGCTGGAGAGCGTTTCCAACAGATCTTCGGGAAGGCACTGGTCAAGAGGGCAGCAGGCGTTTAATGCCAGAAGGTAGCGGTACAGATCTTCCCCGCAGACAACAGCATCCATGCGCCCGGATGAGATGGCGGCCATAACTTCCATTTCGTGAACCTGATAATAGGGACTATCATAGTCAAAGGGCTGATCAAGATTGACATCCACAGACCCTGGCTTTCCGTCAGACTGCAGCTTCTCGGTAAAAGAAGAAAACCAGGGGCTGCAGTCTTCTTCTGTATCCAGCGCGACGCAGATCCTGAGACGGCAGGGTTTTTGGCCTTCCCACAAAATCGAGATGAACGTGAAGGCAGCTATGGCAGTGCAGATGCAGGCCAGGATGCGCCATCTATAGTAATCCCATAAAAAGATCAGCTTCTGTTTCCCGTCCAGGGTTTTCAAAGTGCGAAGGTCACGGCAGAGTTCCTGCCGCAGGGAGGGATGTTTCGGTTTTCCAGGGCTCATTGGTTTGTTCCTCCGTCATTGATAGATCTTATTTTAGAAAAATAAGAGTGCATATGTCAATAGATAGGATATTTTTTGCACAAATCTACTAAGAGTTGCAGTATTATTATAGAAATATCTTTTTATATTTGTTATATTGACCGTGAGGAATTCAAGTTTCTCATGCTTTTCTTATATTTGGGAAACAAAAATATAGTCTGGTCTGAGAATCTTGGATTACCTCCCGTTTCTGTCTGTCTTTTTAAACTCCCGTACTTTTTGCACAAATATGATAAATATTGCAGAAATGTTATCGAATTTATAGCCTATATTTGCTATATTTTTTATACATAATTTTGGTTCTCTACATAAAGATATGTCATTTGCACAAAATTGGGAACCTAAATGACACTCAATATTTTTCATTAGGAGGAGATTCGATATGAAAAAGAAGTTACTTGCAGCGACACTGGCAGCTGCCATGACCGCATCCCTTACGGCATGCGGCGGTTCGGACAGCGCACAAGAAAAGGGTGATGGGGTATCCATTACTATTTTCAATTCCAAAATTGAGGTTCAGGCTCAGTTTGAGGAGATGGCCAAAGAGTACAGCGAAGCCACCGGCGTCAATGTGGAAGTCTACTATTCCAATGACACGGTAGCGGCTCATCTGGCTACCAGGTATTCTTCCAACGACCCTTACACGCTGTCCATGGTGGATGCCAAAGACGTCTATTCCTTGGCAGAGGACCATGCCATTGATCTAAGCGGTGAAAAATGGGTTGAGAATACCAATTACGCCCTGTCCGTAGGAGGTAAAGTTGTGGGTTTTCCGGTGTGCGTGGAGGCCAGAGGGCTGATCTACAATGGGGATGCCATTGAAAAGATCACGGGGGAAGCCTTTAATCCGGAGGATTACGCCACTCTGGACGCCTTCCAGGGACTTTTGGAAAAACTGGCGGCAGGAGGCATGGAAACGCCTACGGGAATTATGAAAGAGGACTGGTCCCTGGCAGGGCATTTCCTCTCGGAAGTTTATGAGATGCAGGACGATGTAGACGGGTTTATCACTTCTCTCCATGAGGGCACTGCCGACCTGGCCAATAATGCCAAGTGGAATGGAAAGATGGATTATTTTGATACCATGATGAAATATAATTACGCTGCTTCCTCTGCCATCGCCGCAGAGCGGGAAGTGTCGGAACAGAAGCTGGCGGAAGGCGAGATCGCTTTTATGTTTGGCGGGAACTGGGACTGGTCCATGATCAACGCTTACGAGTACTCTGAAAATATGGGTATCATGCCGGTTCCGGAGAATACATCCGACGGCAGCAACAAGAAACTGGTAGGCGGCGGTTCCAAATATTTCTTTATTGATTCTTCTGAAAATACGTCGGAAGAACAGCGTCAGGCTGCCAAAGATTTCTTAAACTGGCTGGTATTTGATGAGGCCGGCAATGCTTTCCTCACAGAAAAATGCGCTCTTGTTCCGGCTTACAGCAATATTGCGGCGGCAGGACTGGATCCTTTGTCCGTGTCCGTAAAATCGTATGCGGATGCAGGAAATCTGATCGACAACTATAACTATCTGCCGGATGACCACTTCTCCTTGTGCGGCGCCGCGTTCCAGAAGTATCTGGCCGGTCAGACGGACCGGGCAGGGCTGGCAAAAGAGGTGGAAGCGTATTGGGCTTCTACAGCTCCGGTGGAGCGATAAAGGGGCAAAGGTTTAAGCAAAGGGGGAAAACAGTTCATGAAGACAAATACGATGTCTTATAAATGCAAACAGTTTCTTATGTTTGCCGGCGTGACAACGGCCGTCTTTGTGGCGGTGGTCATTGTGCCGTTTATCTACGGCATTTACCTGACACTCACAAGCTGGGACGGCGTATCAAAAGAAAAGCCTTTTGTGGGGCTTGCAAACTATGTGGCCACGTTTGCGGACGGAGCGTACTGGCAGGCTATGGGAAGAACGTTTTTGTATTCCGTCATAGCGGTTGTTTTGGTAAATGTGGTGGCGTTTGTCCTTGCGTTTTTGGTGACAAGCGGCGTTAAAGGGCAGAACTTTTTCCGGGCCGGCTTCTTTACTCCAAACCTTATCGGCGGCATCGTTTTAGGTTACATATGGAAATTTGTGTTTAACCGGGCTTTCGTGGCCCTGGGGACTTCCCTGTCCATCGGCCCTTTGTCCTCCTCCTGGCTTGCTACCACAGGCGGGGCCATGCTGTGCCTTATCATTGTCTCCGTGTGGCAGTACGCGGGCTATATGATGCTTATTTATGTGGCGGGATTTATGAGCGTGTCGGAGGACGTTCTGGAAGCAGCCAGGATTGACGGCTGCACCAATACGCAGTCCATTGTGTATGTTTCGGTGCCCCTGATGATGTCTTCGTTTGTGCAGTGCCTGTTCCTGACGGTTACAAGATGCTTTATGGTTTACGATGTGAACCTTTCCCTGACCAACGGCGAACCCTTTAACAGTTCGGTGATGGCGGCCATGCATGTGTATAATCAGGCATTTACTTATAAGAATTTCGGAGTGGGCCAGGCGGAAGCGCTGATCCTGTTTGTAGTCTGCGCGGTAGTGGGCGTGCTTCAGGTATATGTAGGTAAGAAAGGGGAGGTGTCGGCATAATGAACGCAAATGAACAAGCTGCACGGAATAAAAAGATTAATCATGCCATCAAGATTACACTGCTCATCGTACTGTTTGTGTGTTTTATCTTTCCTTTTGTCCTGGTGGTGATCAATGTATTTAAGTCGAAGGCTGATATTACGTCAAATCCCCTGGCTTTGGTGGGAGCCCACGGATTTACCCTGGGAAACTTCCCGGAGGCTATGAAGAAAATGAATTTTGGGCGTTCGTTCATTAATTCCGCCTTTATTACCATCTGTTCCACGGCGCTTACCATTTTGTTCTCCTCCATGACCGCCTTTGTCATCGTGCGGAATAACTGGAAAGCCTGCGGCGCGCTGCTGGGAATGATGATCGCCTCTATGGTGATCCCCTTCCAGGTGCTGATGATCCCCATGGTATCCCTGTACGGAGGTATTCTGGGAGTCCTTAACCACAGAGCCACGCTGATCTTTATGCATGTGGGATTTTCTCTTTCCATGGCCACCTTTATGTTCCACGGAGCCATCAAAACCAACGTGCCTGTGGCCCTTGAGGAGGCGGCTACCATTGACGGCTGCACTCGCTGGCAGACTTACTGGATGATCGTGTTTCCTCTGCTGAAATCAACCATCGCCACAGTGGCCATCATTGACGCTATGGGTTTCTGGAATGACTACCTCCTTCCCAGCCTTGTGCTGGCCAAAAAGGAGCTGTACACCATCCCCATTGCCACCCAGGTGTTTTACGGGACGTATTCCACGGATATCGGTCTGGTGATGGCGGCGCTGCTGCTGGCCATGCTGCCTATCCTGATCTTGTATCTTCTGCTGCAGCGCTATATCGTAGACGGCGTAACATCAGGAGCAGTAAAATAAACGGTAACGATTTAAAGGTATAAAAGCAATGAGACTGGATGAGAGCCGGTCTCATTGCGCATTTTAAAAACGGAGGTTTTTCATGATAAGTCAGACATTACGGGAAGCGCGAAAATATGAGGAGGCTTCCGAAAAACTCATCAGCCGGGAGGCCAGGCCCGGATTCCACCTGTCCGTGCGCATTGGCTGGTTAAATGATCCCAACGGTTTCTCCGTCTATGGGGGAAAATATCATTTGTTTTACCAGTACCATCCCTACAGTTCCCAAACAGGCCCCATGCACTGGGGACATGCGGTGAGCGAAGACCTGCTCCACTGGGAGTATCTGCCGGCGGCTCTGGCTCCGGATGAATTTTATGACAGGGACGGGTGCTTTTCGGGAAGCGCCGTTACCCTTGAGGACGGAAGACACCTGCTGATGTATACAGGCGTGCTGAAGGAACGGCAGAGGGACGGGGGAAGCTGCGAAGTGCAGACCCAGTGCATCGCCGTAGGGGACGGGATTGACTACGAAAAGTATGAGCAGAATCCGGTGCTGGATGAGAAAGACCTGCCAAAGGGCGGCAGCAGGTTTGATTTCAGAGATCCCAAAATGTGGAAGGCACAGGACAATACCTACCGGTGCGTCGTGGGAAACCGCCATGATGACGGCAGCGGGCAGATCCTTTTGTATGCAAGCGCGGACGGTTTCCACTGGAATTTCAGGAATGTCTTGGTCTCCAACCGCAACCGTTTCGGAACTATGTGGGAATGTCCGGATTTTTTTCAGCTGGACGGGAAATGGGTGCTGCTTGTGAGTCCCCAGGATATGCTTCCTCAGGGGTTTGAATACCACAACGGCAACGGAACCTTGTGTCTTATCGGTGATTATGACCAGGAGACGGATGTGTTTACGGAAGAACATGACCAGTCCATTGACTATGGGATTGATTTCTATGCGGCTCAGACTGTGGAAGCTTTGGACGGGCGGAGGATCATGATCGGCTGGCTGCAGAACTGGGATGCCTGCGGCATCCGCGCGCCCCAGGAGCCCTGGTCCGGCCAGATGAGTCTGCCCCGCGAGCTGTCTGTCAGAGACGGAAGGCTGTATCAGAGACCCGTAAGGGAGATAGAGGCCCTAAGAAGGAATAAAACAGAGTACGGAAATCTGTCTCTGTCCGGAGAAGTCCGCTTACAGGGGATCCAGGGACGCAGGGTGGACATGGAGCTGGTGATCCGTCCCGGAGACGAGAAGAATATCTATCAGAAGTTTGCGGTCCGTTTTGCCCAGGATCAGCAGTACAGGACTTCCTTAAGTTTCCGTCCCTATGAATCGGTGCTTAAGATTGACCGGAAATTTTCCGGTTCCAGGAGAGCCATCGTTCATCAGCGCCGTAGCCTGGTGAACAGCCGGAACGGAAAGCTGAAACTGCGGATTATTCTGGATTCGTTCAGCGCGGAGATCTTTGTCAATGACGGGGAGCAGGTGCTTTCCATGACCATGTATACGGACCTGACGGCTCAGGGGATTTCGTTCTTCGCGGACGGCCAGGTGGTCATGGACATTGTTAAGTATGATCTAGTAAAGTAAGGGCCGGTTTCCCGGAACATGCCAGGCGCGTCCGGGAAAGGCAGGCTGTCAGGAAGGGGAGTCTTTTGTGGACTCCCTGTAGATCAGACCGGTCTGCGTATGGACCGTGCGGAATTTTATGGAGGGATCTTTGATCCGGGACGTGAGCAGATGGACGGCGGTAAGGCCCATGGTTTCGCTGTATATGTGGATGGTGGTCAGGGTGGGAGTTATCATCCGGGATTCTGACGAGTCGTCAAAACCGCACAGGTAAACGTCCCGGGGGACCGTAATGCCCGCTTTTTTCAGTACCTGCATGAAATCCACAGCTACAAAATCATTGGCGCATATAAACACCTCCGGAAGGCTGTTCATATGCAGGAGCTGCTGGGTCAAGTACTCCTGATAATCGGATGAGCCGGGATTTTTGACGCCTTTTTTGTTGCCCAGGATGCAGTATTCTTCCGTCACCGGAAGGCCGGAAAGGAGCATGGCGGACCGGTATCCCGCATACCGCTCAAAGAAAGACTGGCAGTGGAGGTATTCTCCCACAAAACCGATCTTTTTTTTGTTTCTGCGGACCATTTCTGCTACAAATGCACAAATATCCGACTGATTATCGGGAAAGAGCCGGTCCGCCTTCAGGGGGCTGTCCACACAACCGGCGGGCGCGTCCACAAAAAGAACGGGCAAATCCAGGCCGCATATCATTTGGCAATAGCTGTGATGAAACATTTCAAAGCAGATGATGCCGGCGATTTTTTTCGGATCAAGGGAATCAGGCAGTTTCAGGTTGTCGATTTCATGGTCCTGGATCCGGTGCATGACAAGGCTGTAGCCCAGGCGGGACAGCTCTTTTTGAAATACGTCTATGATGGAGGATATAAAGTAGGTTTTTCCCCAGAAAACCGTAGTGAGGAGGACGATCTCTCCTTTTTTGGAGGAATCGGGGACGAAAAGCTCCCGTTTGTCCAGATCGGCGGCGGTAAAGTAAGAAAATTGTTTATATCCCATTTCAGCGGCTTTTTTTAAAACTTTCTCTCTGGTGGCATCTGCCAGGATGCCCGTATTGTTGATGGCTTTGGAGACGGTGTTCCGGGAAATGCCCAGAGCATCGGCGATGTCTTGTATGGTAATCCTGTCTGCCATAGTGTGTTCCCTTTCTTCAAGAAGCAAAGATTTACGATTATTATAAGGTACTGTTTGAAATGCGTCAAATATAAAAGTTCAGAGGGCGGGTAATATTTGTCAGCTGGTATATTTAAAATGTAAAGAAATGATTCATTTGTAAAATACAAACAAAAAAAATGTGCAAATAGATAAAATATATTGACTTAATTTGTGATAAATGATATATTGTGTTGTGCAAAAGTAAATATAAAATAGTTACATATGAGAAATTTGGAAGCGGCAGACAAAATAGCATGGTTTTTACAAGAGGTGTTTCCATGGAAAATTTCGGAATTCATGTACCGGCTTACTTTGATTTTGACAACAATATATTTCATTTCTGGCTGGAGTGCGTTCGGCAGGGCAGAGGGGACATTATCCGGGACTACTGTGATGAGGAGGAAAAAAGGGCGCTGTGCAGCCGGATCTTTATGGAGGACAGGGCGTATGCCCTTAGGGTATGCATGGTGGTCTGGGTGGAGGCCGTGAAAATCGCGGAGAAGGTGGATGTGCCCAACGCGGCGGTAGATAAGGCTTTTGAAGCATGTTTTATCCGTTCGCAGGAGGCATCTACCCCCTGGATGCTGGTAAAGCTCAGTGAAGAGTATTTGATGGATTTTGCAGGACTTATCAATAAAACCATTTATGATGATACCTCATCTCCGATTTTTATGAAATTTCGGAAGTACATAAAATCCCATATTTGCGAATCTTTAAGCATTGAGGATATTGCGGACGCCCTGTGCATCAGCAAAAGCCATCTCTCGCACACCATAAAAAAGGAAACGGGAGAGACGGTCCATGGGTGGATCATGAGGGAGAAAATTGATTTTGCCAGGCTTATGCTGTCAAAGAAGACCTATTGCATGAATGAGATCTGGAGCGTTCTGGGCTTTTGCTCTCAGAGCCATTTTGCAAAATGTTTCCGTCAGATCACGGGAATGACCCCTTCGCAGTTTCGGATGAACACGGCGTTATCAGATGCGCAGGCGTGACGGGGGTTTCCATGGGTTTTGTAACCGGTATGGGTTGTCGGAATTTCTTCAATATACAAGATCCCTGCCAAAGTCCGCATTGTATGGATAATGGGACAACCCGGTACTGAAAGATGCTGTAGAGATTTGCTGACACATATCGGCAGCTTCGGCCCTATTTACAGCAGATCATTGCTGCATTCAGGGTTTGTGATTTTCCCCTCAATATAGACGGATTTCATTCCATACCATACTGTTTTCATTAACTTATTCTGCGTTTTTTCTGTTATGATTGATAGCGTAACATAGAAAATGTTCACAAACAGGAGGAAAGAATGAAAAGAATTACCATGTTTTTATGCACACTGTCTCTCTCTCTGGGCTGTCTGTCGGGCTGCTCGCAGAACGCCTCGACTACGACGGCGCCCGCTGAGACGACGGCGGCTGTAACCACCACGGCGGAAACGACCGCAGAGGCAAATGCAGAACCAACGGCTCCCGCCGCGGAAACGGCGCTAACAGCCGCAGACATGTCTGCAGACCTGGTCGTTATCGGCGCAGGCGGCGCCGGACTGTCCGCTGCCGTAGAAGCCGCGGACAACGGCGTTGAAAACATTGTTCTCTTGGAGAAGATGGCGTCCATCGGCGGCACCACCTTCATATCTCAGGGCATGATCGCCGGATATGACACTGCGTTGCAGAAAGAACAGAACATTGAGCTGACCTATGATCAGATGTATGATAATCTGATGACTAATGCTCTCTACCGCCTGGATCCGGAACTGACCAAAATCACCGTGGAGAACGCCGGCCATACCATCGACTGGCTCATGGAGC
>Ga0137308_101785_pt1 | contig 18077 bp, 18 predicted proteins | sample Inofrocosms_June_FD_97181 | JGI IMG/M metagenome (GOLD analysis project Ga0137308, IMG submission 97181) | Mouse cecal microbial communities from Vienna, Austria - N-Acetylneuraminic and N-Acetylglucosamine D2O microcosms_June | ecosystem: Host-associated > Mammals > Digestive system > Large... | reverse complement strand
TGGCCGGCTGCTGTTTGAGGGAAGTCTTGATGATCTTAGGCAGAATGCAGTACAGGCAGGTTTCGCAGCGGATCATAAGATTCGGTCCGCTAATTTGGAAGATATGTTCCTTTCCATGATTGATAAGGATAATGCAGCCAGAAAGCAGAGGGCCAGGTTATGAAAACACTTGTCATTGAACTTCGGAAAGAAAAAAGGACTGGTGTTATTCCGTTGTTGTTATTAGTTGGTATCTTGGGAGCAGCCTACGCGTTTGTCAATTTTATTGTGCGCAAAGATACATTACTGAACCTTCCGTTAGATCCGATGGACGTTCTTTTAACGCAGCTTTACGGAATGATTATGGTTTTGAACATGTTTGGTATCGTTGTAGCCGCCTGTATAGTTTATAACATGGAATTTAAAGGAACTGCAATCAAAAAGATGTATATGCTGCCGATTAGTGTTCCTAAAATGTATCTGTGCAAGTTTTTTATTCTGACAATGTTACTTTTGACAGCGATTGTATTGCAGAATTTAGCTTTGTTAAAAATTGGTATCAGTGACTTGCCGAAAGGTACTTTTGAAATGGACACTTTGCTTCAATTTACAGCATATTCCTTTATTACTTCTATGCCGACATTATCGTTTATGGTTTTGGTTTCCTCTCGCTCCCAAAATATGTGGATGCCACTTGGAATTGGAGTTGCTGGATTTTTAAGCGGAATGGCCTTAGCAGGTTCAAATGTTCGTTTGTTATTGGTTCACCCATTCGTTGTAATGTTAAAGCCTGCTGTTGCTATGAGCGCACAGCCAGACAATGGCATAGCCATTATAGCTATGGCGGAAACATTTTTGTTATTAGGAATAGGCTTATGGATGGCGAAACATTTACGTTATGAATAGGAGGGATTTGTGTGAATTGTTTTGCGTTATTAAAAATTGAATTTACAAAGGTAAAGAGGTCGAAAATCGTTCCTTTGATATTTATTGCACCTTTGTTAGTGGTAATATCGGGAGTTGCCAATTTAAGCAGGTATTTTTCCCCAGAATATACAAATGCGTGGTCTGCCATGTTTATCCAGAGTGCATTAGTCTATGCCTATTATCTATTGCCATTTTCCATGATTGTTGTATGTGTAATGATTGCAGGGCGTGAAACGCAACATAATGGTATCCTGAAGATGCTGGCATTGCCAGTTAGCCGTTCTGCCTTATCTTTGGCAAAATTTGGGATTTTGATGTTTTACCTGTTTATGGAAATAGTTGTTTTCCTTATTGTATTTTTGTTTACAGGTATCGTTGCTACACACACTGCCGGGATTACAGATACCTTACCAGTATTTTATCTTGTAAGATGGTGTGTAGGATTATTCCTTACGATGCTGCCATGTATAGCGGCTATGTGGGCGATTACAGTATTGTTTGAAAAAGCATTGCTTTCCGTAGGGCTTAATCTGTTTCTTGTTATTCCTGGCGTTTTAATAGCCAATACACCGCTTTGGATTGCGTATCCTTACTGTTACAGTGGTTATCTGGTATCTTGTTCGCTGCATGATTTTACCGCAGAAGGCACAGGCACAGCATTTTCAGTATTTCCGTTTTTGCCATGTGCAATAGTGGTTTTTATATTAACTCTTTTTTTGGCTGTTAAAAGATTTGGCAAGAAAGAAATGAGGTAAACTATGGAAAAGAAAAAATTTCAAAATATAAGTATTGCTGCCCTTATTATCAGTGTGCTGCCCTTAGCAACGCTGATTCCCGTATTTCTGCAAATCGTATTGCCCGATGGATTGCGTACAGTTTGGGGCTGTGTCAATATTGCCTGTGTCATCATGGGGCTGTGTCTGTCCATCATCTGTGTTAATAATAATGAAAGCCGCAGCCTGATAAATATTATCTCTACAATTATCAGCATCCTGCTGCTGATGCTGGTGATTGGTATTTTTATTCTGGCTTTGTTTTTATCTTTTCTTCAATAGGAGGCTAACTCAATTACGCTTTCATAACAAGCTGTTTTCTGATATAATTAAATTGGGGCGAATCGTATGGAAATAATAAGTATTCTAACTCCATTAAATTAGATTATCTTTTGCAGGATAAAATGTCTGTGAGATTTCTGAGACATTTTCATGTTATTCTATAAGGGAAAGGAAGTGAAGCCATGAGGCTTTTAGTCGTTGAAGATGACCATCTTTTGAACAATACACTTTGCTACAATCTTTCGGCAGCGGGCTACACCGTGGACGCTGCTATGTCAAAATCAGCGGCGGTCAGGTTCTGTGAAGCGCAGGACTATGATTTGATTGTGCTGGATGTCAACTTGCCTGATGGAAGCGGATTTGACTTCTGTACGGAAATCAAAAAGCGCCGTCCAGATACCGCCGTGATTTTCCTGACCGCAAACGATATGGAAAGCGATATGCTAAAAGGCTTTGAGTTGGGAGCAGATGATTATGTGACGAAGCCGTTTCCGATCAGCGTATTCCGAAAAAAGGTTTCGGCTTTGCTGAGCCGCATCGAGAAACAAACAGGCGGCGATTGCTACACAGACGGCACACTATTCGTCAATTTCTCGGAATTGACCGCTACCCTCGCAGGGGATCCGGTTATATTCACACCGATGGAATACCGTTTGTTAAAGGTGCTGGTGAGAAATCCGCAAATTGTTCTGACCCGGCAGGTACTTCTTGAAAAGCTGTGGGACGCAGATGAAAACTTTGTGGATGAACACGCATTGACCGTTGCGATCAGCCGCATCCGGGGAAAAATCGAAGCAGACAACCTACAATATATCAAGACCGTCTACGGCATGGGCTATATGTGGATTGGGGGAATTAAGAAGTGAACGGGAGTAAACTTTCCATCAACCAGGCCTGTGCGATAGGGGCAACCTTTTTAGGTTTGCTCTCCATCATGACCGTTACTGCGGCTTTTGTCTTTACCAGAAATCCGGCAATCGTGTGGCTGGGGCTGCTGTATATCCTGCTGGTGTTCATCTGTGCAGTTCTTTTCGTTGCCTTTCTGCGCCGGAAGCTGGTGTTGTTTTCGGACAGGTTGTGCGAAACAATAGACAATATGCTGGACGGGGCATCAGCCCCGCCGCAGGTCTATGAAGAAGAAAACCTGTTTTACAAAATCAATCACCGACTTGTCCGTCTATATGAAGTTATGCGAGAGAACCGGGAAAGCGTAGCAAAGGAGCGGGCCGATTTGCAGGAATTGATTTCCGATATTTCCCATCAGGTGAAAACACCCATTGCAAATCTCCAGATGGTAAACGCCACTTTGCTGGAACAGTCTGTGACAGAAGAAAAACGTCAGGAATTTTTACAGGCATCCAGCAGTCAGCTTGAAAAGCTGGATTTTCTTATGCAGGCCATGGTAAAGACCTCCCGGCTGGAAACCGGCGTGATTTCACTGGACAGAAAGACACAGCCGATCTACGATACCCTGGCGGCGGCGCTGGGCGGTATTCTGCTGAACGCCGAAAAGAAAGCAATTCATGTCAACGTAGAATGCCCATCCGATGTACTGCTGGCCCATGATAAAAAATGGACAGGCGAAGCCCTGTTTAATATTTTGGACAATGCGGTGAAGTACACGCCAGCGGGCGGCACTATTCGGGTGTCCGTCCAAAGTTGGGAGCTATATGTGAAAATTGACATTACAGACAGCGGCAAGGGCATAGCGGAGAGCAGACAGGGGATGATCTTCAAACGCTTCTACCGGGAAGAAGAAGTACACGACGTTGAGGGCATCGGTATAGGGCTGTATCTTGCCCGTGAGATCATTTCCATGCAGGACGGATATATCAAAGTGACTTCGGCATTGGGCAGAGGTTCCACATTTTCTGTATTTCTTCCTCGTGGATAATAATTTGTAATTCAATCAGGATTGGGGGGCTTTGGTTAAAAGAAGCGGCAGCGAATGACTGCGTTTCTGAAATGTCACAAAACTGTGACATTTCAAGGGTAAAAAACCAGTGGCCCGTGACATTTCTGTGAGAATTGGCTGTTATGATAGCGGCATCACAGAAAGGATGGTGCATACCATGAGCATTTTGCAAACAACTGATCTCAAAAAACACTATGGAACGGAGCCGAACATCACAAAGGCGCTGGACGGCGTGACCCTCTCCATTGAGCAGGGGGAATTTGTCGCCATTGTCGGAACCTCCGGCAGCGGCAAGTCCACTCTGCTGAACATGATGGGCGGCTTAGACGTGCCCACCTCCGGCAGCGTTCAGATCAGGGGAAAAGAGCTGGCCGAGCTGAACGACGAGCTGCTTACCATCTTCCGTCGGCGCAATATCGGCTTTATCTTTCAGAACTACAACCTCGTTCCTGTCCTGAATGTCTATGAAAATATTGTCCTGCCCGTGGAACTGGACGGCGATACGATAGACAAAAAATTTATGGACGAAGTAGTGCGCCTGCTGGCTCTGGGGGACAAACTGCACAATATGCCCAACAACCTGTCCGGGGGACAGCAGCAGCGTGTCGCCATTGCCCGCGCCCTCGTTTCCAAGCCCGCTATCGTCCTGGCAGATGAACCGACCGGCAACCTGGACAGCCGCACGAGCGGCAATGTGCTGGGCCTTTTGAAAGCGACCAGCAGCAAATTCCATCAGACGCTGATAATGATAACCCATAACAACGAAATCGCCCAGCTTGCCGACCGCATTATCCGCATTGAGGACGGCAGGATCTTTGAGTAAGGAGGGAGCGCTAACGATGAATGACATTTTATTCGGAAACAACAACGGCGCGGTGATCAAAAAGCTGTCAGGCCGCTACTTCAAGGCCAGCAAAAGCAGGAATATCATTGCTATGATTGCAATCGTTCTGACAACCATACTCTTTACCACGATCTTCACCCTTGGGTCTGGCCTGATGGACACCGTTCACGATCAGAACATCCGTAAGGCTGGAGGTGAGGGGCAGGCGGTCTTAAGTTATATCAGCGACGAGGTTTACAACGATGTGGCGGGAAGTCCCCTAATTGACCGCATCGCCTATACAAAGGCGGTGTCCTACCGGCTGAAAAACCCAGGGTTGGAGCGTTGGAGGTCCGACCTGTGGTATATGGATGATACCGCTTTGGAATTTGCCCGCTACACCCCCACAGCAGGCAACCGGCCCGAAGCGGAAAATGAGATCATTGCGGACACAAAGACACTAGATGCCCTAGGCGTACCGGCGCGGATTGGGGAAACTGTTTCTCTGACCTATGAGATAAAAGGGAAGACATACACTACCGATTTCACCCTCTGCGGCTTTTGGGAAACGGACAGCTTGAGCAACATCGGGCGGCTAATCGTGTCGAAAGCCTTTGTGGATGCCTATTCAGACATTTTAACCTATACCTATCCTATGGACAATGATTATTCCGGCGTTGTCTCCGCCTATGTGATGTTCAGCGGAACAGGCGATATAGAAGCCCAACTCCATCAGTTGCTTTCCGAAACCGGCTATACCTGCGATACGATGGGCGGCAGCAAGGAGGACAGCAATTATGTGATTGCCCGTGTCAGTCCTGCCTATCAGACCGGTGCATTAACGGATAATCCTGCCATGTTGATTTCGAGCATCGTTGGTGTTGCGCTGATTATCGTAACAGGGTATTTGATTATCTACAACATTTTCCAAATTTCCGTCATTCAGGATATTCAGTCCTACGGACAGCTAAAAACGCTGGGTACAACAAAGCGGCAGATTAAGCGGCTTATCAATGGGCAGGCGCTCCGGCTGTCCCTGGTTGGTATTCCTATCGGCCTGCTGGTGGGCTTCTTCATTGGCCGGGCCTTGATGCCTTTCTTGATGAACGGAACAAGTTATACCGCAGATGCCGGTGTTAAAGTAACGGTAAATCCACTGATCTTCATTGCTTCCGCTGCTTTCACCCTTTTTACTGTCTTTGTCAGTGTCCGCAAGCCTGCGAAGATTGCCGGTACGGTTTCGGCAATCGAGGCCATCCGCTACACGGAAAATGATATGGCAGCGTTTGGAAGGCGCAGAGCCAAGGACAAGAAATCGTCCCACGGCGCGAAGCTCCACTTTATGGCGCTGGCAAACCTGGGCCGCAACCGCAAGCGTACTGTGCTGGTGATCGTGTCCATGACATTGAGTTTGGTGCTGTTCAACACAGTGTTCACACTGTCCAGCGGCTTTGATATTGACAAATATATTGCAAAATTTATGGATACAGACTTTGTGATCTCTACCGCAAGCTATTTCCAGTTCCAATTTGAAAAAAGCGAAAGCGACCTTTCGGAGAATTTTATCGAAGCGGTCAAACAAAATGAAGGTTTTGAGGATGGCGGCAGGCTCTATACCTCCCGTATGCTGGAAGAACCGTTTTCCACAGAACACAATGCCTTTTTCAGCTATAACAAAGATCAGAATGGAAATCCCTTTGTAAATCTGTATGGCGCGGACGATTTTCTGTTAAACGGTATGGAAGCCGTAGAAGGAACGATTGACCTGGAGAAACTGAAAACAGGAAAGTATATTCTGTTGAGCGTAGCATGTACTGACGATGGGGCTGTCATAGATAACCCCAATATTAGCATCGGTGATACGGTGCGGATTAACCACCTGACAATGAACGGCCTTTCCTCTACCATTGACGGCAGCTATGATTTTATCATCATGGCAAAAGTCCGGGCCAACGAGAACACTGCCACCACCCGCAATACAGGTGAATCTCGGTTTTACCTCCCAACTGAAATCTTTCTGCCGCTGTGTGATAACCCTCATCTGGTCAGCTTCCCCTTTGATGTGAAAGAGGGAACAGAAATGGAAATGGCAGATTTTTTGAACAACTATATCGCCAGTGTGGAGCCAAGTATGGATTTCGAATCCAAGGCGACCTATACCAGTTCCTTTGACGACCTTACTTCCCTTATCATCACCATCGGCGGGGCGTTGAGCATCATCATCGGAATTATCGGTATCGCAAACTTTGTCAACTCCGTCCTGACAAGCGTTATTACCCGAAAAAAAGAATTTGCCATGCTGCAAAGCATTGGCATGACCGGGAAACAATTAAAGCGTATGCTCTCTTTTGAGGGGCTGTATTACGCGGTGGGAACGATCATCACATCGGTTGTCCTTGGTATTCTGTTTTCTGTGGTAGTCGTAAGAGGCATTTCCAGCGGGATTTGGTTTTTCACCTATCAATTTGTTATCTGGCCCATGCTGGTGATCTATCCGTTTCTTATCCTCCTGACCGTGGCAATACCAGCGCTTTTGTACCGGCAAATTGCTAAAGTCAGTATCATAGAGCGGTTGCGGCAAAATTAAGTTTTATCCATGCAAGCCAGGGGCAACTTGCTCCTGGCTTCCAAATGTCACGCACCTGTGACATTTTAGGCCACTATTTTGCCAGGATGGAGGGAAGCGGTGACATTCCTGCGGCATTTGTTGTTTCATTTTCTTCTTTTAAAACCCTCATCAAAGTGGTCTTTCCTGCTCCATTTTCTCCCAATAATCCCAAAATTCCATTCGGAATATCTAAATTCGCATGATTGATTGCTGTCACACCATTTTTAAATTTTACCGTTAAATCTTCAATACAAATACTCATAAATTTATCCTCTCTTTCTTACAATCTTGGGCAACACTACTAATAACATCAATCCAATGCAAATACACAAAACTTTTCCATACAGCCATATAAAATCAGCAGTATTTTCTATTTCTCTAAAGGAATAAGAGAATACATTCCATGCCCCTAAAAACTTATCCGCTCCTATCGAATTTGTTGCTGTCCATATTAAAAGACATCCACCAATCCCCATCCTCTTTGGTATAAACAATGCACAATATCCAAAACAGTAGATTGAAAAGTGCTAAAACGAATGTACAAGTGACAAATCCAGCACTTACTTTTCCTAGCACATATTTTTCTGCACGAATTGGTTTTGTATGAAGCAGTTCGTATGTATGTCCTTTTGTATCTTGTAAAAACAAAACGGAAAACATAATAGCTGCAAAAAATCCCATGTACAAACCTGTAAAGTCAGCAAATTTCCTTGAATAATAGTAGGAAAATGGCTTCTTTTCCATTTTCTGATCTAAATATGAATTGATTTCTTCTGCCGTTCCCTTAAAGTAAGCGGTATCTTCATACAAATACCTCGCTCCGTACCAATCATATTTTTCATCTATATAATTATATGCTTCATCTAATTCCATATTTTCAATTTTTCCGATAACTTTTTGTACCTCTGCATCGATTTCTCCATCTTCAAGTAGAACTTGTTTTAACTGTTCATGCCATAATTTTCGGTGTTTCTTTGGATCTGCCGGGATATACCCTTCATACACTTCGCCCTTATCAGAAGTATCGGGCTTATCATTTGAGATTTTCTCTCCTTGTGCAAGATAATGCGTGTGCAAATAGGGACTTGTATCACAAAACACTCCATAAACAACTAGTACAGCGTTGCAGAAATAACAGTGAATACAGTGCACGTTATTTTTGTCAGCACAAGGCGGAGGAAGGAGACGATGCCGGGTGCATCGTTGACTGACGACAACGCGGTGATGGCGGAAATAGCGGGTGCTGTATTCACTGTTATTTCTGCAATGCTGTACTAGCTTCCTTGATGCTAGACTACTTATCTTCCTCATGGTTTCTACAAATGTATCCATGCGCTTGATCTGTTTTCTGCTCTCATTTACCATTTCTAAGGCTTGGTTTATATCAATCTCTTTTTCAGGAAGATATTCCGAAAGCATTTTAGTTTTCTATATATTTTTTAAGCATTTCTTCCGAAACATTTCCAACGCTGCACGCAAAATATCCATCCGTCCAGAATGTGCGCTCCTTCCAAAAATGCTTTCGCAGATAGTTTTGATACTTTTTCCATATATGGTATGCCGTGTAACTCTTCATCAGATTTACTATTTTACTGACAGACATTGCCGGTTCTGTTTCTATCATGTAATGGATATGGCCTTTGCCAGTTTCCATATATCTGATAATCACATGATGTTTCTGGCATATCTCGTACGAAAGCTGTTTTATATCATCCGATATATGTTCTGATGCAAACAGCTTCTTTCTGTATTTGCATACAAAAATAATATGATACTGTAACAAATATTTGTGTCTGTTTTTTGATTTCCATGTTCCCATGCCGTTGGTATAACACAAACCACCACTTTTGACTACCTTAACCCACCGTCTAAAGCCAGTGGGATTGCGGTAGTCACCATTTCAATAGATTTTTCGCCTTTCTTATCGTTCTCTATCCATAGATTTTTTCTTGACTGATCTTTTCGTCTGCTTTCTGTCTTCTTCCTGACAGCGGTGCGGCTTTTCCAATACACTCGCTTTTTTCGGCTGTTCCAACGGTTTCTCTTGTTTCTGTTCAGTCTGATTTTTCCATACCTTTAGTTCTTCATTGTATTCCTGAACGAGTTTTTCCGGCTTATGATACACTTTTCTGCGTATTGCTGTCTTTGCTCATAAATCTGCTCCTCTACAATAAAATAGAGCGCATAGATTTTTCTATACGCTCTGACGCTGTGTTTCTTATTTGATACATCTTTTCTTCTGAATGCCCTCGTTATATGGTGCTAACACCATGTCTATTATATCATTAAAGGAAAATTTGCTAAAAATACTATTTCCTTTAACGTACCCTCTCTCTTTTCTTAATACTAAAACCGTTTTTCAAATACAACTTCACTGCATTTTGATTCCATTCAGCTACATGCAAAATAATTTCTTCATAGCCTTGTTCTTTTATATGATTTATTCCCCAAAACAACAATTTTTGTCCTATACCTTGTCCTTGTAACGATTTCTCAACAATCAAATCGTCTAACTCATTTTCATAGCAAGAAACAGCACCTATTATTACTCTATTTTGCAAATAAAGGAAAATATTCTTCATTTTATCTCTAATTTGAGAATAATCATAATAAAAATTTATTGGCTCAACTTCTAACGCCTTTCTCATTTCGTAAAAACATTCATTATATATTCTCATATATTCAATCCAGTATTCTTTTTGAAAAGGAACACATATTATATCATTATCATACTGCAGTGGTTTATTATATATCATTTCATATGCAACTATTTCTTTCATCTATGTTTCTCCCAAAAATTAATTACTCATCACCAGCGATCAATTTAATTTAATATTAAAGTTTTCATACTAATTTTGTCCGTCAAACCAAAAAATTTTCTTACTGAACAAGTCCGTGGCACAATAAGAACTTATCCCATTAAAATTTTTACAACTTGCTTTACATTCTCAAGCGTCAGACCAACTGTCTGGTCAGGTTTTACCTGAATTTCTTCTGTGGTCAAATTTGGTGTTATTCCTTTTATCGGCAAATCCTCTTTTTCTAATAACACCACTTTACAACTTTTTGAACATAAGATAACGTACAAGGCACTTTCTCATGTATAATAAGTTTGCACACAAATTTATACGAAAGATGGTGACCCTGTACGTCAAATTTGTTATACAACGAAAATAATCTAATTGGTAGACTGTACCGTTATTTTTATATTTATTTTAGAACTTTTTCAATGCCAACTAAATGTGGCGGTAACAGACAATGGCAAAGACGATTTTTGAGGAACTGGGCGGAAGATACGAGCGGCAAGGGGATTACTTAACTTAAAGATAGTATATACATACAGCCTGCTGACACATTGCTTGCAGATGCCCCGCAGAAACCAAACCATACAGAAAAGGAGTTTTTGCATATGAAGTCAATATTTGAACAGTTAGGCGGCACATATCACGAAGAAAATGGGTATCTTATTCCAGATTTAATATTACCCAACGAAGAAGAACAGCCGATAGGCACATGGGGACAGCGGCATCAGGATTATCTGAAACAGTACCACAAGGTTACATACACCAATCTTCTCACAAGTGGCAGACTGAACTCCTATCTAGCCGTCATTGACAGGCAGGCGCAGGAACGCTTTGAAAGGCTTATAGAGAGCATGAAACAGGCACAGGACATAACGGAACGGCTAAAGGAAGAAAATGCCATAGAGTGGACAGGCAAAATAAATAATATAAGGGCTTGTGCGAGGGAAATTGTGAACGGAGAAATTATTTTTATATAATCAGAATTGGCGGCAGGGAATATAATTCTTTGCCGCCTTTCAAATGGAGTAACTATATTATGAAATTAGCTTGTGAAATATATTGCTGATTCTTATCCAGCAAATGTTTTAGGGTTTTCAGTCCTGTTTCCAATTGTTGTAAGGAATCAGGGGAACAGGTTGCAATTCTTATAGCTGTGGATTCAGCTTTGCCAACGGTAAAACGGTCAGAACAGAAGATATGAATGCCATTGTCTGTTGCCTGCATTTCCAACTGATAACCGTTATAATGGGCAGGCAGGGGCAGCCATTGGAAGAAGCTGTATTCATTCGGGCAGATGCTGTCTGGAAAGTATTTTTTATATATCCTGTTCCGTTCTTTTGCCTGTCTTTTTTTCTGCCCTATGATTCTGCCTGCATTGCCGCTTGCAATTAATTCGCTTATAATTTCTGCGTTAAGCAGCGGTATTTTCAAATTTACATTATTAGCCGTTTCAAGAAAGGTTTGTCTTAAGCAATCAGGGATAACCATATATGCGCATCTTAAGCCTGCTGAAAGTGATTTTGACAGGCTGTGCAGGTAAATGGTATTATCTGGTATCAATGTCTGAATCGGTTCTCCTGTATCATTTGCAATAAATCCATAAGCGTCATCTTCCATTAAAATCAGATGGTATTGCTGTATGAGGCTGGCAATTTTCCTTTTTCGTTCCATTGACATGACAGTTCCTGTCGGATTATTGCAGGACGGCATTAGGAAGATTCCTTTTATATCCATTATCCTGCACTGCTTTTCCACTAGGTCGGGTATCATTCCATCCTCATCTGCGGCTACTGATATCAACTGGACATTTAACTGTCTGGCTAAGCCGATAAAATTGGAATAAGTGTAAGAATCAGTTAGGATTTTATCTCCAGAGTGGAAAAGAGCCAAAAATACAATCGTCAGGGCATTTTGAGTTCCTGCCGTCAGCATGATGTTTTCAGGCTCTGTTTCTATATGGAAAGATTTCAGCCATTTTATGGCGGTCTGTTTGTGCTTGTAAGATTCCGATATGCTGTCAAATTCAAAAAGATACTGGGAAGTATTGCGTTGTATGGTTTTTTGCGCAATATCAGCGACAATCTTATTATACTGGTAAAAAGGTCTGATTATGCCCAGTTCTACGCACCCGTTATTTGCCTTATGTAAAAAAGGGATGGCGGCATTTGGGGATACAAATGTGCCTTGCCCTATATTGGCATAGATTAGCCCCTTATTTTCACAAATCTTGAATGCACGGGTTATTGTGCTTAGGTTCAAATCAAGAAAGTCTGCTAATTCCCTTTGGGGCGGCAGTTTTGTATTTCCAGCCAGTTTGCCGCTTTGGATATCCTGTTCCAAAAGTTCCGCAATAGATATATAAATTGGTGATTTTAATTTTTCTTTATCGGGTATCCATGGCATTGGGTAATTTTCAAAAGAATTAACTGGCAAGCTTTTTCCCTCCCTGCTCAAAATTGTCTTACATACAATATTAGCATTGAAAACATACAAAGTCAAGAATATAATCTATATTGTATGTATTGTGTGCAAACAATACCATGCAACAAAAAGGAATAAATTTTATTTTAGTAGGAAAGAGGTTACGAAATGAAGGATTTAACGAGAGAACATGAGTTAAAGACAATATTTTTATTTTCACTGCCAATTTTGGTCGGCAATCTATTCCAGCAACTATATAATCTTGCGGATACGGTTATTGTAGGTAATTTTTTGGGGAAAGAATGTCTGGCGGCGGTAGGGTTCAGTTTTCAGATACACTATCTGCTGATTGCCCTTTCTATGGGCATTTCAATGGGGGCAAGCATATTGGTTTCACGTTATTTTGGCAGTAAGGACATGGAATCTGCGAAAAAAGTTATGGATACGGGATTTGCTTTCTGCTTTTGCCTCAGTTTGATAATTGCTGCTTTGGGCATATGTTTTTCCTATCAGATTCTGCTTGTCTTCCGAGTGCCGTCCGCTTTGCTTGAAGCGGCTGACATATATCTTAAAATTATGTTTATCGGCGTTATCCCCACGTTTGCATATAACGCGCTTACAAATATTCTTCGCGGGATGGGGGATTCAAAAACACCTACATATATTCTGATAGTGGCAGCGCTTCTGAATATTGTGCTTGATATATTGTTCATTAAGGCATTCGGAATGGGTGTGGCAGGGGCGGCATTTGCGACTGTGTTATCGCAGCTTTTGTCATTTATCGTTTGTATGGTATATATGAAAATACATTATCGCAGCTTGTTTATTAATGTATTGCATTTACAGTTTGACAAGGCAGAATTAAAAAAGAGCTTGAAGATAGGTACGCCCGCCATGATACAGCAAGTATTTGTGAGTGTGGGATTTATGTCATTGCAGTTTCTGATTAATGGGTTTGGCACGGATTGCATGGCGGCATATACTGCCGCATCTAAGGTAGATGCTTTTGCAGAAATGCCCGCCTTGAACTTAGGGCAGGCTATGACTAATTTTACTGCCCAGAATTTAGGGGCAAAAAGGAAAGACAGGGTATTGAAAGGCGGGAAATACGCATTGGTTATGGGGATTGCAGTATCAGCGTGTATTTCTGTTGTCATTGTATTGTTTCCGTCTGTATTTATATCAATATTCAATAGGGATACGTCTGTTTTAGATATTGGAAACAGCTATCTGAAGATTGTGCCTGCTTTTTATATTATCTTTGCAGCCATGCAGGTATTAAACGGATTGCTTTTGGGGTATGGAAAATCATTTGTGCCGATGATTGCTTCCATATGTTCCCTGTGCTGTCTTCAAGTGCCTGTCGCTATTATTTTGTCTGGCACAAAGCTTGGTTATAATGGAATTTGGATAGCCGCTCCAATCGGCTGGTTTGGAGGGCTATTAATCCGCGCAATTTATTTTTATCATGTCAGCAAAAAAGAAAAACAATAAAAATATACATAAAGAATTTTACCAAACTTGAATCAATGGATAAAAAATTAATGTGGCAATTTAAGCAACAGCTATCTGCAAAAAAACAAATTTGTGTTGAGGATAAAAAGAAGATGGATAGCTATTGCTTATTGCCTGCATTTCATTCATAGCATGGATGTTCACCATATAAAAAAACGGCGTGTGGTGGGCGGTATTGCTATGCCCTAAAAAACTTAACAGACACTCTCCAGACCTGTTTTTGAAGTTTGGAGGGTTTTTTATGTTCTTTTTTCGGGCGGTAATCTATCTGCTCATGCAACACAGAATTTATCCGTACATAGCATATCGGGGAATAGCAGGAAGCCAGTTAAAAAAATCCCTGCCCATGCAACGCTACTTCTTGCCATGCAACCAGAAGTATAATCTCCACTTAACAGAATATGTATCTCCTATAACCGTAGAGGTCACCGAGCCTTTGCGGTTTTTCTTTTGTCGTTTTTTATCGGAATGTGCCGCAGGGCTGTTTCTGCTGTTGGCTGCCGTTCGCCTCCTATCCAATCTGGTTTTTAGCATTTTCAAAAATTTCAGATTGGAGGAAAAAAGAATGGCATACAACAACGGACGGGAGAACAGGAAATGGCTTATCTGGAAAGAAGCCGAGGAAAAAATATTACGGGAGCATGGAGTTGATGAAACCACCACCCCGCAAATCCGCACAGACGACAGGGCAGACTTCAATTCCAACAGGCGGTTTTACCATTGGACAAGCGACTTTGGCGAATACCTTGAGGGAATGGCAGACAGGGAGCGGAATGCCGAGGTAAAGACCGTTGCTGATTTACTGGATGAGATTGAGGACGAAACTCTGTATCGGGCATTGCTTACGGTGGACAGGCGTACCCTGCAAATCATCCTGCTGAAAATGCAGGGCTATTCCACAAAGGAAATTGCACCGCTTGTTGGATTGACAACAGGGGCTATTTATGCACGATTAGACCATCTGCGGAAAAAGTTGCGGAAGATTTTATAACCAACTAATAAAGACAGCTTTTTGACGGGCTATTGGGTGGGGGATAAAATTCCCCCGCCAAATTATAAAATTGATGTATAAAATTCCTGTCCACAGGGAATACTAAAAAGTTTGCCCAAAATCTTGACATGGGTACAGCCGCTATGATATTCGGGAGCAAATATAATTACTCAAAATCCGAACAGAAACGGCTAAGGGAGGTGTCCGACCGCTTATGCCGAGAGTACAGTTTATCGGTGATTGAAAACCCCAAGAAAGCCCCTGCAAGACCGCTGTATCTGGACGAAAAAAGCGGAAAGCCGACACGGTACAACGTCTATCGGGAGGATTTAAGGGAAGCAATCAACGGGAGCAGGGATTTACAGCACATGATGAAATACCTTACCGATAAAGGATATGAGATTGATTTTTCGGGCAGCCATTGGAAAATGAAGCTGCCGCAGTACAGGCATTTCACAAGGTTAGACACGCTTGACGAACGGCTGACTCCCGATTTCATACGGTCATGTTTAGGCGGGGCTTCCCGATATGGAAACTACAAAGCAAGGATTTCCTACTCCCCGCATATGCCAGAGCAGTATAAAAACGCATGGAAACCGCATCAGAAAACCACAGGGATTTTAGCGTTGTATTACCACTGGTGCTATCAGCTGGGGATATTCCCCAAAGGCACAGACTACAAGCCGGCAAGCCCGCTGATGAAAGAGGAGCTTCGGAAACTGGACGAGATTACCGCACAGGTAAGGTATATGTCAAAGCATAACATCTCTACCCTTTCCGACTTACACGCCGACAGGGAGAAAAACCAGACCGAAATGAATAAACTGATTGACTACCGCCAGCACTTGCGGAACAAGGTACGCCGTGCCACACCAGCCGAAAAAGAAACACTCCGAGCCGAAAAGCAGGGCGTGACGGAGCAGATAACAGAGCTTAGGAAACGGCTGAAATATGCAGACGGGATTGAAAAACGCTCTGCCCATATCGACAACTGCTTAGACCAAATCCACGATACGATTGAAAACCAGCGGTTAAACCAACAGAAACAGCCAGTTAAAACAGACCGCAGGAGGGAGGAATCATTACGGTAAAACAGCTATTTGACAGAATAATTAAGTCAGGAATCCAGCCAAAAGAGAAAGGAATCCCAACAGGGTATTTCATAGAAAAGGATGGGCAGACTTCTTTTGTCTGCGGCAAAAACATTGTCCATCTTACAGAGCATTTCAGCGGGAAAAAACAGACCGTGGAAACGCTTGCGGAGAATGTCATGCGGTACGAGATGAAAAAACCATAAGAAGAATATTGTTGCAATGATGGAAAAACGGCCTGCCCCATGCTATAATAGATTCATGCAAGCAGTGTATTGTGGCGGGCTGTTTCCAAAGACAGGAGGTTAAAACAAGTGAAACAGCAGCAATACAATACAGCGTTATATATGCGTTTAAGCCGTGATGACGAGCTGGAAGGGGAAAGCGCAAGCATTTCCACGCAGAAACAAATACTCAGGGATTACGCAAATGAACAGGGATTTTTAGTCGTTAACGAGTATGTGGAAATGTAAACCGCTTAATTGATACAAGGGGCATGAACAGAATATCGGGGAAACCGCTGAAAACAAGGGGTTCCGGCACATAGGGTGTTGCCGGAATCCCTTGTTTGATTTTGGGGCTGTGCCAGGGCAGCATGGGAGCGGCGGTTACGGACGGCCACAGTGGTCAAAAGTCTGACCCCTCTGTGGCTGTTTTGACCCCTGCGGCAAAAGGTCTGACCCCTATGGCTGTGAATGTGACCCCTGTGGTCACGGTTTTGACCCCTCCCCTTGTCCAGTGTGACCCCTCTGCATCTTAGAGAATTTATGTGAATGAAAAATGTGCAGTATCCCTGAACAATATTTAACAGCCGCCCAGGCGGCAATTCAGAAATAATGCCATAGGATTTTTGGTACTTACAGGCAAAAGTATTGAAGAATGGCTTAAAATCAAGGTTTTTTAGGCTTGGTGGGGTTCATCACGGTGGATGGTGGGCCCCTATTTTTGGGTTTTTGGATGCCGCTGATAGTGGGGCGATCGGGGAAAAAATCGTACTATCAGGCAAAAGTATACTTTCACGCAAAAGTCGGGGGTTTCCGTGATAGTATAAAACGGAAAGGTAAAAAGGAGTAGGATATTGGCGGTTTTGGCTGAAAGGTGTATTGGTTTGACGGAAAATGTTGTTGAAAAACGGGGGATATGATACAAACACGGAAACTGCCCGGAGTTTTCGTGTTTGTATATGAGTTTCCGTGATAGTTTGGAGTTTTGCCTGTTTGTTTAAAGGATTTGCAACAAAAATTTAGTTTAGTAAATTGTGTAGATAAGTGTAGAAATGACTATGGCTATTGAAATGAATGGTCAGCGTACAGCGAAAATAATTCAAATAAAAAATTTATTCGTACCATTGACAATACAATAGGACTGTGGTAATCTATAGTCAAATAAACAAGGCGGAGGAATAAATATGAGTGAGGAAATTAAAGTTCATCCGATTAAATCTTTTAAAGACTATGGTTTGGCAAAACGGAATTCCGAGGAACTGACAAAAAAAATCAGTTCGTTACAGTTGGATTTGGAATTGGATGATGAAGAAACACCTAAACTAGAAAGTAGAATTGTGGAGATAGAACAAAAGCTAGAGGAGCAGAAAAACTTTATTAATGGGTTTATAAATGCACAGGCAAACTATGATTCCAAGTTTCTAGGCAGTAATTTGGATTATTTGCTAAAGATGCATGGTCTGCGGATTTCTGACCTTGAGGAACTGCTAGGCGTGAGCGCAGGGTATGTTTCCAGAACAGTGAATCCGGATTCAAAGAAAAGATTATCTGTGGATATTGTTTGGAAAATATCGGCGATTTTTCAAGTTAATGTCGATGATCTTTTAAATATTGATTTTCAGATTCCTACCCAATCTCTATGTGATGTAATTGCTTTTTTTAAGAAATTGAAGCAGGAGACTGATGAAGCAACGATTCATTGGAACAATCAAGGTAATAAGGAA
>Ga0137308_101784_pt1 | contig 18089 bp, 9 predicted proteins | sample Inofrocosms_June_FD_97181 | JGI IMG/M metagenome (GOLD analysis project Ga0137308, IMG submission 97181) | Mouse cecal microbial communities from Vienna, Austria - N-Acetylneuraminic and N-Acetylglucosamine D2O microcosms_June | ecosystem: Host-associated > Mammals > Digestive system > Large... | reverse complement strand
AGACTTGATTTTTTATGGAAACTGTATTAAAATGAAAGCGGTTTTGCAGTGTGTGGCTGATTCTCAAAAAGTATACATTTGGGGAATCAGCTTTTTAAACAGCCAAATACAGCAGGATAAAAAAAGCATTACCCATTTTATTGGAATAATGCTTTTTGTCTTTTAGGCTTCCCTTATCACAGGTAGAACAGCTCATCAAAATCCGTTTTCAAATTTGGGAACATCACAAGCTGTAGCTCCTCCTTATTTTCAATTGTAACCGTTTTATATCGGTAAAAGTATGTCGTTCCGTCTTCTCTTCCATCATTCAGATAGATTTCGACCTGTTTTTTACGCCAGTCCACAATCCAATATTCAGAAACACCGACTTTTTGATAAATCTCCATTTTTTCGCCGCGGTCATACTCTTCCGTGGAATCAGACAGAACCTCCATAACCATACGGGGAATTCCTGTCAAGGAGACATTTTTCCGATCCCGGGTGTTGCAATTTATGGAAACATCCGGGATGATTATCTTGTCATCATTTTCATGCCATTGATATTGTACGCCGTCACCCAGAACGCGGCACAATGAGTCTTTGATCTGCTTTCCTATCATAACTACAAAATTATTAATTACGAAAGAATGCTCTACAAAAGTATTACTCATATCTACTATTGGTAATGAACTCATTGATATCACCTTACTTTCTCTGCGGTTTTATTTGCTTTATGATATTTTCATTATAGCAGAATTTACAGTATTTTCAAGATCCCATGAAATCATCACTTCTGCCTCACTGCACATGAAACGCCGTAAGTCCCGGATATTCCGCGGCTCTTCCCAATTCCTCCTCTATCCGAAGCAACCGGTTGTACTTGGCCACCCGGTCGCTGCGGCAGGGAGCGCCGGTCTTGATCTGTCCGGTGTTCCAGGCCACGGCCAGATCCGAGATAGTAGTGTCCTCGGTCTCGCCGGAGCGGTGGGACATGACTGCGGTATAGTTGTTCTTATGGGCCAACTCCACAGCCTCGAAAGCCTCCGTGAGAGTACCGATCTGGTTGACTTTTACCAGGATGGAATTGGCCGTGCCCAGCTTGATGCCTGCCGCCAGGCGCTTCTTGTTGGTGACGAAGAGGTCGTCCCCCACCAACTGCACCTTTCCGGCCAGCCTCCCCGTGAGCTTCTGCCAGCCGTCCCAGTCATCCTCCGCCAGGGCGTCCTCGATGGATATAATCGGAAAGTTCTGGGTCAGTTTCTCAAAGTAGGATATCATCTCGTCCGTGCTGCGGATGACCTCCTCACCCTTTAAGCTGCTCTCCCCGGGGAAATGGTACATATCCGTTTTCTCGTTATATAGTTCACTGGAAGCCGCGTCCATGGCGATCCACACGTCCTCGCCGGGCTTGTAGCCGGAGGCCCTTATGGCGTCTACCAAAAGTTCCAGCACGCTCTCCGCGTCCGGCAGGTCAGGCGCGAAGCCGCCCTCATCTCCCACTCCTGTGGACAAGCCCCGGTCCTGCAGAATTTTCTTCAGATTATGGTATACCTCGGCGCAGATGCGAAGAGCGTCCGCAAAGCTGTCGGCGCAGGTGGGCATGATCATGAATTCCTGGAAGTCCACCGTGTTGGCGGCATGCTTTCCGCCGTTTAAGATATTCATCATGGGAACCGGCAGCAGATGGGCTCCCGACCCGCCCACGTAGCGGTAAAGAGGCATGGAAAGGGCCTTGGCAGACGCCTTGGCACAGGCCAGGGACACGGAGAGCATGGCGTTGGCCCCCAGATTCCCCTTGTTGTCCGTGCCGTCCAGCTCTATCAGGAGTCTGTCTATGGCAATCTGATCCATGGCGTTCTTCCCCACCAGGACAGGCGCAATCTTCTCGTTGACATTCTTCACGGCATGCTGTACGCCCAGACCGAAATATCTCGGCTCCCCGTCCCGAAGCTCCACGGCCTCGAATCTGCCGGTGCTGGCGCCTGAGGGCACGGCTGCGGTGCCGATATAGAAATGTTCTCCCGCGCGTACGAAGACATCCGCCTCCACCGTGGGGTTCCCCCGGGAATCCAGAATCTCCCGGGCATGGACAGACTTGATTTCCAAATATGTGGTCATATCATTCCTCCTTGAGATATCCTGTTCGCCAAGTCCTCCTCATACTGTCTCCCCTTATCGTTCGAAGTGAGTCATGCATTTCTGAAAAACAGTCAAAAAAGGCTCTCCGGCAAGCAAAAATGTTTTATGCATTCGCTGCCGTTAGGATATCCCAAATACCAGAAAGATATGCACTAATCCGTAAACCCCAAAAGCCGGTCCATGGCATTCACCCGGCGGATGCCGTCGTACCGGACTTCCGGATCATCGTTAAAATATGTTTTTCCGCCTCATCTGCCTCCACCCAGGCGCTGTCCGGATCCCAGAACGCAAATTCCTCATAGCTGCGGTAATCCACGGCATGCCACCTGCAAATCAGATCGCTGTTCTGGGTATGGTACACATTCCCCTCCAGCTCCACACGCTCCTCCGCTTCCTGCCCCATAAGGGAATAGACTGCGGCCCCGTAAGGTGCGTTACAGAAGAGATTGTTCCTGACGCTGACCGTCTCATCTCCCTTGGCCCGGGGAATTCTCCAAAAGAAAATATGATGTCCCATAGGCTTTGGCCAGATTTCGGAGGCCCTGGGCATGGTCACGCCGTTTCCGGAGAAGCCCTCTCCCGCATCGATGCAAACATTGCCGCAAAACTGTGCCGACTTGGGAATCATATCCCGCTGCTCATAGGCCGCCATCCCGCACCGAAAGAATACATTGTCCTGTATTACCAGCCGCTCGGCCGGGCGGCACCGTCCGTCCCCCTGATGGGTCACCGCGGAGTCGTAGATATTATCAAAAAGGCAGCCTCTTACTTCCACATTCTCCGCAAAGTTCCAGCACTCAATGGCATTGCCGAAGCGAATCCTCCTCTCCTCTCTCCAGACAGCGCCGCCAATATACGCAAAGTCGCAGTTTTGGATCTTCAGGTTCCTGCACCGCCTGGTACCCGCAATTCCGTGCTGACCGCCGTTTATAAAACGCAGATTTTCAAACACGATGTCATGGCCGTTGTCGGCCAGCCTGGGGATACTGCGCATGGCGCATTCGATATCCGTGTAAAACAGGGCCGGGTTCTCTGCAGAATACAGATAGATCCTGTGTTCCTTTGGCATCTCCCCGGGACGGTTCGCAAGATCAAAGCAATTGTCCCAGAAATCCCCCTGACTGCGCAGCTCCTCTTTGCTCCATCTCAGTACGCCGCAGAGGTCGGATTTGTTAAAGATCAGATTGGCCGCTTCGTCGATCTCCGGCGCGGCGTACACCCAGATATTTTCCGACTTCCGGGTCCAGAGGGATTCCCGGCTTAAGCTGACGGAGCCGCAGAACGTGGGTTTCTCTCCGCTGCCGTAGGCCCCGTAGGTCACGGGCATCCCCTCCTCCCCCTCCACGCTGCAAAGTTTTCCCCGTATAAAGCTTCCCCGCCTGAAGAGAACCTTATCCCCGGGCTTTACGTTCAGGGTTTTGTAATCGGCTGCGGGCGCCTCTCTGTCCAGTCCGCTGTTCCCAGCCTTTCCATCCGTAGAATCCACATAATATGTCGCCATAATCTTCTCCCTAATTTCCCGTTTTCTACTCTTCTGCTCTCATCAGCTCTGCCAGGAACAGTTTTGCTATGGGCTCCTCTAAGCGAAGCTCCGCAGTACGGACAATATAGCGTTTGTCTTGATACCGTTTTTCGGCACACACCCAGGCGCTCTCCCACTGTCCCTGCGGCACTGTTCTCCGGATCTCCGTTCTCAGCTCCAGAAATTCTTCAGCTTCAGTCCCACATACTTTCTGTAGTTGTTCTTGTATTCCCGCAGATTGATACTTACAGGCCGGCGTCCGAAAACGCCGGCCTGCTTACTACTTAAAATTCTTTCCCATCCAATATCTCACAGTAATCCTTATAGTTCTTCTCCAGAAGCGCCGGGGTGTCCAGACCGTAAGGGCATTTGGACTTGCATTTGCCGCAGTGGAGGCAGTTCTCTATCTTTTTCATCTTCTCCCGGGCTTCTTTCGTCAGCCACCCTGCCGAGGGCGAGCGCCGGATCATGAGACTCATCCGGGCGCAGTTGTTGATTTCGATGCCTGCGGGGCAGGGCATGCAGTAGCCGCAGCCTCTGCAGAACTCGCCCAGAAGCTCCTCCCTGTCCTTGGCAATGACAGCCGCCAGCTCCTGGCTCATAGCGGGCGGGTTGTCAATGTAAGACAGGAATTCGTCCAGTTCGCTCTCCCGCTGTATACCCCAGATGGGAAGCACATGGCTGTACTGGGCAAGGAAAGCATAGGCCGCCGCGGAGTTGGTGATGAGCCCTCCCGAGAGCGCTTTCATGGCGATAAAACCCATTCCCGCATCCTTACACTTCTCCGCCAGCTCAATGTCTTTCTCCGTAGCCAGATAGCAGAAAGGAAACTGCAGCGTCTCGTAGAGACCGCTCTCCACCGCCTCGTGGGCGATGCGCAGGCGATGGTTCGTTATGCCGATATGGCGCACCATGCCCTTTTCCTTTGCCTCCAGCATGGCCTCGTAGAGACCGCTGCCGTCTCCCGGCTTAGGACAGAAATCCGGATTGTGGAACTGATAGAGATCCACATAGTCCGTGCGCAGATTTTTCAGGGAGGCACCCAGGTCTTTCCAAAAGCCCTCTGCAGTGGCGGCTCCGGTCTTGGTGGCGATATAGATCTTGTCCCGCATGCCCTCAAAGGCCTCGCCCAGCTTCTCCTCGCTGTCCGTATAAGCGCGGGCCGTGTCAAAAAAGTTCACACCGCCCTCATAAGCCCTGCGCAAAAGCCTCACGGCCTCTTTTGCGGAGACTCGCTGCACCGGCAATGCGCCGAACGCGTTCTTCTCCACCGTGATTCCCGTCATGCCCAATGTTACCTTTGCCATAGAGATCTCCTCCTTATTTTCCTACCTGTCTTTCGGTTTCCTGATCAAAGCCCCTACGGCCACGGCGCCTGTACCGGCCACCGTCGCAGCGATTGCCAGTCCCGCCAGGATCAGCCTGATCTCCCCAAAAAAGCCGCCTCCCCCTTCAGACTCGCCTCCCTCTCCGTCCGCACCGGAGGAGGGCAGAACGAAAGGATCCTCCTCGATGTCGTCCGGCTCAGGGCTGGGACTCTCTGTCTCCAGGGGTATCGGCGTAGGCTCGTACAGCTCGCTCTCGTCGGGATCCTCCTCAGGCTTGGGCGTTGCCGTGGCGCCTGTCTGATAACCCGCAGGATTCCTGGTGGGCCTTGGCACCACCACCGGCGGTGTGTCAGAGGGCGCAGGTGTCGAGGGTGTGTTGTTGTTATGCTGCGGCGGAGGCGTAGAAACCGGCGGCGGTGCAGGCGTAGGTGTCGACGGTGCAGGCGTAGGTGTCGACGGTGCAGGCGGCGTCGGCTCCGGCGTGTTCGCAGGCGGCGTCTCCGCCGGAGGAGTCTCCGCGGGCGGTTCCTGCGTGGGAGGCGGTGTATCCGCCCCCCCAATCCGCACATTCTCCGGTATGCCCACACCCTCCATATCACGCTGGGTGCTGCCATAGACGAATTTCAGCGAGTCAGGAACCACGCCCACTGTGGCCTTTCCGCTTCCGTCCGAAATCACCACTTTGCCCACTGTCAAAGACTCCGCGCCCTCTGCAAACAGAGGCTTCGTCCCCGCCATATAGATATTCATTTTTTTCTCGTCCGCATGATAGCGGTACTCCAGAATCTCCGCGCTCACTCCCTGGAACACGAACTCTACCTTTGCCGCGTCCTCCGGTTCCACTGTCAGCGAAAAGCTGATGGATGAAATCCCTTCCTTTGCCGCATGGAACGAGTCCAGGGTAACCTGTCCCGAGGAGTCCAGCTGAAAGCTGTCGCCGCTGTCCGCCCGGACCCGCACAGGGTTCAGTGCAAGTAAAAGCGCTGTCATGTATATACCAATCCGATTCTTCTTCACTCTGTCCCCCTCTTACTCCTGCACAATACCGCCGCTGAAACGGATCGCCGGCAGATCGTCATAGGCGGGCACAGCCTCGAACAGAGAGTCGCTGACAAGCCTCTGACCCTCGTTTGTCAGGGCATTGTTCACGCGGTAGAGCTCCGCCCGGACCTTTGAAATTCCCAGCAGGGTATTCTCACCGCCGTCTTCCATCCAGTAGATCCATGTACCGTCGGACACGTTCTGGATATTCCCCTGGGCAGGTACATCCGCCAATATGATAAACTGTGCATTCAGGTTCCCTTCTGCGTCCGTTCCGCCTACGATCTCACCCTCCTGGTCAAAGAGCAGCACCGCATTGTACGCAGGATTTCCCTTATAGCTTCCGGTGAAGACGATAGACCCGGCAGGAATCACATCCTTTGCCTCCGTGCCGTAGCGGTAGTCCTCCGCCAGCTTTCCGATTGCCGCCGTGCTGTCCTGCGTCCGCCTGAAGTCCACATTGTCGCCTGTGATGCCCAGCACATCCAGCTCCGCTACGGATATACTGCTCTGACCGCTAAAGGTCAGCTTCACGGCCGCAGCCGCATAGGTGCTGACGTATTTTCCGTCCGGATTGGCAAAGTGAATGGTCTCACCTGTTTTTCCGCCAAAGCTTCCGGAGGCAGCATCGATCCATACGCCGTCGGAGAGCACCTGCACTTTGTAATTTCCGTCCATCCCGGCGCCTGTCTGGTACTTAAACCCGGCCACCGTCAGGGTCTTGTTGAATTCCAATATGATTTCCGCACCGCTGCCTGCCGTGGCCGTGTACACTGTGGATACATCGCCGTCAATGACCCGCTCTGCCACATTCTCCGGCCCGGGAGCACAGGGATCGTTGTCATCGCCGCTGCCCACGGGTGCGTCTTTTACCGTCAGCCCGTTTGTGCTCACTGTCCAGAAACTCTTGTCCAGACTGCCGTCATGCTCTATCTTCACAGGATCCAGCACTTTCACCTTGGAGCGGTTCAGGTACTGGTCGATTACCGTGATTTCATACCACACAACACGGTTATTCATGTATACTCTGTCACTGAAAGCGGCGGTCTGCCCTGTGGCAAAGCCGGCTGTCTCTCTCTGGACCTTACCGCCCGAGTAGAAGCAGCGAACGATTTCATAGCCCAGTACGTCGTCTGCCGGAATTCCCTTTGAGCTGAGCGTAAAGTCCACCCGGTTGGCATCCGCGCTGTTGACCACTGCAGTCACTGCGTCGCCCACGGCATCTACGCTGCCGGATGTCTCAAGCTTGCTCTCGCCGCCCTGAAGCGTATAGACCCTGGAGTCGTCGCACACATAGTAGATGGCCCTGGTCTCCTTTGCAAATTGCGCGGCGTAAGCCCTGGTCTCCTCGTTGGGTGTCATGCCCCAACGCTCGAAGAATTCCAGAATGTCTTTCTGTGCCGCCGCACAGGACAGGCGCATCAGATTCTGGTCTGTATCTCCGGCCAGCTTCAGGGCCACGCCGCCCGGACTGGGCGCTTTGGCCGTATCCCTGGCATAGGTGTCCACTCTGGCAAAGAACAGATTCGCCAGCTGCTCTTCATAATTTTCATAGGTCTTATAGTTATATCCTCTGTCGTAGGCAAGGTGAAGCTGCCAGTACATTCCCAGTCTGGTGAACACATTGGAGGCCGGTCCCTTTGTGCCTGAGGTCACCTTGTCATAGACATTCGCATACTGGAAGCGCACGCTGTCGTTGCTGTCCTTTGCCTGTGCCAGCACCGCGAAATAGTTATTGGTAACCTCCGCCACCGCATAGGTTCCCTGGTTGATGCAGTGTCCGATCTCATGGGCAATGCCCCATCCGAACAGATATCCGGACACATATCTCCCGTCCTCTCCCGCCACAAGGCCCGGTGAGGATACAAGACCCGTCGCGGAGCCCCACTCAATGCCGATATGGTTGCCAGACGCGTACATGAACGCCCCGGAGAACATCCGCTGGTACCGGATATTCAGATGTCCTTTCGGAATCTTGTTCTTCGCCTCCGGCGCCGTCTCGTTCAGGCCCTTGTGCTGATAGAACAGATACATCTCGTCCTCCACGGACTTCATGGATGTCAGCAGTCTCTCTGCCCGCTCTTTCGCCGTTCCGGTTCCCGTGCCGGCCAGCAGCTGCTTGGCCGGAAGCGAGAGCATCATGGTATCCAAAAGGATATCCGACGCGCCCAGAATACAGTCCGCCTCGGCGTAAGCGTAATTCACATGAGCGTTTCCGCTGTTTTGATGCACCTCGGCATGCTTATTCTCCATCTGGCCTACAAACGTATCCAGAGCTTCCACATAGGCCGTCGCACGCCTCAGCCTCTCTGCCTCATCCGTCACCCGGTACAGATCCAGCCCGGGTACCTGTACGCCGCCGCTGACCCTGACAGCGTATCTGTCATTTGCACCGCCGTCCCCCGTATACTGGACGTACAGCGCGCCCCCGGCTTCTACGCCTGTGGTACTGGATATTTTCGGCACGGTGATCTTGTTGGGTCCTACTTTCAGCGCCCCCACTACCTGGCTCACCGCTGCCGCCTCTGAATGGTACTGGGTAGCCACCAGCTGGAGGCCGGCATTCTCTCCGGTCTTTTTGCTGTTATGGCCTACGTAGACTATAATCTCCTCCCCGGCTGCCGCAGTCACGCCCAAAGGCTGCCAGGCGTTCAGACCGCCAAAGCCCCGGTTCACGTCCTTTGTGGTAATGCCGCCGTGGACCTCCACCGAATCCAGCAGTTTTGCGTCGTTTAAGATCGCCTCCGCCGTGGAAAGTTCCAGCTCCAGCAGCTCCTGATCCGGATGATACTCGCCGCTCACCGGATCCACCGTGTTGATGCGTGTCCGCAGATCGTCTATGTCTTTCTGGGTCACCTCGGAGCGCAGCACCGTGTGGAGATCGTCCTCGTACAGCCCCATAATATCCGCCCACAAGGTATCATACTTATAGAAATAGACCTCCGACACCGCGATGCGGTTTCCCTGGACCCCATACTGGGCCAGACCGAACTGAATCTTCTTTATCTCCTTAGGCTCCGGCAGTTTCATTACATAGTACACTCTGCCCGACTGGTCGGACTTGCGGCTGATGGAGACGCTCCGGTTGTCCATCCCCTCTATCAGATTTCCGTCCTCGCCCCAGCAGCGGACTTTCGCATAGAAATAGCCGGTATCCCGTGATGTATCGTCGTGGAACGCAAAGGTGTCCATCTTATAAGCCTGGTCAAACTCGTAGGTAAGACCATGGCTCGCTCCCATATAGTTAAAGCCGCCGTCGTCCCAGGTGCCTTTGTAATAGTAGGAGGACGCGTTATTGTCCACGGTACCCCAGGCCGTACCCTCCTTGTCCAGAGGGCTCTGTTCCATACTACCGCCGCCTAAGGAAGCGCTGACGATATGGGCGCTGTGTTTTCCCTCCTGATCCAGATTGATCATCCCGTATTTGGGTATGACCGCAGGGTAGGAGTCGAAAGTGACGGCTCCGGCGGACAGGGACGGACCGCTCTCCCCGTACTCATTGACACCTGTGACATAAACCATGTATTCCGTGGCATCGGGCAATCCGGTAATGGTATAGCTGTTTGCCGTGATGCCCTCTATCTTCTGATAGTCTCCCTCACTGGTCTTCTTGTAATACAGGTTGTAGGAGCGGGTATCTTTCATCTTTTTCCAGGATACTTTGATGCTCTGATAGTCTCCCGCCGCGGATACATCGTCTGGTTTGTCCGGTTTTCCGCTGGGCTGAGGCGTGGCGGTAATACTTTCGCTGTATCCGCTGCGCCAGGTACCGTTCACGGACTGCACCCTTACCTGATACTCCTGGTAATTCACCAGCTCCTTGCCCCCAAAGGAGACAATGTCGAGCGCATTCTTCGGAACCATCACGGTCTCAGGCGCCAGCCCGGACTCGGCCTGGCTGATCTCCACCTCATAGCCTGTGATATTGTCTTCCGGATACCAGGAGAGGGATATTCTGGAGCTTCCCACCGTGGCGCTTAATTTCTCGGGGATATTCATCTCCGGCTCCGGAATCCGGTTCTCCATGCCGTTGACAAACTCCACCTTGGAAATCTCGGCCAGATTCACGGAATTACCCGCTCCGTCTTTCACCGCCATAATCGTCAGGATCACCCTTTTAATGGCCACCTGTCTGCCCAGGTGTACTTCTATGTTCCCGTTCTTGTCCCAATCCGCCTTTACATTTTCGTCTTCGAGAAGAAAATGGACTCTCTCTTCCACGGGAATGTCTCTCGTGTACGATTTTCCGTCCTCGTCCACGTATTCAATCTGAAAAGACGCCGATGTGATATTCGTGTCCTCTCCCGTCTCTATCACAAGGCCGTCGCTCATCGCGTCTTTGTCTGCGGCTTTCACGTCAAAAGCCAGTTCCACAGGACTGTCCTTGGATATCACGCCCTTTTGATTCTTCAGGGTCAGGGGCATGTCGTTTTCCAGCAGTTCCTTTGGATTCCCGCTTTCCACCTGGGTGCCTGGCTTCAGGGTCAGCTCCATCGCAGCCGGAGAGACGGTACTTTCTATGTAGGAGAGGATATCCCTGTCCCCTTTGAACCCTTTGGTCAGATACTCCAGATCCACCAGGTCCACCACGCCGTCTCCGTTTAAGTCCGCCCGGGGATGGGATACAATGCCGTCCCCCTCAATGGCCTCCATCAGGACAGCTCTGTCTCCCTCATTGACCAGGCCGTCTCCGTTTACATCACCGATCAGCAGCACGCCGGGATGCTTGGTCCCTGCCGTATAGCGCATGCCGTACACGTTCAAAAAGCCTGTCATCAGCTCCACGCGCTCTCTGCCGCTTTCTACGGCAATCTCCTGGGTGTAGGTGGCAAAACCCTCCGCGGTTACGCTTAAGGTGTACTTGCCCTCCGCGAGACCTTTGAAGCGCGCCACACCGGTTTCGGGAACGTTTCCGTTCTTTCCGGTGAGATTGATCTCGCAAAAGCCTTCCTTTCCGCAGGGATTGCCCGCCGCGTCTTTCAGGACAGCACGGAAAGTCACGTTCTTTCCGAGAATCAGCGCGGCCCCTATGGACACATCCACCTGACCTGTGGGACCTGTCTGCCTTGCGTCTCCCGGTTCGCTACCCTCGTCCGGGTCCTCCGTCTCCGGCTGCCCTGTCAGGCTCCCGTTGCCGGAGCCTGTTACGCCGCCCGGCAAAACCGCATTCCCCGAGCCTGTCACGGCGTTGGACGGATTCGTACCCGGCTGACTCCCGTTTCCGGAGCCCGTCACGGCGTCGGACGGATCCGTACCCGGCTGGCTCCCGTTTCCGGAGCCCGTCACGGCGTCGGACGGATTCGTACCCGGCTGGCTCCCGTTTCCGGAGCCCGTCACGGCGTCGGACGGATTCGTGCCCGGCTGGCTCCCGTTTCCGGAGCCCGTCACGGCGTCGGACGGATTCGTGCCCGGCTGGCTCCCGTTTCCAGAGCCCGTGGCGCCCTCCTGCTTATCCGCACCTGTCTGGCCGCCGTCCGCGGCAGTCCTGTTCCCTGCTGCGCTTTCCCCAGTATCCGTACCGGATTTGTCTGTTGTCCCGGCGCTCTCTCCCGGCGCTTCGTTCTCCGCGCTGTCGGCCGCAGCCTCCTGGCTGTTCTGCAGCCCGTCCGCTTCCGTGGCATAGGAGGAAAATCCCGCCCCAAGAATCAGAACCGCCGCCATCAATAAGGCCACTCTTCTTTTCATACCTACATCCTTTCTCCCCTGCCTTGTCCCCCGGCTGTCTCTTACGCAAGAAGCGCCCCCGGGGCAATCGGCACAGTGTTCTTTTTCGATATCTTCTGGCAAAATTATACAATGAAACATTTTTTCGCGCAAGACCGGAATGCGAAAAAGGCCCCGAATAAAAAGGCCCAAAAAAGCCATGAACTGTAATGTTCCGCAATCCATGGCCTTTTCGTTCATATCCCTGTTATTTCCGCTGTCATACTGTCATCACGCGCTGTTACTTCGCTGTCAGCAGCGACTTACCTGTCATCTCGGCAGGCTGTTCTTTTCCCATGATCTCGATCAAAGTAGGCACGATATCGGCCAGGCATCCGTTCTCCCGGAGCGTATAGGCCTGATCATAATTCACCAGGATAAAAGGTACCTGGTTGGTGGTATGGGCCGTGAAAGGCTCACCCGTCTCATAATCCACCAGCATCTCCGCATTGCCGTGGTCCGCGCAGATGAACATGGCGCCGTCCACCTCTTTGATGGCCTCCACGGCTCTGCCCACGCATTCGTCCACTGCCTCCACAGCCTTGATGGCCGCGTCCAGCACGCCGGTATGGCCCACCATGTCAGGATTGGCAAAATTGATGATGATCACGTCATATTTGCCGCAGCGGATGGCCTCGCAGAGCTTGTCGCACACACCGTAAGCGCTCATCTCCGGTTTCAGATCATAGGTGGCCACATCTTTCGGGGAATTTACCAGCACTCTGTCCTCGCCCTCGTTGGGCTCCTCCACGCCGCCGTTGAAGAAGAATGTCACATGGGCGTACTTCTCTGTCTCCGCAATGCGGGCCTGCTTCATGCCGCCTGCCGCCAGCCACTCTCCAAAGGTATTGTTCACGGACACCTTATGGAATGCCACCTCCTTGTTGGGGATGGTGGGATCGTAATCGGAAAAGCATACATAGGTAATATTCTTCCTGGGGCCTCTGTCAAATCCCTTGAAGTCATCGTCGCAGAATGCTCTGGAGATCTCCCTGGCCCTGTCAGGGCGGAAATTGAAGAAGATGACGGAATCGCCGTCCTGCACAAGCGCCACGGGCTTTCCGTCCTCCACAGCCAGCGTGGGCTTCACGAATTCGTCCGTCTCTCCCCTGTCGTAGGATTCCTGGATGGCGCAGATGCCGCAGGCAGCCGTAAGCCCCTCTCCCTTTGTCATGGCGTCGTAGGCCAGCTTCACACGGTCGTAATTATTGTCTCTGTCCATGACGTAATAGCGGCCCATCACAGACGCAATCTTGCCCGTACCGATCTTCTCCATCTCCGCGGTCAGCTGCTCGGCGTACTCTTTGCCGCTGGCGGGAGGCGTGTCGCGTCCGTCCAGGAAGCAGTGTACATACACTTTCTCCAGGCCCTTTCTCTTCGCCAGCTCCAGCAGGCCGTAGAGATGGGTGTTGTGGCTGTGGACACCGCCGTCGGACAAAAGTCCCATCAGATGGAGGGCGCTGTCTTTCTCTTTACAGTTCTCCACCGCCTTTAACAGGGCGGGATTCTCAAAAAAGGTACCGTCCTGAATCTCTTTGGTAATCCTGGTCAGCTCCTGGTACACAATGCGGCCCGCGCCCATGTTCAGATGGCCCACCTCGGAATTGCCCATCTGACCCTCGGGGAGTCCTACCGCCATGCCGCTGGCATTGCCCCGCACAAAGGGATATTCTCTCATCAGCCTGTCCATGACGGGTGTCGCGGCCATCGCCACCGCGTTGCCCTCTGTCTTTTCATTCAGTCCGTACCCGTCCAGGATCATCAAAACTACCGGTTTCTTGCTCATATCCACTCTCCTTACCGTCTCATCCCCTGTCCGCGCCATGCGGGTCGGGAATATTCTCGTCTTACAATTCTATGGAAAGACATGCTTTCCACTCTCCATTTCCAGATTATACACTGAAAATCGTTCCTGCGCAATACTTTCCCTCATGGGATTTCCATGATTTTGTTACTGATTTTGTTATTGCATAACTGTTCACTCCAATTTTGCAAACCGTTTCGAACTCTTCTTGCAATCTTACCACAATCTTGGTATACTGGAAAGAATATCAATTCCCTGAAGATAGGAGTGAAAGAACAATGGTCTCACTGTTAGCCAGATTTTTTATCAAGAACCAAAACGACGCGAAAGATCCAGCCGCCCGGCAGGCCTACGGCATTCTCTGCGGAGCCGTGGGAATTTTCCTGAATCTCTGTCTCTTCGCCGGGAAATTCCTGGCGGGGACTCTCAGCAATTCCATTGCCATCACCGCAGACGCGTTCAACAACCTGTCGGACGCAGGCTCCTCTATCATAACGCTGATCGGCTTCAAGATGGCGGGGCAGAAGCCGGACCCCAGCCATCCTTTCGGCCACGGCCGCATCGAATATATATCCGGACTGCTGGTGTCCGTCATCATTCTGCTCATGGGCGCGGAGCTTCTCAAGTCCTCGGTGTCCAAAATTCTCCGCCCGGAGGAAATGGTTTTCTCTCCTGTGGTGCTGGGGATATTGCTCTGCTCCATCCTGGTAAAATGCTATATGTTCCTGTACAACAGGAAGCTGGGCAAGCGGCTGGATTCCGCCGCCATGCTGGCCACTGCCACGGACTCTCTAAGTGACATGCTGGCCACCTCCGTGGTGCTGGCCGCCACCCTCATCGGCCATTTCACGAGTCTGACCATAGACGGCTGGTGCGGCGTTTTGGTAGGGCTGTTCATCTGCTACGCGGGCTTTGGCGCCGCAAAGGACACCATCAGCCCTCTGCTGGGGCAGGCGCCCGACAAGGAGTTCGTCCGCCAGATCAACGACATTGTCATGTCCTACAGCGATGTTCTGGGCATCCATGACCTGATCGTACATAATTACGGCCCGGGCCGAGTCCTGATATCCCTCCATGCGGAGGTGCCGGCGGACGGAGAGCTGTTGGCCCTCCACGATACCATAGATACCATTGAGCACGAGCTGCGCAATACCCTGCACTGCCACGCGGTGATCCATATGGATCCCGTCTGTACCGGGGACGAACAGACCATGCGGCTGAAAGCTCTGGTGACAGGCTACCTGAAAGAGATCAGCAGCGCAGTCTCCATGCACGATTTCCGCATTGTCGCAGGCCCTACCCACACCAACCTGATCTTCGACGTGGCCGTGCCCTATGACTTCCCGCTCCCGGACAACGAATTGTCAGAGAAAATCAAGGCCCGAATCCGGCAGGACAACCCCAGCTATTTCGCAGTGATCGATATTGATAAGCAGATGGTATAAATCTTGTAAGCAAAATATAAGACAAAGGAGTGGTATTTCTTACATGACAGCTCATAAAGAAAATCTGGCCCTGGCCGAGCGAAAGCGGCTGGAGATACTGGAAAAACGATACAAAAACGCCGCCCGGGCGCAGTTCGAGATGCGGGCCGCCCATTACCGTCAGCTCACCGGAGGACATTATACCTCCATCACCGTCCGGGACCAAAAGACACGCTGGGGCAGCTGCTCTTCCCGAGGCACCCTGTCCTTTAATTACCGCCTGATATTCGCCCCGCCGGTGATACTGGATTATGTGGTGGTCCACGAGCTCTGCCATCTGACCCATATGAACCACTCCAAAGATTTCTGGGACATGGTGGCGGGCATTATGCCGGAGCACAAAACCTACCGCAGATGGCTGCGGGACCATGGACATGAGCTTACCCTGACAGCCTATCTGGAGAAAACGGGGATTCCTGTCACTCTGGACTGATCCCCGGGAGAAAAATTCTCTTATTGAAAAAGGGACTGCCCTTTTGGGGCAGTCCCTCCGCTTTGTCCGTCAGCGGTTCTCGTTTACATAGAGCTGTACTCTGTTCTGAATCGTCTTCGCCACTTCCTGGGCCGACTTCTGATCGGTATAGAAAGCATCCATCTCCTCATTGATGATGTTCATGACGTTCTCATTGTAATAGTAGCATTTATCTATGGAGCAAATCAGATTCACGATCTCGTCTACCTGCTCCTGGCTTAAGGGATCCAGTGTGATCTGCTCGCCGTTCATCCAGAAGTAATCGTCATATTCCTCCTTGGAACCATTCTCATTTAGATAGAACGGACGCTGTGTCGCATTCTGTGCCATCTCGTCAAAGTACTTCTTCTGTGTGGGCATTCCCCAGGTCAGCTCGGACTGATACTCTTCCGTCAGGTAATACCGCATGAATTCCCATGCGCCCTCCTTGTTGCGGGACTTGCTGGAAATCGCATAGCACTCATTGGCCGAGATATAGGAGCCGCAGCCGCTCTCTGTGGGGAATCCTATGTAGGTCACATCCCCGCCGAAGCTTCCGTTGACCGTATAGTTCAGATCTCTGATATTTCCCGAGCTGGTCTGGCACAGAACCGTTCTGCCCTCCCGGTACTGGGATTCATAGGTGGCCCAGTACTCTTCGCCAAAATATTCCTCGCTGAGTTCCTCCGGAAGACTCTTGGCGAACTCCATCATACTGATAAAGTTCGGTGAATCAAACTCACATTTTCCCGTGTCCACATCCACGAAGTCCTTGCCGCAGAACTGCATCATGGTGGAGAAGAATCCCTGCCTGGTCAGCTCGCCGATCATATTAGTGCCTTCCGGCAGACCGGCCTGAAGCTCCAGCATGTCCGCCATGGTCCAGGATGTCCTGTCCCCTACGATCTCCCGTTTTCCGATCATGGTGCTCACTGTGAAGCTGGGGATGATATAGTAGAGCTTTCCGTCCACGGAATAGGCGTCGAACACATTTTGGACGAATTCCGTCTGAGACAGTTCCTCATCCTCCTCAATCATCTTGCCGATATCCTCCAGCAGCCCCTTTGCCACATAATTCTCCACCGGGAGACCGTCCGTAATCAGGATATCCGGCATGTTTCCCGTGGTGACATCATTGTTCAGCTGGGTATAGCCTGCCTGCCAGTCATCGTAGGTATTATAGGAATCATAAGATTTTACCACGATACGGTACTCCTCGTTGCTGCGGTTGAAATCTATGACTCTCTTCTCCAGGTCATTGCCTATATAAGTGCCTGCCAGCACAAGCACGGATTTATCCTGAATATCCTTAGGATCCACATAAGTAAACAGACCCGCTTTCATCCCTCCCTCATAGTTCTCATTGTACACACCCAGGAAAGAAGTATCGCTCAACTCCACAATACTGGAGAAGTTGCTCACAAACAAGTCGGAATTCACAAAGTTCATCTTCTGGGTCAGGTTCTCGTCCCCGATCTTAAAAGTATAGATGCCGTCCCCATTGCTGCAGATCAGATTCTGGTTCAACCCTATGCTCATATTGCCGTATCCGCCGTTTGCGAAGCTGGCCGGCAGGGGTGTGGACTGTCCTAAGGTATCCGTGGCCGGGTCATAGGTGGCGATGAACTGTTTTGTCCAGTCGTTCTCATCATAGTACACAGCCAGGAAAGTACCGTCTCCCCTGTCAATGACACGGTCAAAATTGTTGAATACCTTTGCTGTCTCTTCGGACATGGGCTTCTTGTCGCCCACATTTCCCTGGGCATCCACTACGAGTGTGTAAGCATTGTCTCCTGCCAGGATCAGGGTCACGGTTCCGTCTTCCGCGGCTGTCATGGCATTGACATACACGTATTCCTCCTCCGTGCGCAGCTCTCCCAGCTCTCTCTCCCACTGAAAGCTTCCGTCCGGATTCCAGCTGACAATATAATTTTTTTCGATATAAGTCTCGGTGGAATAGTTGTTGTAGCTATAGCTTTTGAGGGCATATACCTTGCCGTCGGCGCCGAATATGAAAGAATTGTAATAGGAATTCTCCCAGACGTCGTTTGGCATATAGCCCGGATCCGCAATCATAGAATCCGCCATGGCGTCCTGCTCACCCTCCGGGTCCGCCTCGGAGCCCTCCTCACTCTCAGGATCCGCCTCAGGATCCTCCGGGCTCTGCGAATCTCCAGCCGGCTCTCCCTCACCGTCCGGGTCCGCCTCGGGCTCGTCCGGGCTCTGCGAATCTCCAGCCGGCTCTCCCTCACCGTCCGGGTCCGCCTCCGAGCCCTCCTCACCCTCAGGATCCGCCTCGGGTTCTTCCGAGCTCTGCGTCTCGGTCCTGGGCTGTACTGCCGGCCCTCCTCCGGAGCCCGTACCCCCGGTTATGTCCTGGTCGATGGGAGACTCTGTCTCGGGCATATCCAGCCCGACCAGCTGCACATCGGATCCGTCGTCCTTGATCGACATAATCCTGATATCCGACTGCCGATTCGCGGAGTACTTCTCGTCATTCCAGTGATAGACTTCTATCATTATATAGGCGGTTCCGTCCCTGTGGGCGGTGGTATAGATATTAAAATCGTCCCCGTCTATCTCCGGCAGGGTTATCTCCTGTATCCTGTATACATTTTCCTTTGCCAACGCGGAATTT
>Ga0137308_101783_pt1 | contig 18107 bp, 20 predicted proteins | sample Inofrocosms_June_FD_97181 | JGI IMG/M metagenome (GOLD analysis project Ga0137308, IMG submission 97181) | Mouse cecal microbial communities from Vienna, Austria - N-Acetylneuraminic and N-Acetylglucosamine D2O microcosms_June | ecosystem: Host-associated > Mammals > Digestive system > Large... | reverse complement strand
TTATGAGGCGGCATCACCCCATGGAATTCCCATCATTGCCGACGGCGGTATCAAGTATTCCGGTGATATGGCAAAAGCCATTGCCGCAGGTGCCAATGTATGTATGATGGGAAGTCTCTTCGCCGGATGTGATGAAAGCCCGGGAACTTTTGAACTGTACCAGGGAAGAAAGTACAAAGTATACCGGGGGATGGGCTCCATCGCTGCCATGGAAAACGGAAGCAAGGACCGCTACTTCCAGTCAGACGCGAAGAAACTGGTGCCGGAAGGCGTGGAAGGCCGGGTAGCTTATAAAGGTTATGTGGAAGATACCGTATTCCAGTTGATCGGGGGACTGCGATCCGGTATGGGTTACTGTGGTGCAGAGGACATTGAGACTCTGAAGAAGACCGGGCAGTTTATAAAAATATCTGCCGCATCGCTGAAAGAATCTCATCCCCATGATATTCATATAACGAAAGAAGCGCCCAATTACAGTGTAGATGAATAATTACAGAAAGAGGTACCGCCGCTCAAAAAGAATTGCAGAACGAAGGCGCAATGTGATCATCTTTTCTCTGTGTGCCTGTTCCGTCCTTCTCCTGATCCTGGCTGCCAGGGCAGTATGGAACCGTTCCGGCGAAAAGGAGGAGGAAAAGAAAGCTCAGCTGCAGGAGGAGGTTTCCTGGGAAGGAGCACCTCCGCTGGATGTACAGCTTCTGACTGTCAACGACTACTCCAGGCCGGCCATTCCCCTGGAGCAGATCAATGGCATTGCAGTCCACTATACGGCAAATCCAGGAGCCACAGCCCAGCAGAACAGGGATTACTTTGAAAATCTCAAAGACAGCCAGCAGACCCAGGTAAGCAGCCATTTCGTCATCGGACTGGAGGGGGAAATCATACAATGCATCCCCAGCAGTGAGATGTCCTATGCTACCAATGAACGGAATGTGGACACCCTGTCCATTGAGTGCTGCCACCCTGATGAGACTGGGAAGCTGAAAAAAGCCACATACAATTCACTGGTGGACCTTACCGCCTGGCTCTGCAGCCGTTTTATATTGTCAACGGATGATATTATCCGCCATTATGACGTAACTGGAAAAAACTGCCCAAAATATTTTGTTGAAAATCCGGAAAAATGGGAACAATTTAAGGAAGATGTACATAAAAAAATGGAGAATCTAAAGGAGGAAGCCCAATGAAAATGATTTCGCTGGAGCAGGAACTAAAAAGTAATGATTATCCAGGCAGGGGGATTATCATCGGCAGAAGCCCTGACGGAAAAAAAGCGGCAGCAGCCTATTTTATCATGGGAAGAAGCGAAAACAGCAGGAACCGCATCTTTGTGGAGGATGGAGAAGGAATCCGTACCCAGGCGTTTGAACCGGATAAGATGACAGACCCAAGCCTGGTAATCTATGCCCCTGTCCGGGTGCTGGGAAATAAGACCATTGTCACCAACGGCGATCAGACAGATACCATATATGACGGAATGGACAGGCAGATGACATTTGAACAGTCACTGCGCTGCCGGGAATTCGAGCCGGATGCCCCCAACTATACTCCACGTATCTCCGGGATTCTCCATATTGAAAATGGCGGTTACAATTACGCCATGTCCATTATAAAATGCAGCAGCGGCAATACGGAATCCTGCAGCCGTTATACCTTTGCCTATGAGAACTGTGTGCCGGGAGAGGGACACTTTATCCACACTTACCAGGGGGATGGAAATCCTCTTCCCAGCTTTGAGGGCGAGCCGAAACGGGTGGGAATATCCGATGATATTCATGAGTTTGCGGACATGCTGTGGAACAGTCTGAACCAGGAGAACAAAGTGTCTCTGTTTGTGCGGTATATTGACATTGCATCAGGCGGGTATGAGTCAGTGATTATCAATAAGAACCAGTAGAGAGCGAATAAGGAGCAGCTATTTTGAAAGAATTACAGTTAAAATATGGATGTAACCCCAATCAAAAGCCTTCCAGAATCTATATAGAAGGGAATCAGGAACTGCCCATTACTGTCCTTAGCGGGAGACCCGGATATATTAATTTTCTGGATGCACTCAACGGATGGCAGCTGGTCAGAGAACTGAAAGCAGCCTCCGGGCTTCCTGCAGCCGCTTCCTTTAAACATGTATCACCAGCAGGGTCTGCCATCGGTCTTCCATTAAATGAAACGCTGGCCAAGATTTACTGGGTGGAGGACATCTGCCGGGAACGTGAGCTGTCGCCTCTGGCATGCGCTTATGCCAGAGCCAGAGGTGCTGACCGGATGTCTTCCTTTGGCGATTTCATCTCACTGTCAGATACCTGCGACGAAGATACGGCCCTGCTGATTAAGCGGGAAGTTTCCGATGGGGTCATTGCGCCAGGTTACACCCCAAAAGCGCTGGAAATATTAAAGGGCAAGAAGAACGGCAGTTATAACGTGATTCAGATTGACCCGGATTACCGGCCAGCCCCTCTGGAGCACAAAGAAGTGTATGGAATTACCTTTGAGCAGGGACGGCAGGAACTCTCCATCGACGATGAGCTGCTGTCCAATGTGGTGACAGAGAATAAGACTCTCACCTCTGAAAACTGCAGGGACTTGAAGATTGCCTTAATCACCCTGAAATACACCCAGTCCAATTCCGTGTGCTTTGTAAAAGACGGACAGAGCATCGGTATCGGGGCAGGACAGCAGTCCAGGGTGCATTGTACACGTCTTGCCGGACAAAAAGCGGACAACTGGATGCTGAGGCAGAGTCCCCAGGTATTGAACCTGCAGTTTTTGGACAGTATCAGCCGGGCAGAGAGGGACAACGCCATAGACGTATATATAGGGGAAGAATATATGGACGTGCTGGAAGAAGGTGCATGGCAGAAGATATTCAAAGAAAAGCCTCCAGTCTTTACCAGAGAGGAAAAACGGGAATGGCTGGATCAGATGGACGGTGTCACTCTAGGGTCCGACGCGTTCTTCCCGTTCAGCGACAACATTGAACGTGCCAGAAAAAGCGGCGTAAAATACATTGCCCAGCCGGGAGGCTCTGTCCGCGACCAGGCAGTGATTGATACTTGTAACAAGTATGGGATGGTTATGGCATTTACCAAAATCCGGCTGTTCCATCATTAGACTCAGAAAAATAACTGATGCAGACTGGATGCATCAGTTATTTTTTTACAGCGCCTAAGAGCGGTTTCTATTTTGTACTGCTAAACTATATTACTCCAAGTTCAACCGATGATTCAACACATATCTGCACAAGAAATAGAACACCACAGAAAACAGAATGCTGAAAATCAAAGCCGCAATAAGGGAATAGTTAACAGTGTTATAAACAACGGTTACAGCAGCGGAGTCGTTTATTGTGGGGCGGGAAGTTAAGGTTTTTAAATGGGGCGCGGCCATACACATGATCACGATTCCGGCTATCTGCTGTAGGAAATAAAGCCCCAGATAGACACCTGCGGAGGCCAGCAGTTTGTGCCCCGTAAATAAATTTCCAACAGCCGCTGAGACATAGAGCTGTATTATCATGAAAAAAGGCGTCAGAAGCAGGGATATTACTGCTGCTCTAGTAATGGCCGGAGCGCCTGGGCTGAACAGTGAGGCAAGCACACGGGGCAGTTCACTGAAAAATTCACCTGCGTCATGGTAAGAAAGAACCAGTATCATAAAAGCGATCATAGCCCACAGGAAAGTAATCGTCAGCCAGATGACGCCTGTAAATCCTTTTCCCCAGATTAACTGGTCAGCGGTGACTGGCAGTGTATTGGTCAGATATCCCTGCTGGGCGAAGACACTTTTATAAAACCGATAACCAGTATAAAAGTAGGTAAAGACCATGACACAGCCTATGGCTATTATGGCTGCAATAAGTAGAAAGACGGCCATGATTGATGAGTTGAATGACTGAACTCCACCCATAAGGTTGATGCCGATTCTACAGATAACTGCAACGGACAGGCCGATTATGTGGATGGCAAGCAGCAGCGGAGAGATGGTGTGCCATTCGTGTTTAAATACTTTTTTTAACATTTGAATACCTCCCGGAATAAGGAATCTATGGACAGGCCCTGCTTGAGGCGGACTTCGTCCACCTGCGCCTGCATGCAGATCTGGCCGTCCCGGATAAATACCACCTCATCCAGAATATTTTCCACGTCTGCGATCAAATGTGTGGAAATCAGGATAGAGGCATCTTCGCTGTAATTATTGATAATAGTGGCCAGGATGTAATCCCGTGCGGCCGGGTCTACGCCGGCAATGGGCTCATCCAGGCAGTACAGCTGCGCCCGCCGGCTCATAACCAGAATCAGCTGTACTTTTTCCTGAGTGCCTTTGGAAAGGGTTTTGATGCGAAGCGCCGGGTCGATATTCAGCCTGCGCAGCATATCCATGGCGCGGACAGTGTCAAAGTCTTCATAAAAATCTTTAAAATAGGAAAGATACGTACTGACTTTCTGGTTTTCGTCCAGATACGACCTCTCCGGCAGATAGGACACGATTTTCTTTGTCTCCAGGCCAGGTTCATGGCCGTTGATGCGCAGAGACCCTTCTGTGGGGCTCAGCAGGGAGTTGATCAGCTTGATCAACGTGGACTTGCCGCTTCCGTTGGGCCCCAGCAGGCCGATGATGCGCCCGGATTCCAGTTTGAGATCTACATGGTTTAAAGCAGTACGGGAACCATATTTTTTTGTCAGTCCCGAACATTCCAGAATTGTACTCATGACTGCCCCTCCTTTAGAATCTTTTCAATTAGATGCAAAGTGTCCTGGGGCTGAAAGCCCATGCAGGACATTTTCTCCAGGAATTCCTGGATCTGGCTGGATGCCAGCTGTTCTTTTAAAGTTTCGATCATTTCCTTGTCCTCCGTGATAAATCTTCCGCTGGTTCTCTGAGAATATACCAGGCCGCTATGCTCCAGCTCTGTGAGAGCTTTCTGCATGGTATTGGGATTTACCTTTGCCTGGGACGCCAACTCCCGCACCGACGGTAATTTTGTCCCTGGCTGGTAAAGCCCGGAAATAATGTCCCGCTGTACTTGTTCTGCCAGCTGGACGTAAATCGGCCGATTGGAATCTAGATTCCATGCCATATGGACATCCCCTCCTGTGTATTATTGTATTAAGAAACTAATACAATAATACAATAAACTGAGTGACTTGTCAATGGTGTGAAAACAAATTATTGAAAAGGGCGCTAAATCATTGTGCCCGTATCTTACCGAAAGGGAAGAATACGGGCACAATGATTTGTTATACTCAAGAGCATACGTATTTGCCAAATGATTTGCTGTTTTGCCTGAAACAGTGAAAGCCTGCTGGCAAATCATTTGACTCGCGGGTATAATTAAAGTATTGATAAACTGTCCGTGAAATAGACGCGATTTTAGACGGCGCATTAGAAGAGTAAAAGCTCATTACGCAGAGGATATACGTACACTCAGGACTATAGACAATGGCAATGTCGTGTTCACTGTAATGGTTTTCCCCTGTCTTATTAGCGGTTTTGGTGCCTGCGGGAAGTCCGGCTGGTATTTTACTTCGGAGCTGCTGTCCCAGCAGAAGGTTCAGCATTTTTTTAGAGCTGTCTTTGCTGACACAGGTGCCCTGGTAGATGGATTCCAGCAGCATTCCGCAGTCTTTTACGCTGGTCACATTCATCTTGCCGTCAGTAACGAAATAGCTTCCGTAGGAGGTGTGCACCTGGGTTTTGGTATAGTTGTTCTTTTTCAGGTACTGGTTTACCACAGCCCTGCCCTGGTGGAAGTCGTGGCTGGCTGACTGTCTCATGACCATCTCGTTATAGGATTCATTGGAACTGATTGTAATCATGGAGTTCAATAAACTTTTAACTGTGGGAGTTTCCTGGAGATTTCCCAGTTCAATCTGTTCATAAGCCGAGGCCATAGTGAATGCTTTGATGAGGCTTGCGGCAAAACCGGTAGAATTGTTAATAGTGAGAGAGTCATTGTTGTCCAGGCGTCTCACGTAAACAGACCATTTTCCACCGTAACCTTTGATCATAGAATTCAACCGGGTATTTAATCTTTTCATATTGGTGCTGGTCCTTCGGCCTCTGCCGTTTTTTCGGAATGTGTAAGACAGCCCTTTTATTTTCTTCTTCCCATTGGTCAGGCATTTTCCAAAAGGATCTGTCACGTAATAACAGTCATCGCCCACGCAGACCAGGCCTTTTTTGCGGACCATCTGTCCGCCTGCCCCGGCAAAACAGTAATAGCCTTTGTATTTTCTGCCCTTGTATGTAAGGTTTAGTTTCCGGGCACAGCGGGTGGTGTCCAGGCGGCCGTTTTTTCCAAAATAATGGTATCCGGGAAATTGTGCGCTGCATCCGCTTTTTCGAGTGATGTTATGGATGGTATGGGCGTTGTCGATTCTGCTCATGTCATCCCGGTAGTACCAGCCTTTGAACTGTTTTTTGTCACTGGCCCGGCAGTCCAGATAAATCAGACCGAAAGGACGGGAGTGGATTCTGCCCAGCTGGTTGTAATAATAATAGCCCCGGAATGTGTGGCCGTTGATTTTCAAATTTTTACAATAGACAACACCCTGCCGTGCAGAGAGCCTGCCCCCCTTGCCGAAGTGATAGAATCCTTTGTAATATTTTTTTCCATCAATAGTCTTTGAGGACGGCAGATAGCGGACTGCGGAGTCTGTGTTGATTTTTCCCTGGGAAGATACATAGTAAATACCGTCAAAGGTACGGCTTTTGACTTTTAATCCGCTGATTTTGTAAAGTCCCTGTCTGGCGGCGGGGCTGCCGGCATCATTGTAGAGATAGTACCCTTTTTTTGCAGTGCTGTACTTAACCAGCCAGGCGGACTTTGCCTGAACATGGGACGGCAGGCAGAGCAGTCCCATGATTACGGCCAGTAGATACAGAAATTGCCGGATTTCCTTTTTCCTTTTCATTTGATTCATTCCTTTCTTTTAGTTTTTTTTATTTTACCAAATAGTGCTTTTCATGTAAACAAAATATAAAAGTTGTGAAATTTTAGAAAATCGGGTATAATCTTAAAAACTGGAGTGTTTCAAAAAGCTGGAGGCGAAATGAGTGGATATAGGAAACGAATTGGGTTCATTTTAGCAGTTATGGCGCTGATTCTTACTCAGTCATCCTGCGGGCCAAAAGCGGCGGATGCCCATGAAGACAGCCGGCAGGAAGCATCGGTGAAAATCCTGGCCACGATTTTTCCGGAGTATGACTGGGTGAGAGAAATTCTGGGAGAGCAGGCTGCTAATGTGCAGGTGGACTTGCTGGTGGACAGCGGGGCAGATCTGCACAGTTATCAGCCCTCAGTGAAAGATATTATGGATATTGCATCCTGCGACTTGTTTATTTACGTGGGCGGGGAATCCGACAGCTGGGTGCAGGAGACGCTAAAGCAGACGGACAGGCCCGGCAGAGAGGTGATCAGCCTGCTGGAAGTGCTGGGGGATGCCGCCAAAGAGGAAGAGACAGTGGAGGGAATGGAACCCCATGAGGAAAATGAGAATCAGGGAACAGAGCCATCCCATGGGCCAGAGTACGATGAACACGTATGGCTGTCTCTGAAAAATGCCGGAATTTTTTGTGGAGCTATTGCTGAGAAGCTGGCAGAAATTGACCCGGACCACGGGGAAACCTACAGGGGGAACGCAAAAAGTTATCAGGGGAAATTATCCCGCCTGGACAGACAGTACCAGGAGGCGGTGGATGAGGCTTCCCAGAAAGTAATTCTGTTCGGGGACCGTTTTCCATTTCGTTACCTGGTGGATGATTACGGGCTTTCTTATTATGCCGCATTTGCGGGATGTTCAGCGGAAAGCGAGGTCAGTTTTCAAACTGTGGCGTTTCTGGCAGAAAAGGCGGATGAGAAAGGTCTCTCCAGTATTCTGGTGATAAAAGGCGGAGACCAGAAGATTGCGGAGACGATTTGTCAGAATACCCGTTCAGGAAATCAGAAAATTCTGGTTATGGATTCCCTGCAGTCCACCACCGGGGAGGAGATTCAGCAGGGAGCGGCATATCTTTCTATTATGGAAAATAATCTGAATGTATTGAAAGCGGCTTTGGAATAGGGAGGAAATCATGGCACAGCTGATTTGTGATCATTTATCGCTGGGATACGACGCGCATGAAATTGTTCGTGATCTCAGCTTTTCTGTTCAGGCGGGGGACTATCTCTGCATTGTAGGCGAAAACGGCGCGGGAAAGACCACGCTGATGAAGACGCTTCTGGGGCTTCACGCGCCTATCAGCGGGACGGTACACACCGGAGACGGGATGAAGCCCAATGAAATCGGTTATCTGCCTCAGCAGACCCTGGCCCAGAGAGACTTCCCGGCATCGGTGCGGGAAGTGGTTCTCTCCGGATGCCAGGGGAGATGCGGGCTGCGGCCCTATTATAAGAAGGCAGAAAAGAGACTGGCTGAGGAATGTATGAAACGGATGGGGCTTGGAGGGCTTGCCAGACACAGTTACCGGGAACTCTCCGGAGGACAGCAGCAGAGAGTCCTTCTTGCCAGGGCCCTGTGCGCCACACAGAAACTGCTGCTTTTAGACGAACCGGTTTCCGGACTGGACCCGAAAGCAGCGGAAACGATGTACGAACTGATTGAAAAGCTCAATGGGGAAGGTGTTACTGTGCTGATGATCTCCCACGATGTCCGTGCGGTGGTAAAAAGCGCAAGCCATATTCTCCATATGGGTGAGACCATTTTCTTTGGAACGAAAGAAGAATATCTGGACAGCGAGACAGGGCAGAAGTTTGTGTCAGTGAGAGGGGGCGGACAAGGATGAAACAGGTACACATGATTATGGAATATCTCCAATACCCATTTGTTCGTTACGCATTGGTTACAGGGGTGTTGATTGCGCTTTGTTCCTCTCTGCTGGGCGTGATTCTGGTACTGAAGCATTTTTCCTACATTGGGGATGGACTTTCCCATGTGGCATTCGGGGCCATGGCCGCAGCCTCTGTGCTGAATCTGACAAATAATATGTTACTCGTACTGCCTGCCACGGCAATCTGCGCCATTTTGCTCCTGGGCGCGGGGGAACGGGCTGTGGTGAACGGAGACGCGGCCATAGCCATGCTCTCTGTGGGGGCGCTGGCTGTGGGGTATCTGCTCATGCACCTGTTTTCCACATCCGCAAATGTGTCCGGGGATGTGTGCAGTACGCTGTTTGGCTCTACGGCCATTCTCACGCTGACCAGGGCGGAAGTCTGGCTGTGCGTGGTATTGTCACTGGCAGTGTTCGTTATCTTTGTGTTATTCTATCATAAAATCTTTGCGGTTACCTTTGACGAAAGTTTTGCCAGGGCAGCAGGAACCAATGCGGGGGCTTACAATTTAATGATAGCAGTGATTATTGCGGTGATTATTGTGCTGGCCATGAATCTGGTGGGGTCACTGCTGATCTCAGCGCTGGTGGTATTTCCCGCATTGTCCGCCATGCGGGTGTTTAAAAGCTTCCGGTCTGTCACCCTCTGCTCGGCAGTGCTGTCAGTATTGTGTGCATTTACCGGAATTATAGTTTCTATCTTGTGGGGAACCCCGGTGGGAGCTACTATTGTGGTAATTCATATCCTGGCGTATGTCTTGTTTTCTCTGGCAGGGATGCTGCGCTAATAAGCATTTACCGGGGGATTCGCAGCAGGGGATAGGGGCCGAATGAGGACTGATTCACAAAATCACTGCGTCCGGCATATGACAGATAACAGGAACAAATCCTGCGTCTGCACTGGGGCAGGGGAAGACACATACTGTCGCAGAGGGTGTCCCAGTCTATATCAAGGGTCCCTCCCATATTGCAGGCACGCAGTTTTTTGTTTCCCTCCACGAAAAGCCGTCCCCGGCATTTATCTGCATCGGCAAAAACAGGGGTGAGTTCCTGGAGAAAATACGGGTCTATCTCCAGGAAGGCATTTTTTTCTTCTTTGGTATAGGACCGTTCCAGCCCATCCATTTTATTGACCCACAGATAAATATTATCCGGCAGTTTTTTCCGCAGGGACTGCAGGAGTCCTATATTTTCCGGTACGCCTACAGCTCCCGCACACAAAGTGATGCCTGCTTCGGACAGTGCGGCACATTTTTTGGCGAAAGTCTCTGCCGTGGTCATCTCTGGATGGAAAGTAGCCCAGAGACGCAGCTTTTCCCGGTTCCCCCCGCACTGGCCAAAGTGTGACAGGGATTTGTGTATGGGAAAACTCAGATTGGTCTGTGCCCCTGCGGCATCTATATGGGGACATGCGCTGATATGGCTCAGTCCCTCCCAGTACCAGGGATGAATCAAGGCCTCCCCATAAGGAACCAGCAAAAAAGCGCGGATATTCAGAGGCAGGGATTTTTCCGTAAACGTCTGTACGAAGGAAAACCACTGATCTCTATCTTTTTTCAGCTCCCGGGCAGTCATAGGGTGTTTGGAAAAGGGGCAGTAGGAGCAGTGGTAATTACAGCTTTTCAGAATGCCCCTGTATAGCAGAGTCTTTCCTGTTATGGAACTTCCGGCCATGAATCTTCTCCCATTCTTTCATTTTTTCCAGCACCTGGGGGGAGATCAGCTGTGCTCCCAGGCAGTCTGACAGGCCCAGGCCAATCTCCGTAAGGGTAAGATACGCAGTCTCTTTGGATGGGACGATTTTTGCATATCCCTGGTTCATCCAATCCCTCAGAAGTCCAAAATCTGCCATGGCGCTGGCGCCGAAAATCTCCTGATACCGTCCCAGATCTAGACCTGGACGGATGAGCAGGCTGCGAATGACATATCGGCGCTTTTGCTCATCCTCAGACAACAAAAATCCATGTGTGATGGGGGAAAACTCTTTGGTATTCATAAATTCCTCAAGCTGGCTGCGGCAGTCCTTCCCAGTGATAGCATAGGGGGTGCAGAAATGGAGGTTTCCCAGGTAACTGCGCCCGCCGCACCCCACAGCCAGGGAAGTGCCAAAGCCGCACTCGGAAAAACTGCGGGTTCCTTCTTTTTCCGGACAGGAGGCTGTCCGCACAAACCTGCGCATGGAATCCTGCCGGAATCCTTCTCCTTTCAAAAAAGCGGAGGCCTCCTCATATTGGCGGAACACCACAGAGGAATCAGGCAGCCTTTGCTGCAGCCATGCCCCGTGTTTCAGATACAGAGGATACAGGAAGATTTCATCCGGTTCATAGGACAATGCTTTTCTCAAAGAAATAAGAAGACTTTCCACAGTCTGTCCAGGAATTCCATAGATAAAGTCCACATTCACACAGGGAAAATCAAACAATTTCAAAAGTTCCAAAGCTTCTTCTGCGCTCCCGGCACGGTGCTGTCTCCCCAAAGTCCCCAATTCCGCATCTGAAAAACTCTGTATCCCCATGCTGATTCTGGAGACACCAGCTTGCTTTAGAATCTTTAGTTTTTCCCGTACTGTCTGATTAGGAGCAGTCTCAATGACCAGTGTCCGGTCTTTACTCCAGTTAAAATGACTCTCCAGAATATGAAACATACGCTCCAGCTGAGATTCTGGCAAAAGAAGGGGGGTGCCCCCGCCGATGGAAATCTCCGAAAATTCAGTATGAAAAGGAGACAGTATCCTGGCATACTGCCTGCTCTGACATTCCACAGCATCCAGATAACGGCTCATAGCGTCCATCTCCATACCCGGGACAGAAAAAAGATTGCAGTACCCGCATTTTGCCTGGCAGAATGGAATGTGCAGATACAGCCCATGCCCGCTGCCGGCCAGCAGATGCGCATAGTCCCAAAGAGAGATTCCTTTCAGAGGGCGGTAGGCAGTCTTGTGGGGATAGCTGTACATATATTGGATATAAGGGCTTTTACAGGTCATCATCAACTCTTCTCCAGCTCTATAGTTTTATCAGACAATTGAAAAACACCGCCATAACCAGAGTTTCTGCTGTCCAAACTCGTGAATCGGGAAACAGCTTTCAAATATCTGCACAGTGTTATCTATAAGAAAAAATGCTTATAAGGCACAGTATTGACCACAGGATGGTTGATGCCGTGGAAATAACAGCCATCCTCCCCATAACAGGTTCCATGGTCAGAACAGCAGATGACGAACGCAGGGCCGCGCTGTTCTTTCCAGCCCAAAAACAGGCGTCCCAGTTCCCCGTCCACATAGCTAAGGGCCGCGGCGTGGCTTTCCAGGGTGTCGTGGGAAGCTCCTTTTAGGTAAAAATAGTTGGGATAGTGGATTGCAGATACATTCAGATAGAGAAAAATTTTTTTCTCCTGCTTTTCCCGGGCTAATTTCTTCAGCAGAAAGTCCACCTGGTTCCTGGTGCTGTCCTTTACCAGACATCCGAAAGAGGGACTCCAGTAACTTTTCTGGAAATATCCTGGGAATACTTTCCCCAGGTCAGAGCGTTTGTCAAAAAAGGACACGCCTCCCACACACCAGGTGTCATATCCGTCTCTAAAAAGACCTTCCATAATGGTGCCGCCGGAGAAGCCGTAAGCCCCTTTGGGGACTTTCCGCCCAAAGCCAATGGAAGAGGAAAAAAATAAAGGCTCTCTGTCCGCCATATTTCTGGTATCACATGGGAAAGGGAAAAATCCTGCGAACATAGCATGATGGGACGGCCAGGTAAAGTTTCCCGGGGCCTGGCATTTTTCCCATGTTCCGTACTGGTTCAGCACAGGGGTCGCCCCGGCCGCTTCCTGCCGGACTGCCGCGTCGTAACGGAGAGTATCCAGGCAGATCATCAATATATCACAAGTTCCAACCACCTGTGTCATATCCACAAAAAGGCTGTTCATGTCTATGGCGCCTCCATTCTTTTGATAAGCTCCGCCTGATGGCGGTATATCGTATTTTCATGATAAATATCTTGATAAATCAGATCCCCCTGCCCGTTCATTTCGATGATTCGAGGCAGGAGACTTCCTCTTTCCAACAGAATATCAATCCCCGCACTCACAAGGCCTGGATACTGCCGGGCTGCTTTTACGCTGATTTCTGCCACTGACTCCAGCACTGGGGAGGCAAGCCCCAGCAAACCTATGTCCAGCGGACGGTTATTCAGATGGAGGTTGGTAATGGGCCCTTTGGAAAGTCTGGCCAGGAGATAATCCACCCGGCCGTCCTGGACCACGACCCTCAAGTCATAGGAATATCCCTGGTAATCAGCCTTTGGATGCCAGCGCTCTATGATGCATTCCGTCTGCAGAAGCTGATCTAATAAGGAAAGAATTTCGTCTGTACGGGAAAAATACCGCAGGCGTTTGGTGTTGACAAGGCCGTATGACGGGTGGCTGACGGCACAGGTGTACAGTGCCATCCGTCCGGTATGAGTCTGATGGCGGAAAGCAGATACACCTGCCGCCCCGGAGCCGTTCACCGGTTTCACAAACACCTGGTGAATGCCATGAAGCCTCATGATTTCCAGAAGCTGTTGGGCATTTTCCACCATCATGGGGCGGGAAGACGTATGGCACAGGGGCGGTGTCGGTTCCTCAGCCATCCCAGAGGCGGCCATCCCATGAAGTGCAGTTTCCGTCCTAAGATTCCCGGCAGGGGTTCTGGCCAGAATTTCTGTCACAGGAAGCCCTGCCTGCCGGAGCGTTTCCTTACACTGTACCTTATCCAGCAGAGATAGGATGGCAGAGGGATGGTTGAAAAAGCGGATATCGTGGCTGTCAGCCATTTGAGCCAGCAGGTTCAGCTGGCTTTTATAGTCTGTGGACAGGCTGTCCAATTCACAGAGAATACAGCTGTCCCATACAGGCGGGTCGATTTTTATCAGGAGAGGATTTTGAGCCAGCCGGCCCATTGTTTCCTGCCAGTTTTCCCAGCTGAGAAAAGTCATGGACAGGCCAGTCTGCTGTGCAGCCCGTTTCAGATACTGTGTCCGCTTGGAATCCGCGGCCCCCAGTAAAACAGCCCGCCTCATTCAGTCAACATGGCATTCATATAGGATTCGCCTTTATACTCCCATGGCTTATTGCGCTCAGAAGTATCCGTGTTTATGGGAAGGGCTTCCAGCTTACGGGCCACCTCATCCGTGAGATAGTTGTAATGAACATCCAGCTTCTTGATATTGGGATAATCGGGGAGTTTTTTCAGGAGAAGCTCTCCTCCCTTGTCCGTCAGCGTGCCGTTGGACAAATCCAGTGTGTGGATCAGGTTCATGTATTTGCTGTCCAGAACAATCTGTGTGAGCTGGTCCTGTATTTCACTGTCCACAATGCCCAGATATTCAAGTTTGGGAAAATCTGTGTTTTCAAGGAGGGCCTTTATGGTGTCAGCATTTCCGTCAAAGCCATAGTCCTCAATGCCTATGTAGAGAAGCAGTTTCTTCAGATTCGGAAGCTTGGCATTTTCGATCTGGCCAATGACAGCTTCGGGCAGTCCTCCGCAGATGATTGTCAGGGATTCCAGATTCTCATGTCGGATGTCTCCCAGAGACAGGTCCGTGCTTCCCTTGATGGTCAGCGCTTTCAGATGGGGCAGAGCTGCCCACAATCTGCTGTAGTTTCCCTGAATGATCCAGGAAACCTCACATTCCTCATAATCCATATCACCGATGAACAGCCCCTGGATATGGGAAAAACGCTCTGCGTGATCCACAATCTCATCAATGATTTTCTGGCAGCCATCCTCCCAGCATCCACCCCAATCCCCAATGGTGAGTTCTGTCAATTCAGGGAATTCAGGGTCAGATAAAATGTCATTGACCAGGGTATCTGTGCCTTTTCCTTCGTCTTCGTATTGCTCATAGGTGTAAAAATATTTTTTTGTTTTGGGTGTTATTGCGTCGACTTTCATGTTGGTACCTCCGTTTTGAAGTTTCTTTATACTTTATCAGCATGAGCCACCGTATGATTGGCATAAGTATCCCAGGTGGGTTCGTAATCTGCCACAGCCTGATTTCCCCACATATCCCAGCCTTCTCTTACTCCTCTAGCGAAAAGTTCAATGCGGGGCCCCTGGCTGCAGGCCTCAATAATAGGAACAATTTCATCAGGTTTACGGCTGTGCTCTCTTTTCATTGTTCGAATTAAATTTACCTGAGAACGTGCCGGCTGCAGTGTTCTGTTAGGAGCGCTTTTTTTCTTAATTCCAAAGAGAAGCAGTTCTGTAACGTTTCTGAAATAAAACCCAACGCCTCTGCCATCTGGACCGCCGTCCTTCCGCACTTTTTCCCAGACGATGTTTGCCTTATATTCAAAACCCCATGCATCCATAACAGCCAAACCATCAGGAAGCAGTGCATTGGGAACCCACAAATATAATTGCGCCTTATCAGCAGCAATATCTTCAATGGGCAGTTTCTTTATCTCACTGATTGTCATAGTTTCATATCGGGTAAGCCGTTTGTGCTCAGGGGCAACTTTACCTGTCCTGTTTTGAAATTGCCATGGCGGATCTGCATAAATTGTATTATATTTCTTCCCCTGGGTAAACCGCTGTAAGTTTTCTATAGTACTCGTTAAGTCTGCCATATCCCTCTACGCATTCCTTTCCTATTCCTATTGCCAGAATCGGACACCCGCCGTTACGGCGTGAATCAAGTCTGTAAATTAATTTTCCCATCCATGTAGTGCTGGCCCCATATTTTTTTATCAATGGCTGACCGTTATCATCCTTTGTCTGTTTGAATATATCATTTAGTTCTTCGGCTCTCGTCACAATAATTCCTACGTCAATCAGGCCGCAGTCAAAATAGGTCCTCATTGCCAGCAGGTCCCGGTCAAATGTTTGATCTTTACTATTCCATTCCAGGTCAAAAGCGACCCTGTTTTTTAGAAAATCTATGTTATGACCATCTATGTATCCTTCGATTGTTTCAATTTCATAAGGTTCATCTGCGAAACGGCCCCTTCGCTGGGCAGTCTGGCGCGGATATTTTTTCACTGTCAAATCACCACTGATGCGTATTTCTCTCCAGCCAAATGCATATAAAATATTGTCAAATTTCTTAGGTATGGGGGACTCGTTGCCGCCGGCCTTTTTGATATCAGCCAATGTAAGATGTAAGCGGCGCAAACATTCCTGCAATTCGCCCCACTCTGTTGGAAATGCATTATGAAGTATCTCCAGGGCATGACCATAATTATGAAATTCAAACTTGTCCATAATATCTCTGGCGATGTATTTTTCTAGTTCCAGTTTCTCCACCTCCTGCAGAACATGTTTGAACATTGATTTATGTTAACCGTTACTATGATTTTTAAGACACGCTCTAGGAAAAGCTGTATCTTGTGCCTGTTGAAACTGCCTATGAACTACATTATACGGAATCCCTGCCAATAAATCAACCGCACAGTCACTTCTCCAACCGGCAGACCATTATGTATTCTTCTTCGTTCTCGTCAAATACCTCAAATCCTGCTTTTCTATACATGTTAACTGCATAATTCGCTTTCTGCACAGATAGAGATGTCTGCTTATATCCTTTCGCTCTTAGAAATTGCAGCATAGCTCCCATAAGTGCTGTACCAATGCCAAAATTTCTGTATTCCTCATACAGTGATATGGCCAATGAGGGAGTTTTATCATCAATATGTCCGTAATCATTTATGATACGCACCCATACTGTACCCACAATCTTTTCTTCTATTTCCACAACCAGGCACCAATCGTCCGCTTTTCCGAAATCTTCAATATATACCTGTAACTCTGGCTGTTCTATAATAGATTTAGGCGGCTTATCCATGCCCTCTGGAATAAAAATTGCTTCATATAAAAAATCAGATAATATTGGATATTCATTTTTTTTAATTTCTCGAATTTTAAAATCCATATCTATGAAAAACCTCACATCTGCCAATTCAACAAACTGAAATTTATCCATTTCCTTTTCTGTTAGTATAATAATAAATCAGCAATACAAAAGCAAAGGAAATAATTTGTGCAGCCATAATTCGGACAATTTGTAATTCGTCTGCGCCCTTCAGGAGAAACGACATGCAATATATTTGTGGCAGCGGTATTATTTAACAAATGGTCGACAAGTCCCACCCATATATTTCCTGTTATGCGGTAAAGGAGTCCCCATTTGATTCACATAATTCCAGCAAGGATAATATAACCGATACCCAGCAAAACCATTGCCGCAAATGACATTTCGCCATTTATGAAGTTCCTGACCGGCATTATAATATGCCAGATTCCGAATAAAAGTGCGGCAATAAAATTCGCCTGCATAAATGGTTTTGTTTCAGAAAGTGTTTTAATGAACAGTCCGCGAAAGACGCCTTCCTCCATCCATACGTTGATAACATTGGATAATATGCATAGCATAAAGAAAAGGAAACCAGTATTTTTTATTTGAGAGCCAGTTAAAGAAAAACTGCTGATATATATTTCTAAATGTGCAGGACTGCCCTGCAGAGCTAAAATGGTTAATTCCAGCCAATACGAAATGGTAAAGCAGACACTTCCCAATAACAGCCCCTTCAAAATAGTGCTTACAAAACCTCTTTTTTGAAATCCAATGTCACTCCATGAAAGATTTGCCCTTTTCAATGCCAACGCCAATAGGATAATTCCGGTTGCTTTATGAAATACATTTTCTCCAATAGCTGTTTTATCTGTCTCAATCAGAAAATATTCTATAAACCTTGCAGAAAAACAAAGTGTGAATATTGCAATGCAAAAAATATCTGATTTGTATTTTGTGTTTATTTCCATATAGCGGCCTTACTTTCTGTTTGGTTTTCTCTTGATTCTCAATAGTTTAATAAAGTCATGAAACAAAGAAGTATCCACTGGCTCAAACATTATCCATTTCCCATCACGGTAAGTCTGAGCTTTGTCATATATTTCTTTAACCTCCTCACCGTAATTTTCTCTATCTGCTTCAAATTTTAACCGTTCGCCTTTCCCTAAGATAATCATAAAACCCACACAGTTTTCTCTTGCATATAATGCACACAGCGTTTTACCGCCCCGGCGATATTTATATTCATATTTCCATGCTTTACCGCCTTTATTCCACAAACAATCCATATCATAATTTTCATCAATTAAAGCACATAACTTATTCCATACATCATATAGAGATTTTCCAACTAAATCGGTCATTTCTTCTTCGTTAGGTATTGTATCAAGCATATTAGCCCTCCTTAGTCCTCCTATATAATTCCTGATTTTTCAATCAAATTTCCTTCTCCAA
>Ga0137308_101782_pt1 | contig 18109 bp, 9 predicted proteins | sample Inofrocosms_June_FD_97181 | JGI IMG/M metagenome (GOLD analysis project Ga0137308, IMG submission 97181) | Mouse cecal microbial communities from Vienna, Austria - N-Acetylneuraminic and N-Acetylglucosamine D2O microcosms_June | ecosystem: Host-associated > Mammals > Digestive system > Large... | reverse complement strand
TGTTGCCTGAATACAGCGTATTTATGATGAAAGCAGTAGGAGTGGCGTGTCATGAATTTCTTCATACGGTGGGATATCCTGACTTATATCGGGAGAATGCAGTAAGCAATGGACGACCAGTAGGAGAGTGGGGAATTATGGCCAGTGCAGGTAGATACCTTCAGTATCCTCTTGCCTATCTTCGTGGAGGAATGACAAACTGGTTTACAATTCCAACAGTAGAAGAGTCTAGACAGCAATATTCTCTATATGCAGCTTCTAAAACGACAACTAATACAAAAGACCAACAGGCTGTTATCCTAAAAACAAGTTATTCGGACAGCGAATTTTTTGTATTGGAGTATCGAAAACAATCCCAAACAGTGGATGAGTATGAGAGTAAGAATCTTCTGCAGGCTTCCGGGTTGATTATCTACCGGGTAAATACTCGATATTCACAAAATTATTACTCATCTGGTGATATGATATATGTATTTCGACCAGGTGATAGTTATAATGCAAATGGTAGAGAAAAGGCACTGAAATATGTATCTACTGGAGCTTTGGCGTCTGAGCTTGGCAGAACTTCTTATGGAAGCAGCAACCCTAATGCCACTTTGACGGATGGCGCGATTACGTATTCGGATGGCACGAACAGCGGAATTGTAATAAGCAATGTGGGTAGCAATGCAGGAGATAAAATTACTTTTGATATTACCTATCATCCAGTTGATGAGTATTGGACGACGATGACAACATTAGATGATGCTCCAACATATGAGATGGATTCCTATATGGATGCTGATGGGACAATATATAGTTTGCAGCGTAAAGGAATGGGGAATGCTCCAGTATCTCTATATCAATATAATGCAGCAGGGTGGAAAAAGTTTGGTACACCTTTAGCAAATGTGAACAATGATTTTGTCTTGGGAAAATATAATGGAAATCTGTATGTAGGGTATGTAAATACTAGTACTTCGAATTTTAAACTGCTTCGTTGGAATAGTTCTGGATGGACAGAAGTGTTTACTTCTCCTGAAAATACTTGTTCATCGAATACTTTTGCCATGACTTCGGCAGAAGATGGAATATATTTTAGTTATCTGAATAACCAGAATCATAGTCTGACAGCTTATCGATATACCACATCAGGAGTGAAGGAGCTTGGAGATATTGTTGCGCAAGGAACAGCGTTCTATGGTTCAAGTAGTATTGGTAATGTATCCATAACAGCAGAACAGGGAAAGGTGGTATTGGGATACAGAGATGTTATAGAGAATCCAATCAATGTAAAGATTTTTAATAGCAGCAGAAATACCTGGGAAACATTGGAAACTTCTGCTTTAAAGGGAGACGGAATAGTAAAGCTTCATAGAAATCAGATTTATTCGATGAGAAGCGAGAGCCTTAGTACAAGTGGCGGAGAGTTGTATCAATATAACCTTTCTGCAGCAAATGGAGAATGGACCAGAATTGGACCAGGTGCTTTTTCAGAAGAAAGTGCCTATGAGAAAGATATTTGTTTTATTGGTGATGTGCCATATGTGGCAATGACAGGCGGAACATCCCAACATGGAAAAGTGATAAATCTGGTAGATGGCCAGTGGGGAATGCTTGGAAATAAGATTACCAATGAAAAAATCAACAATTTGCAAATATTTTCAAAGGGCAATGACCTCTATGCGACGTATTGTACAGATGGAAAAAAAGTCTATATCAAATCACATTTTGCAAAAGAGATTATTGTAACACCTGATGAAAATCCTGATGGTTCAGGTGGGAATACAGGTGACAATCCTGGCGGAGATTCCAATGGAACGGGTGGAAATGATGGAAACACAGGAGGAAATACCGGAAGTTCAGGCGGTAACAGTGGAAGTACAGGAGGAAACACTGGAAATACAGAAGGAAGTGGTGGAACAACAGGAAATAATCCTGGAACATCTAACGGAAGCGGAGACTCTTCGCAAGGCAATGGTGGCATTATCGACATTCCAGAACCACCAATCAATACCAGCGATATTAAAGATTTAAGCATTATTATGCTAAAGAGTAATTCGCTGCGATTGTCCTGGAATTCTGTTCCAAATATAAAGTCTTATGAAGTATATTATTCCACTTCACCAGATTCTGGCTTTAAAAGACTGACTACTACGAAGAAGACTTTCTATGATTTTAAGAGAGCAAAATGTGGTCAGACATATTATTTCCAAGTGCGGACAATGAGTAAGGTTGGAAAACAGAAGGTCTATAGTGATTTCTGTCCAGCTGTTTCTGGAAGAACTGTATTAAATGGAACGGTCGATGCTTATATTGCAAAGACAACTTATAACAGCATCACTATCAAATGGAATAAGGTAAGGGATGCAAAGAAATACGAGATTTATTATGCAACATCTCCAGGTGGAGAATATCATTTCCTGAAGTCACAGGGCGGCAGAAGCTTTACACATAAGAAACTGACAACGGGTGATACCTATTATTATCAGATACGTCCCATCAGAGATTCGTATAAGGGCGAGTTTTCCAGCATAGTTTCTTCAAAAACCGTGTTAAATGCATTGACAAAACTGCAGGCAAAGCCTTCTGGCGCAGGTCGGATAAAAGTATCCTGGAAGAAAGTACCAGGAGCAAAGGCATATGTGATTCTTCGTGCGGACAGTGAGGAAGGGCCATATGAGCAGATTGGAGTGTCATATAAGCCAAATTATCTTGATGCAGGACTTCCAGACGCAACGGGTTATTACTATAAGGTCTATGGAGTATCCGGGGCACATAAGACAAATGTAGAAGGACCAGTATGGCAACTAACAAAAGCTGCCAAAAAATGAAAATATTCTTAAGATTGTATAGATAGTTGCGTTTTGACTGTAGATTGGTATATAATCAAAAAAGCGGCGCCATAGTGTGTAGGCTATGGCGCGTTTTTTGCGAGAAGTAAATATGATAAGAGAATGGAGGAACTATGAAGCGAAAGGTTGTATTAAGGTGCCTGTCTTGTCTGTTGACAGGAATGTTGTTGTTAGAATCACCGCTGCAGGTATTTGCAGAACAGACAAATGACACTGTACAAAGCGATGTGGAAAATGAAAATCAGGATACGGAACCTGTAACGACAGATGAGCCTGTAGATGAGGCAGAGGTTGCTAATCCAACAGAAGATGAAGAACAGAAGGATGTTCCTAAAACAGAGGAGAATAAGGAAGATGAGTCCAATCAGGAGACGCCTCCAGCAGACGATAGAGCGCCTAGTCAGGAGACGCCTCCGGCAGACGATAAAGCGCCTAGTCAGGAGGTGCCGCCAACCAGCGATGAAACGTCCAATCAGGAAATTCCTCCAACAGATGATGAAAACACTGTCACAGAAGAAAATAAGACGCCAACAGAAGACAGTTCTGATGAGATAAAATCAGAAGATAAGGTAGACGCTGTTACTCCGGCTGAGGATGAGGCAAATCCAGATGAGAATACTCCCACACAGGAACTTCCATCAGAAGATTTAGAGAATCTTGAGCCCAAAGAAGAGCAGACAGAGACAGAAGATGAGATAGATGGATTTTTTGTACTGACAGGTGAACAGTATGGAACAGAAGCTACCTATCTTGGAGAGAAAAAAGAGCTGCTCGCAGATTACCAAGAAGTGGCAGGGGTACTTCAGAATACACTTCGAGAGAAAAAAAGCGAACTATCTCTAAAAGAGATGTCACTTAGCCCAGAAATCATACAAGATTTATTGGTTTACATAGTAAATGATACCGATGTGGATTGTAGTTATCTGTTACCATTGGTTACTTATACTTATGTGGAAAAGGCAGATGAGGAAAATACCACAATTAAGAACGTATATTCGGTTCGATTTTCTTATCTGACCCAAGAATCACAACTGACCTTGACACAGGAAAGCAGAAGCCTAAAGGATGGTGTAAAGCTTGCTTTTACAACAGATGCTTCTGTAGAAACCTATCGTCTGTATCGCCACGATACTAATGGAGAGGAATGGACGCTAGTAGCAGAGCTTTCGGCTAAAGATGCCAAGAGTTTTACGGATACTGATGTCGCAGATGGCGAAGTATATCTATATCGCTTAATGGGTTATCAGATAGTAGAAGAAAAAGAAGTGCTCTGCAATTTCAGCCCTTCACTTAAGAGCGAATATACCTTGGATGCGCCAGAGAATCCAAAAGCACAGAGTATGTCTGCATCTGTAGAACTGACCTGGGACGAAGTGGCTGATGCGACTGCCTATGAGGTAGAAGTCTATGATGAAGCCAAAGGTGATTTTGTGTATCTAGGAACGGCTACGGAGAATCACTATCTGCACGAAGGCTTAGAAAGCGGCAAAGTCTATGAGTATCGAATTCGGGCTATCTATCAGAGCATGGCGCGTTCGGCAAGTGGCACAACCGTATCTTCTTATTCGGATACCGTAAAAGGGCAGACAGCACCAGCAGCTACCAAAAAGGTAAGCTATACTTCAGAAGCTTCTGACAGCGTGTTGCTTCAGTGGGAAGCAGTACAGGGTGCAGATGGATATTGCATTTATCAAGACGGAAAGGAAGTTCTGAAGACAAATGAGCTGTCTTGTCAGATAAACAGCTTAAAAGCAGGAACTGAATATAAGTTTGAAGTTCGCGCTTATGCAGATAATGGAAGCAAAATACTGATGGGAGATGCATCCGCAGTCTATGCAATGCCACTACTTCCAGCAGTCAATCTAAGCGTAGAGAGAGCTGCTTATAATCAGTTAAAGCTTACCTGGCAGGAAGCTGCACCAAAAGTTTCCTATGAGATTTACAGAAAGACAGAAGGACAGGCAGAACAGCTCATTCAGACGATTACTGATGAAAATGCTTTAACATGGACAGACAGTACAGTAAAATTTGATACAACCTATCAGTATCGGATTCGTGCAGTCAAAAAGGTACAGGATAGAAGCTATATAGGAGTTTATTCACAGGAAGTATCGGGTGTTACTACTTTGGATGCAGTAACGATACAGGCTGTTGCTACTTCTGATATGCAGTCTCTACAGATAAGCTGGAACCAGGCTCCAGGAGCAACAGGATATGAAGTGTATCGCTCGACAACATCGGGAAGTGGCTATGTAAAGGTTGCAAATCTTCCAGCAGATACAACTACCTATCGCGATAATGGTCTGACGATTGCCAATACCTACTATTATCAGGTACGGGCATTTGCTACAGAAGGAGACAAGACAGCATATAGCAATTATTCACCAGAGGTGAGTGGCACAGTAAAGCTGAGTGAGGTGTCAAATCTTCAGGTTACGATGACAAAGGTAAATACACTTCGCCTAACTTGGGATGCTTGTTCAGATGCAAAATCATATGAGGTTTATTATTATTCCTCTATTGATTCCAGGATACGTCGTGCGACCAATACAAAAAAGACATTTTATAATTTTAGTAAAGCAAAGTGTGGTGTTACCTATTATTTTAAAGTGCGAACCTGGCAGAAGATTGGCAAAGAGAAATATTATAGCGACTATTGTCAGGAAATATCCGGGATGACAGTATTGTCAGGAGCTCCTACTATATCAATGAAAAAGCTTACATTTAACAGCATTGCGTTTAAATGGAGCAAGGTAAAGGATGCCAAAAAATATGAAATCTGGTATGCAACAAGTCCAGATGGGGACTATCAGCTTCTCAAGACACAAGGAGGAACAAGCTTTACACATAAGAAGATAGCGACAGGAGTGATGTACTATTACAAAGTCCGTCCAATCAGAGATTACTATACAGGAGAGTTTTCGGAAGTATTTTCAGCACGTCCGGGACTGGATGAGTTGAAGAATTTAAATATTGAAAGGGGAACAAAACAGTTAAAGCTGTCCTGGAAAAAGTTAAAAGGTACAGAGAATTATGTGATTCTTCGTTCTGAGCAGGAAAATGGAACTTATACAGAGGTAGGAAGAACACCGAAGACTTCTTATACAGATACTGGCTTAAAGGATAATACAAGATATTATTATAAAGTGTATGCAGTGGCAGGCAGCTGTGAGAGCAATGTTCTAGGGCCGGTAAGTGAGACAACTTATGAGGTGGCGGCAGCCCCTGAGCCATCTAAGCCGTCTTCTGATAATAAAAAGACATATTATGGTGTGGATGTGTCTTCTTACCAGGGAAAGATTGACTGGGAAGCAGTAGCAGATGATGATATTGACTTTGCTATGATTCGGATTCTGACTGGAAAAGGAACCAGCAATCTGTCCGTGGACAGCCGCTTTGAGTCCAATTATAGAAATGCGCGCGCAGCTGGTATCAAAGTCGGAGTCTACCGTTACAGTTATGCGACAACAAAATCTGGTGCCAGAAGAGAAGTGGAACAAATCCTGGAGGTTTTAGATGGAAGAAAGCTGGATTACCCGATTGTACTGGATATGGAGGACAGCTCGGTTCTGAATGGAACTTCAAGGGAAAAGAGGACAGAGATTATTCTGGAATATAAAAAGCGGGTGGAGGAAGCTGGATATAAGTTTGCTTTGTATGCCAACAAGGATTGGTTAGAGAACCATATTCAGTCAAAAGCACTTGATGGAGTGGATATCTGGCTTGCAAGGTGGAGAAGTCTAAGCAGTGGTCCAGGCTATAATGGCGCTGGTAATCTGACGATGTGGCAGTATTCTAGTAAGGGCTCTATCAATGGCATCTCAGGAGCAGTAGACTTGGATGTAAGTTATAAGAGATATTAATGCTAAATATGGATTTTCCTGAAAATCTGGTTGCAATATGAATATGAGATGTATATAATGAAAGAATAATGCCATGATATACGAAAGTATATCATGGCACTTTCAGTATGTTAGTCGTTAGAGCAGGAGAAACTCGTGAAAATACGAAATGTCATATGGAAGATAAAGCACATCTTATATGAAGTGTCAGAAGTGTTGTATTTGGTTATGTTTTCTTTGATTTTAAGTTATCGGTTTTTAGGTACAACACAGTTTTTTGAAGAATGGAATATATTGAATACAGAAAATAAGATTGTTTTGGAATTGCTCTCTTTTTTCTTTGTGAAACCATTTGCACTTCTTGGCATCATTACTGTATTGCGTTATCTGTGTAGTAAAACATATAACATAAAACAATATTTAGTTGCTGCATCATTAGTCTTTGCTGCTGTGCTGGTTTTTCAAAGACATGACAGTATGCCCTATGCATTAACACTTATTTTATTGTTGATTGGAGCAAAAGATATATCTTTTCAGAAGCTGATGAGGCTGTATTTTAGTATCGTTATTTTTTGGTCAATTATCACAATGGTAGCTGCACAACTTGGAATAATTACAAATCTGGTATGGAATGTAGAGGGAAGAAATATAAGAATTTCTTTTAGATTTATCTATCCAACAGATTTTGCTGCACATATTTTTTTTATGGTACTTTGTTATTGGTATATACGTGGAGAACGTTTTCATTGTATAGAAGCGGGAATAACAGCAGTCTTAGGAGGATTCGTCTATCTGTTTTGTGAAGCGCGTTGTTCCACTTTGATGCTACTGTTGCTTTCTCTAGTTATGTTCTATTCTCAGTTCAGGCATATAAGAAGCAAAAAAAGAAATATGGAATATCAAATGTGTTCGGTGCTTTCTTCACTGCTTGTGTTTGTTCCTTTGATGTGTTCTGCTTTTATTCATTTTTTCAGTATGTTTTTTACTGCCGGTGTAAAATATATGCAAGGCTTTAATAAGTTGATATCTGGTCGTCTTTCTCTTGCTAAAAAGGCCATTGATATTTTTGGTTTTCAGCTGTGGGGTTCAGATATACCTATGGTTGGAAATGGAAGTAAAGAAACTTATGCATCAAAATATTTTTATGTTGACAGTACTTATCTACAATTAAGTCTTTTATATGGAGTTGTTTTTTTGACGCTTATTTTAATTGTGTTTTTGCTTGTGGGAGAACAGGCACGTAAGCGTAAGGATTGGATTCTTTTGTGGATTATTGCTTTAGCCTCTGTACATGGAGTGATTGAACAACATCTGGTAGAGCTGGAATACTTTCCATTTTTGTTTGCCGCTTTTGCGGATATGAGCAGGAGTAAAAAGAAAAGGCATGGAAAAAAGAAATAAATTGGCTTTGATGAGCAGCTCTGTCAGTATGGCGGCTCAGGTGCTCTATTTGTTGATTAATTTTATACTGCGAAGATTTTTTATTCGGTATTTTGGCGTGGAAATCTTAGGAATTAATGGTGTATTACTAGACGTGCTAAATACTTTATCTTTGGCTGACTTAGGGGTACAATCAGCGATTGTATTTCGTCTTTATGAGCCACTGGCGAAACAAAAAGAATCTGAAGTGAATGAAATTATTACACTGTTTCGGAAAGTATATTGGCTGATTGGCGGCTTTATTGTATTAGGTGGTCTTTTGTGTATGCCATTTTTGCAGTATCTTGTCAAAGACGTCACTTATAGTATGTCTTATATTCGAGTTGCGTTTTTCTTGCAACTGCTTGTCTCGGCATCTACGTATTTTCTGGCGTATAAAAGGACTCTGCTGTATGCAGACCAAAGACAATATATCTGTTCCTTTGTGGATATGATAAGCAATCTTACCTTTGCGTTAGTGAAATTTTTCGTTATTATTTTCACAAAAAATTATTATTTGTATCTGGTTGTTCAAATCTGTCAGAATGTATTGTCGAATCTGGTAATTCATGAGTTATGCAGAAGAAAATACAAATATCTGGATGTTCGCACAAAAGTTGGCAGAAAACTAAAGCACAATCTGTTCCAGGATGTGAAGAATGTATTTGCAAGTAAGCTAGCGACCTATATCTATGGTTCCACAGACAATCTGGTGATTTCTTCTTTGATTGGGACAGTTGCTGTTGGCTATGTATCTAGTTATAAATATATTACTTCCTGTCTGATGAGTATTGTATATTATATGATGATTCCTATACAGCCTATGATTGGGAATTATCTAGTGGATGAAAGTTTGGACCATTCCAAAAGGCTTTTTTCCAATTATACATTTATAAGATATTTTTTTGCTATGCTATTACTTGTTCCGGCAGTTTGTCTTGCGGATAATTTTATTGTAGTGTGGATTGGGGAAGAATATATGATGTCTCCCTGGATTACCTGGCTTTTGGTGGCGGATACTTATATCTCGATTGTATATGGGCCAACCGGAGAGTATATCAATGCCAGAGGGCTGTTTGAGAAAGAAAAAAAAGTGATGCTGCTTGGCGCATTTTTAAATATTACCCTGTCGATTGCAGGAACTTTTGTGATTGGCATCTATGGAGTGCTCTTGGGGACTGTGATTTGCCAGTTGATTCTCTGGTATGGCAAGAGCAAAATTGTCTTTCGGGATATTCTGCTACTGGAGCAAAGAGAGGTGAGAGGCTACTGGCTGTGTCAGCTTAAAAATCTTCTGGTTTTTTTCCTGGCAGTATGGCTTGGCCGCTCGCTTGGTATGCGGTTGTTTGCGCAGTACAGCTGGATTTCTTTTTTGGTAAATGGTGTTCTCATAGCTGGAATCAGTGTGGGGCTGGTAGTTCTCTTTCATTATCGTTCTTCTGGCTTTGCCTATATGGTATCTCTTGTGGAGATGGTATGGAAACGGTTTCTAAAAAAACAATAGGAGTGGAATTATGGAACAAAAATTTGATGTTATCGTTCCTATGACAGCAGATAATCTGCCAATTTTTCAGCTTAATATAAAATGGATGCAAAAAAATCTTTCCTGCCGCAGAATTCTAGTGATAGGTGCAGAGAAGCTGTCAGAGCCTGTCAGAGCGCTTGGGGTAGAGTTTATAGAAGAAAATACATTATACAAGGGCTTGACGCTTGGAAAGGTCAGAGAGTGCCTTAAGGCCCGTCTGGGAGAAGAAAAAAGGGCGGGATGGTATTTTCAGCAGTTCTTAAAACTGGCGTATGCGTATCAGTGCCAGGATGAATATTATATTGTCTGGGATGCAGATACTATACCGTTGCATAAGATTTGGCATATGATAGATGATAAGCCAGTATTTACCAAGAAGGAGGAGATGGAGCCGGCATATTTTCAGACGCTGGATGTGCTTTTTGATGGAAAAGTAAAGCGTTGTGGAGATTTTTCTTTTATTTGTGAAAATATGATTATGCATACAGCGGTGATGAAAGAGATGCTGACGAGGATTTTGGAAAATCCGAGTCTGCAAGGCCAGACTTTTTGGGAGCGGATTCTAAGTGTGGTCTCCGATGAGAATCTTGCACAGTCTGGGTTTAGTGAATTTGAGACATACGGAAACTATGTGATGACATATTATCCAGAGCTCTATCGCTTTCGCACTTTGAAAGGGATGAGAAAAGGAGCGGAATATTTGGGCATGGCGCCTACGCAGAAGCAGCTGCTATGGGCAGCAAAAAGCTATGACACCATAGCATTTGAACGATGGAGCTATCATCATCGATGGGTGGGAATATTGTGCTCCAATCCTGTGATTATGGCACTTTTTCCGCTGTCTTTGGTGGAAAAAGCAAAGAGATGGATATCAGGTTTAAGAGGATAAAGAGATGAAGCTATGCACTTTTTCGGTCGTTGTGCCTGTGTATAACGTGTCGCCATATTTAGAGCGGTGTATCACTTCCTTATTAGCACAGAACTACAGAGATTATGAGATTCTTCTGATTGACGATGGAAGTACTGATGACAGTGGAGCTATCTGTGAACAATATGGGGAACAAGACTCCAGGATTATTGTCTGCCATAAAAAGAATGGCGGTTTGTCTTCTGCAAGAAATTTTGGCATTGACCATGCGGTTGGAAAGTATGTAATCTTTGTGGATTCTGATGACTATATTGAGAAAAAGACCTGCGCAAGCTTAGCCAAACTTATCGAGTTATCAGATGAAGCAGATGTGATTGGGTATAACGGAGTGGAGGAGCAAGAAGGCACTGTTACATCGACAAGAAGAATTCCGGTAGAGAAGTTAGAGTTTATGTCAGGGAGGGATTATCTGTATACACGCTGTCGGCACCGGAATCTCAGCGTTGCTTCCTGGCTGTATTGCTGCAAAAGGGATTTCTTAAATCGGGAAGGTCTTCGTTTTCAGGAAGGGATTCTTCATGAAGATGTAGAGTTTACACCAAGAATGTTGTTAAAAGCCAAGAAAGTTGTGGAGTCTCCTGTGCAGTTGTATCATTATATTGTCAGAGACAGCTCTATCAGTATGCAGAAAAATCGTGAAAAAAATATCAAAGATTTGTTTCAAACTTTGGAAAAGCAATGTCAGATGGCAGAGACTTTGGATAGAGAACTTAGAAAATGGATAAAGGATGCGGCACTAAATAGTTATCTCAATATGATTCAGGAGGCGCGGATGTATCAGCCTCAATACAGAAAATATATCAAAAAAAGCTTTTTGTGGAATAAGGCAGCAACGCCGTGGAATCATGTTCGTGTGTTTCTTTGTACTATTAATGTCAGATGGTATTGTACAATAAATGATTTCTATAAATCTATAAGAAAGAGGACATAAGCAGTATGGAGAAGATTGCGGTTGTTGTTGTGGGGTATAATCGTCCAGATTCTATGAGGCGGATTCTGAATTCTCTAGCAAAAGCTGTCTATCAGGAAAAGGATATTCCTTTGGTTATCAGCATTGACCATAGCGGAATCGAGGAAGTGGCGCAAGTGGCCAGAGAATTTCAGTGGAACTATGGCTCTAAGGAGGTTATTTGTCATAAAGAGCGTTTAGGACTTAGAAAACACATTATTTCCTGCGGAGATTTGACTGAAAAATATGGCGCAGTGATGATTTTAGAAGATGATTTGTATGTGTCACCTGATTATTATAACTATGCAATGAGCACACTGAAAAAATATGGAGAACATCCAAAGATTGCGGGTATTGGATTAAATACCAAGCGGGAACTTTTGGAGAGTCCTTATCCTTTTTTTCCACGACATACGGGGTATGATGTGTATTTTCAGCAATTTGCCACATCTTGGGGGCAGGTGTGGAATAAGCGTATGTGGAATACATTTAAGGAATGGTATGAAGCGCATCAGGTGTTGCCGCCAAATGTTCATATGCCAGTGTCTGTACTGCATTATCCAGAATCCTCTTGGGCAAAATTTTATCAAAGTTATGTAGTAGAAAAGGACAAGTATTATGTCTTTAGCTATGATTCGCTGACAACGAATTTTGGTGATGCAGGAGAGCATTTTAACCACTCTTCTTCGGCTTTTCAATCGCTTTTGTTCTATGGAAAGAAAGAGTATCGAATGCCAGAGTTTGAAGATGGGGTGAAATATGACATCTATGGGGAACCCGTAGGGCTTAGTGCCTATCTGGATCTTCCAGAAGAAGAATTTACTTGTGATTTTTGGGGAAGGAAACAGGAGGCGTCTTATAAAAGATATTTGCTGACTTGTTGCAATAAGCCGTATAAGAAAATAAAACAGTATTCTATGTGTATGAAACCAATGGAGTTAAATGTGATAGAAGAAATCCCAGGGCATGATATTACACTCTATGATACCTCCAAGACGGATACGACATTTGTACCAGATAAAAAAGAGAGGATTCGGTTCTTAGAGTATGGATATGGAATTATCAATGGCCGGGATTTGTTAAAATGGGCAATTGAGCGGATATTGCAGAAGATTAGATAATAATGATGAAAATAAAAATATTTCTGGGGAAGATTAAAAAAAATAAGTTTATTGCAAATACCAATTGGCTTTTATTTAAAAATATTTATTCGATGCTTCTTTCTTTGGTAGTTGGTTCTCTGTCTGTACGTTATCTTGGACCTTCAAACTATGGTTTGATTGGATATGGAACTTCTTTGGTATCTCTGTTTAATGCTATCAGTCAGTTGGGATTAAACAGTATCATTATGAGTGAACTGCTGCGAAAGCCAGAAGAGAAAGGGAAGACACTGGGAACAGCACTTGTTATGAGGCTGGTCGCTTCTGTTGTCAGTTTTCTCTGTGTGTTGCTCTTTGTTTGTATCGTGGAGCCGGGTAATCAAGTTCTTTTTGTAGTTACAGCTCTGCAGGCATTGGTGCTGATTTGCAATACGTATGAATTACTTAATGAATGGTTTTTATCAGAACTACAATCTAAAGTGTATGTGGTAGCTTCTTCTATCGGTGCAACGATAGTGGGGGGATGGAAGATTCTTCTTTTGGTTCTTGGGGCTTCGGTGCAATGGTTTGCTGCTTCAACAACGATTCAGGCGTTGGTCTGTGGTGGTATTATTTTCGTCATCTTTTTTAAAAAAAAGCAATTTCGTCTAGGATATTCTTTTTCCAGAGCGAGAGAGATATTTGGAAAAAGCAAACATTATATTATATCTGGACTTGCCATAGCCTTGTATACACAAATGGATAAAGTGATGCTTGGCAAGATGATGGGGGAGAGAGAAGTTGGCCTTTACACAAGTGCGATGACAGTGGCAATGTTGTGGGAGTTTGTGCCTCAATCTATTATTAATTCTGCCAGAGCAGTGATTTTGGAAAAAAAGAATGTCAATAATGAAGAATATCTGAGACTGTTTCGGATTCTTCTGCTCTGTATCTCTCTTATGGGAATTGGAGTGGGAGTTGGAATACAGTTGTTTGGCAAATGGGTTATTTTGCTTTTGTATGGCAGAGCCTACAAAGAGGCAGTGCCACTTTTACAGATATTGATTTGGTCTACTAGTTTTGCTATGCTTGGTACAGCAAGGGGTATCTGGAATGTTGCAGAAGACAAGAATCAATATGTAAAATATTATACGATTATAGGTGGCTTGTTTAACTTGTTCTTTAACTATTTTGCAATACAGGTATGGGGGATGGCTGGAGCTGCTGTGGGAACACTACTGTCTCAGATGCTGGTGTCACTTGGAAGTCCAATGTTTTGGAAAGATACCCGTCCTTTTGTGAAATTGTATATGAGTTCCTGGAAGTATATGACACAGTTAAAAATGTTACTGATGATACAGAAGAAAAAGTAAAACAGGAATTTTGGCGATGAATGAGGTAGAGACGATTGATATTTAAAAATAAAAGTAAAAAAATGATATACCGAATCCTGCTTTTGATGTTAATGGATGCATTGATTATTACAGTGGCCGGGCCGTTGGCTATCTATATGCGTTATAACTGGCTGTTTGAACCACGGGCGATTGAGTTTATTGAATATATTTTTCAATATCTTCCCTGGAACCTTGTGATAACTATTGGTATTTTTATGGTATTTCGTTTGTATCAAGGGATTTGGAAATATGCCAGTGCTTCCGATTTGGTCAATATTCTTGGAGCTTGTCTGCTGTCTGCTTTGACGCAGCCTCTGGGGATGAAATTGCTAAGGTTTGAATTTCCACGAAGCTATCCGTTTTTATACTTTGTTATGCTGGCAGGCGGGATATCGGTCTTTCGGTTTATGTATCGAATTCTGGGCTATTTTCAGTCCAGAAGAGAAAGTATGTTGACTGCCGGCAAAAAAAATACGATGATTGTCGGTGCCGGCGAGGCCGGTTATACACTGTTAAAGGAGCTGCAGAACAGCCGCTTCAGTGAGCAGCATGTCTGCTGTATTGTGGATGATGACCCAGGAAAAAGAGGAAAATATCTTCGTGGTGTGCTGGTGGCCGGGAGCCGTTATGATATCTGCAAGCTGGCAGAGGAATATAAGATTGATGAGATTATGATTGCGATTCCATCAGCAACCCATGGGATGATACAAGAGATTTTGGATATCTGTAGTCAGACAAGTTGTAAGCTAAAAGTGCTTCCGGGGTTGTACCAGCTGGTAAATGGAGAGGTTAGTGTCTCAAAGCTTCGCAATGTGGAGATTGAAGACTTGTTGGGAAGAGAACCAGTGGATACACAGATTGACAGCATTATGGATTATGTATCCGAAAAGACAGTATTAGTCACAGGAGGAGGAGGCTCGATAGGCAGCGAATTATGTCGCCAGATTGCTCGTCATGCACCTAAAAGGCTGGTGATTTTTGATATTTATGAAAATAATGCCTATGAGATTCAACAGGAGCTAAAGCATAGGTATCCAGCACTTGATTTGGTGGTGCTGATTGGTTCTGTCAGAAATACCCACAGGATTAACAATGTATTTGAAAAATACAGACCAGAGATTGTCTATCATGCAGCGGCGCACAAGCATGTGCCGTTGATGGAAGACAGTCCCAATGAGGCAATAAAAAATAATGTGATGGGGACTTACAAGACTGCACAGGCGGCAGACTGTTATCATGCTTCCCGCTTTGTTCTGATATCTACCGATAAAGCGGTAAATCCAACAAATATTATGGGAGCATCCAAAAGGCTTTGCGAGATGATTGTTCAGATGATGAATCACCAGTCAAAGACAGAATTTGTGGCTGTGCGTTTTGGAAATGTATTGGGAAGCAATGGAAGTGTGATTCCTCTGTTTAAAAAACAGATTGAAGAAGGCGGACCAGTGACCGTTACACACCCGGATATTATTCGGTATTTTATGACCATACCTGAAGCAGTCTCTTTGGTGCTTCAGGCCGGTGCACAAGCAAAAGGCGGAGAAATCTTTGTTCTGGATATGGGAAAACCTGTGAAGATTCTGGATTTGGCTTTAAATCTGATTCGTCTGTCAGGGTATAAGCCGTATGAAGATATTGATATTCAGTTTACTGGATTAAGGCCAGGAGAGAAGTTGTATGAAGAACTTTTGATGAGTGAAGAGGGGTTGCAAAGTACCGAAAATGAGTTGATTCATATTGGAAAGCCGATTGAGTTTGATGAGGAAGAATTTAGAAAGCAACTTGAGATACTAGATGAGATGTCGAGAACGGATAGTTACAAGATTAAGGAAAAGGTGATGGAGATTGTTCCTACGTATCATATGGAAGGATAAATCAGGAGCGATAAGGATTGAGAGGAGCTGCCTATGAGAAGAAAAATAAAATGGATTGGTCTGTTACTGCTTCCGATTTTATTAGAGCTTTTGGTCTTTAACTATGCATTTGTTTCGAGCAGAATTTTAGATTATCAGGATTGCACAGAGGAGTGTACGATTGATGTTACAAAAAGTATGAAACTCTTGGAGGATGGTGGGTATCGGTGTGAAAACGAAGAACGCTCTTATGTAGAGATTACTGATATTGACCAAAAGATTTTTTCTGTTTATCTGGATGTGTCTTTTCCAGTTGTGTATCCATCAGACAAGTTCGTAACAGTCAATGTATATGGAATGGATGAGGGAAATTCCGCTTACTACTTAATGGGAACACATGATATTGTTCATACTTCGGAGGAAAGCAAGTGGCTGTTTTTGCACTTTTATGGAGATGCAAAGAGTATTATGCTGAATTTTCAGGTGAAAAGTGAACAGGTAATCTATATCCATGAGGTTCAACTGAACAAGATGCCTCCTTTATTTATCCATTGGGAACGGCTTTTGCTTATGTACCTAGCCGGATTTTTATATTATATTTTACGGGGAAAAAATAAAAAACTATGGGATGTTGATTTTGAAAGTGGATATGTGAAGTATCGAATAGCTACACTGGGAGTTGCACTTTGCCTTGCATTGGGAGTGTTAGTAGTAGTAAAATTGGATACTCCTATAAATGAGATTCATCAAAATCTGACCAAAGCTTTTCTGTCAGGGCACTTATATGTAGACGAAGAGCCTCCCGAGTATCTGCTTGAGATGGAAAATCCTTATGATTATTATGCGAGAGAGGCCTTAAGGCATAAGACAAAAGAGCAGTATCTGTGGGATTATGCGTTTTATGATGGGAAATATTATGTGTATTTTGGCGTTTTACCGGTATTGTTGCTTTATCTGCCTGTGTATGCTTTGACAGGAGTGATGTTGCGCACAGATTTGGTGATGGGAATTATAGCCCTTTTGCTGATTCTGGCTTGTTTTTACTTTGTATGGACTATTTTTAAGCGATGGTTTCCAAGCAGTCCTTATTTGCTCTATCCCGTCTTGTCATTGACACTGTTTTTTGGAACAGGCTCTATGACACTTCTTAGAAAACCTGAAGTATATGAAGTATGTATAGGGGCAGCGCTTGTCTGTATGCTTTTTGGACTGGCTTTTTGGATTCGGGCCACAGAAAAGGAACAACTGCATAAAGGCAGATTGTTTTTGGGAGCATTGTTTGTGGCGTCTACGGCTGTATGCCGTCCACAGTTTTTGATTGGAATGGTTTTTGGAGTGATTCTGTTTCTTCCACGTTTTATAGAAAACAGAAGGCTTCAGATTATAAAATATAAGAAAGAACTGCTATGTCTAAGTATACCTTTTGTTGTGATAGCTGTTTGTGTGATGACTTATAACTATGTTCGGTTTCAGTCTGTATTTGAATTCGGGGCAACTTATAACCTGACAACGAATGCAGTAGAGAAAAGGGGATGGAATATAGGCAGAAGTATCTATGGACTCTATGAATATCTGCTGCGTCCTTTAAAGGTGATACCACGTTTTCCATTCTTAGATTTTCAGGAAATGGATACTTCTTATCTGGGATTGACCATCTATGAACGACATATTGGGGGGATGCTTTGGTATAATCCGCTTTTGTTTCTGGTGGCAGGTAAGATTTTTGACAAAAATGATAAAAAACAGCAGTTATTTTGGAAATTATCCATTGGTGCATGGATTTGCACACTGATTGTAGTGATTGCAAATACCAATATGGGAGGGATTGTAGAGCGATATCAGGTGGATTTTCTGTGGATGCTTTATTTGATAATAATTATAGGGTTGCTATGCAAAGAACAATATATAAAAGAAGAAGTACAACGTATCTCTTTACGAAATAAGATTGTTGCAATATCATTTTTAACAATATTTCTAAATTTCCTGATGCTGTGGACAGATGATATTTATGATATGTATATCAATAATTTGGAAATCTTTACACAGTTAAAATACTTGTTCCACTTGTAAAATATAGGCGAAAATGCTAAACTATTACAGAAAATCCATGAAAAGAGGCGTGAATAATGGCACATATCTTTCTGGCTTCTCCACATATGAGTGCGGAGGGTTATGAACAGGAGTTTATAAAAGAGGCGTTTGATACCAACTGGATTGCACCGCTTGGCAAAAATGTCAATGAATTTGAGAAGGAATTAGCTTCCTATGTGGGGGCTAAGGATGCAG
>Ga0137308_101781_pt1 | contig 18123 bp, 16 predicted proteins | sample Inofrocosms_June_FD_97181 | JGI IMG/M metagenome (GOLD analysis project Ga0137308, IMG submission 97181) | Mouse cecal microbial communities from Vienna, Austria - N-Acetylneuraminic and N-Acetylglucosamine D2O microcosms_June | ecosystem: Host-associated > Mammals > Digestive system > Large... | reverse complement strand
TAATTTTGTTGTGCGTAAATTGTTACGGGAGTATGCACCATGTGAAGATTAGCATGGTGCATATTTTTTGCCCAAAGTTAGAAAAAGAACGTTCTACAAAGCACCGTTTTCTGTAGCGTCAGCACTGAACTTGTACCCAACGCCTAACACCGTTTTCAGATAAGTCGGGTTTTTACAATCCGGCTCAATCCGAGTAAGGCGCACATCTCTCCTATCCCGCAACACCCTGCGCTGATGTTGCAGTATTTCCACCTTGAAAGGACAATACAGGCAAGGAAACAGGTTGTTGTTCCGCTTCAATCTGTAATTCGTCTGCTAAGAGGGAAACCGCCCTCTTAAAGATTGTTTCCTCACTGTCCGAAAACGTCAGCACTATCATTTTTCCCATGCTTATTACCTCTCTTATCCGTTGCATTGATACAACATTTTTTCTGCCCTGTTTACCTTTATTTGACAGTAAGCAACAAGTATATATGCCGGAAACCGCAATGTCAATTTCATGCGGATAAGGGAACAGACAGCCACTAACAACAGCGGGCGTATGGAGATTACTCTGTATGCCCTCTTTTCATGTAAAGGAGATTTATGTATATGCCAAAAAATAATGAGAACCAACAGGCACAGGAACGCCGACCGCACTTTGTAAAGACCATAGGCAGAACGACCTACTTTGTGACGTGCCACTTTAGCGAAACAAGCAGAGAAACCTTGCAGGATAAGCTAAAACGCATGATTGTACGGGATATTCAGAGTGGAAATTATTAAATTTCATGTTCACACTTTTTTTGTCTTGACGGCACAGACGATAAAGTGTCCGTAATTTCCAAAGACTGTGCAAGATATGTTTCCCGGTCTTTATAACGTCCCACTTGATAGAGCATCCCCTGAAGCTGTCCCTTGATAATGGTAATGGGCGTTTTTAATTCATGGGAAGCTGCTGCAAAAAATTCTACCCGTTGTTTTTCAAGCTGCCTCTCCCTTTCAATATCAGCCTGCAGCTTTTGGTTCGCTTCCTGCAATTCCGAAAGAGTTGCCTCCAATTTCCGGGAAAGTGTATGCAGGCTGTCAGACAACACGCCTATTTCATCAGTGCGCCCGGCTAAACAGAATCCGCCAAAATCCATCTCTGCCATCTGCCTTGAAAGTCTGCTTACTTTCTTAATGGGAGCAGTCAGATACCATGAATAGAAGAACGCTGAAATGATTGAACCAAATAGTACGACAGTACAGAGCACCGGAAGTGTTCTTCGTATCGCTTCCTCTGTCTGTGTCAGTTTTGCGGTATTCCTTGTCAACAATAAAGTATAAAGCGAATCGCTGTCGGCAAAGGAAACGGCGTAGGCTTTTGTTTTTTCAACATCTTCAAAATCCGTAATCTGCCCGTCCACAAGCCGGTCAACATTATGTAAACTTACTTCCTGTCCGTCAGCTTGAAAAAAGTGCAGCTCAAATTCATTTTCATACTGTTCTTCTATCCAGTCAGAAAAAGCCTCAAGAAATATATAAGCGTATTCCTTTTCGGTTCTCGAAAATTCAGCCGGCAAAAAAACAAGCTCCAAATCGGCATCTTCTATGTCATATTGATAGTTTTTGGGGGCTGCCTGCAGAATGAAGCTATATGTTGTAAAACAGCACGCCGCTGTCAACAACAGGGTCAGCAGAAAAACTTTAACTGATAACCGGCTTTTCATCTTCTTTATCAATTCTATATCCCACCCCTCTTATTGTTTCTATATAGTCGGCAGCGCCAAGTTTTTTCCGCAGGTTCTTTATATGTGTATCAACAATCCGTTCTTCTCCGAAAAACTCATACTTCCAAAGAGTCTGCAACAGATTTTGCCGTGTTAAGATCCTGCCCTTGTGCATCAGCAGTTCCCGCAGTATTTCAAACTCGCGGGGCGTTAAATCAATGCTTTCTTCCTTTGTATAAACCCTGTACCCCTCCAAATCCAGCGTTAAATCCCTGTATCTCATAGTCTGCGGCATATCGTTCTGCTTTGATGAATGGCGCAGCATGGCGGCGATTTTCCGCAGCAGTACGGGCATGGAAAAAGGCTTCGTGATATAATCGTCAGCCTGCAGGTCCAGGCCTTTGATCTGGTTCCCCTCGTCGTCTAATGCTGTAAGCATGATAATGGGCACATCGGATTTTTGCCGGATCACCTCGCAAACGCCAAAACCGTCGATTTTGGGAAGCATAATGTCAAGCAGTACCAGATCAAAGCTCTGTTCGGAATACTTCGCAAGGGCTTCCACACCGTCAGACGCCAGTACAACGCTGTATCCGGCTTCCTGTATAAAGTCATGCAGCAGAGCCTGTATGGATAAATCGTCCTCAACAATTAAGATTTTACTCATAGCGCACCTCCTGACCGTAATTGTAACAGACTAATTTGAATCTATTGTGTAGATTTGAAATTTTTTTGTACCTTTCTTTCCGAAATCCCCTCTTGACTTTCCGCTTTCTTTTCGATATGCTGAATCTGTAATACAAGTATACAGATTTTACCTTAAACATGGCAAAAAGCAAACCTATTTCCAAGGAGGTCCTCATGAAACAGAAAAGTGCAAAGGAACGGCTGTGGTGGGCGCAGTTCAACGCCCTTGAGATGGGCAGCGGCTGGGATGATACCGACATCCATAAGCCCCAGATCATGATCGAAGACGTATACGGCGACTCTCACCCGGGCAGTGTCCATCTCCATCAGCTTGCCAGACAGGCCGAGATCGGCGTTTTTGAAAAGGGCGGTTTCCCTGCCCACTACCATACCACCGATGTCTGCGACGGCTGTGCGCAGGGACATGACGGCATGAATGTCGTGCTTGCATCCCGTGAAGCCATCGCGGATATGGTCGAGGTACACGCCAGCGCCGTGCCCTGGGACGGCATGATCCTGTCCAGCAGCTGCGACAAATCCATCCCGGCCCACCTGAAAGCGGCGGCCCGCATGAACCTTCCCACTGTCTTTATTCCCGGCGGCAGTATGCGCCCCGGTCCCCGGCAGACTACCAGCCTTGTGGCCGGTGACATTTCCCTGCGGCAGAAACGTCAGGATGCCATTTCCGATCAGGAGATCCGCGACTACTATCTGACCGGCTGTCCTTCCGTAGGCGCCTGCACCTTCCTCGGTACGGCCAGCACCATGCAGTGTATGGCGGAGGCGCTCGGCATGGCCCTTCCGGGATCGGCGCTTGTGCCCGCCACCATGACCGACATCCTGCGCTACGCCCGCCAGGCCGGCCGCGTCATCATGGAACTGGTAGAAAAGGACATTAAAGTTTCCGATATCATGACGCCGGCCGCTTTCCGCAATGCACTGATCGTCCACAGCGCCATCGGCGGCAGCACCAACGCCACGCTGCACCTGCCCAGCATCGCCCGGGAGCTGGCCTATGAAATGCCCATCGAACTTTTTGACGAGATCAATCATCAGGTGCCACACCTCGGCAACCTGAACCCCAGTGGAAAGCATCTGACGGAAAGTTTCTGGTTTGCAGGCGGCGTTCCTTATGTGCAGCTGCTTCTGCAGGATATGCTGGATCTGGACGTTATGACCGTGACCGGCAGGACCCTGGGAGAAAATCTGGAAGATCTCCGGCGCGATAATTTCTTCGAACGAGGCCTGGGCTATCTCGCCAATTACCAGCTGACCCGGGACGAAGTCATCTTTCCGGTGGAAAAGGCGACCGAGAAAGGCAGCGTTGCCATCCTCAAAGGGAATATCGCCCCGGAAGGCAGCGTCATAAAATATTCCGCCGTTGCCCTCTCCCAGCGCAGCTTCACAGGGCCTGCCCGCGTATTCAACGAAGAAGAAGACGCTTACCGGGCCGTGGTCGATAAAAAGATTCAGCCGGGAGACGTGATCGTCATCCGCTACGAAGGCCCGCGGGGCTGCGGCATGCCCGAAATGCTCATGACCACCGAGGCCATTGTCTGCGACGAGTCCTTGAATGGTCATGTGGCGCTGATCACCGACGGCCGTTTCTCCGGCGCCACCCGCGGAGCCGCCATCGGCCATATCAGCCCGGAAGCCGCTGCCGGCGGCCCCATCGCCTTTATCGAAGAAGGCGACCTCATCCACTATGATATCGAGGCCCGCCGTCTGGATCTGGTGGGCGTAGACGGCAGACAGGTCACACCGGAGGAAGCGGCCGACGTTCTCGCCCGGAGAAGCAAAAAGGGCGTCCTCCCCAGACCGGCCAGAAAAGGATTCTACAAACGCTACACGGAACATGCCCTGAGCGCCATGCAGGGAGCCGGCCTCGATTAAGAGACCGCACAATTTTATACCAATACACTCGGGTACATCCGACTAAAACAATGGAGGGAAATTATCATGAATGCAAAATGGATCTGTCCGGCAATCACACCTTTTTGTGAGGACGGCACAATCGACTATGAAAGTGCAGGCCGCTTCTACGACCACCTCATCGCCAATGAGATAGACGGCGTCCTGATCGGCGGCAGTCTGGGAGAATTCTTCGGTCAGACATTAGAGCAGCGGGAGGCGCTGGCGCGGTTCGCCGTCAGGCACATCGCAGGCCGCATGAAGGTGATCATCGGCACTGCCAACATGATCGCGGAGGAGATCGCGCCCCTCTCCAACGCCTGTCTGGATGCGGGAGCAGACGCCGTGATGATCGTACCGCCTTTCTACTTCTCTTTCGGCGATGGGGAAATGTACAGCTTCTACAGCCGTATGGCAGAGGAGATTCACGGGCCTGTCTACATCTACAACTTCCCGGACCGGACCGGCTACACCATCAGGCCCTCCGTTGTGCGCCGGCTGGCCGAAGCATATGACAATATCATCGGTATCAAGGATACCATCGCCGGCATGGATCACACGCGGGAACTGATCAAGGCCATTAAACCGGTACGGCCTGATTTCGAGATCTATTCCGGCTTCGACGATAACTTTGCCCACAATGTCCTTTCCGGCGGAAACGGTTCCATCTGCGGTATCTCCAACGTGGCGCCGAAACTCTGTTCCGACTGGGTGAAAGCCGTCAACGCCGAAGACGTAGCGCAGATCGCGCTGCTGCAGCAGAAGATAAACCGTTGTATGGATATCTACACCATCGGAGCGCCTTTCGTGCCCTATGTCAAAGAGGCGGTCCGCCAGTGCGGCATCATCGAATGCGCGAAATGTACCTTCCCGATACCGGATCTGGACAGGGACGAGCAGGAAAAGGTCCATGCTTTTCTTGTCAGAGAGGGCATCCTTCCCGCATAAAAATCACGGGCAGTCAGTATATGAAAAAGCGATAATACGCTACCACAGGAGGAGCATTGCAGCAATGGGATTACATCCGGTAACGCGAAGCAGCATGAGCGATCAGGTGATCGCGCAGATGAAAGAAAATATAGAGAAAGGCATCTGGAAGCCGGAGGAACGTCTGCCGGGAGAATTACAGCTGTGTGAAATATTCGGCACCAGCCGCGTGACCGTGCGCAATGCGCTCCAGAAGCTGGCCGGCGAAGGCCTGATCGAGACGCGCGTCGGCGACGGGAGTTATGTACGCAAATATTCGCTCAGTGACGCCATGTCCCGCATGAACATCCCGGGCAGCCTGACAGAGCAGGAATTCCGCGAACTGCTGGAATTCCGCTGTGTCATGGAAGGCCCCCTGTGCGAGCTGGCCGTCTCCCGTATGACCGAAGAGGAACTGAACCTGCTGAGCCAGAACTATGACGCCATGGTTCTGGCCTCCCAGGATGAAGCGGCTTTTGCTGCCGCGGATGTGTCTTTTCATACCACCCTGGCTTCCTGCTGCGGCAATCAGACGCTCGAAGCCGCTTACCGGATGATATGCTCGAATCTCTCCCGGGTTATGAAGGACATCGTGCACCAGAGAGGAAAAGCCTCCGGGCTGAAATATCATAAAGCGATCCTTGACGCCGCGAAGGCACATAACGCCACAGAGGCCCGTGCCGCCATGGAACGGCATATGCGGGAAATGGCTGAGGAATTATCAGGGACTGCACTGTTTCACTCACAACAGTGCAGCCCCTGAAAACCTACAGATGATATATCTCACAATATATTTATAAAATAATATTTTTTTGGTTTCCATCCATCCATGCCGCAAGATTATCAAACACGATTTCTGCCCGCAAACTCATGGACTGTTCGGATGCAAATGCGATATGCGGTGTCACAAGTGCATTTTTACAATGAAGCAGAGGCTCGTTCAAATCCAACGGAGGCTCTCCGTCAAACACATCAATTCCCGCACCTGCGATCACCCCATTGTTAAGCGCATCTGCCAGGTCCTGTGCAACAACCACCGGTCCTCTCGCCACATTGATCAGTACTGCCGTCTTTTTCATTAATGCAATTTTTTCCGCATTGATCATACCTCTGGTAGCATCGATCAACGGGCAATGCAGTACCACAATATCAGCACGGCCAAGAAGATCATCCAAAGAAGTCTGTTCGATATAATCCGGCTTATTTTTCAGTTCAATGGGGTCGTAAATAAGTATGTCCGCCTGAAATGCATGAAACAGCTCTGCGGTTCTGCTGCCAATCTTTCCATAACCGACAATGCCCACTGTTTTTCCTTTAATTTCCCAGCCAACAAGTCCATCTTTCGTTTTTCCTTCGCGACAACGGTCTTCTGTCTGTCGAATATTTCTCGCCAGGGAAATCGTCATGCCAAATACCAGCTCTGATACAGCTTCATTAGAATATCCGGATGCATTACTCACCGCAATGTTATTTGTCCTGGCTGCTTCCAGACCGACATGATCTACACCGGTAAATGCCACATCAATAAATTTCAGCTGGTCCAAAGCACTGATCACTTCTCCGGGCATGGGCATATTGGCAATGATTATGGCATCGGCATCCTTTGCTTCCTCAATCAGCTTATCCTTATCGGTAGTTCTTTCAAACTCTACGAACTCTACTCCTTTCTCTTCAAAAGGAGCCTTTCTCCTCTGTAATTCTTCCTGAGACACGGCAAGAGACTCCAAAATTGCTACTTTCATTTCAATACCTCTCCTCTCTACATATTATTTTATTTATTAAAAACTACTTTTTATAATTAAAATTATATGCCAAATAATAAAATTTGTAAATAGTTTTATTTCACTAAAAATCAAGGAATTTCTGCAGCCGGTTTTCTATAAAATGTTACACTGTTGAAGGAAATCTTTATAATAATAATTGACACTTGAATGTACTAAACGGTATCATTAAAATAACCTAAGCAAACGATGAATGGAGAATGATAGATATGCCCTCTACTGAAGCCGCACACTGCAATCAATCCAGTGATAAAGTTCTTAAAATACTGGAATTAATCTCTTACTCCGATGAACCGCTCAGGCTGGTCGATATAGCAAACCGCCTGGGGTTTAACACCAGCACTGCGCTGCGCTTTTTAAATTCACTGGAACAAAACGGATATATCTATAAAGATAAAGAAACTTTGAAATATAGAATGACATTTAAGATCTGTGATCTTGCAAGTCACGTATCCAAAAACAATGACCTGGTCGTCATCGCTTCCCAACCGGTCAAAGAGCTCTCCTCCAAACTCGGGGAATGTGTATGTCTTGCAGTTGAACAGAATAATTCTATCGTATATATTTATGTATCTGACGGCCCTGGTCAGATTCTGCGCACCACACAGCGCATCGGCAAAGAAGCGCCTTTGCACTGCACTGGCGTAGGTAAGATGATATTAGCTGATTTTCCGCTGGAAAAGGTAGATCTTATCATACAGGAAAAAGGACTGACTCCTTTTACAGAATATACGCTGAACACCAGAGAGAAACTGTTGAGAGAACTCGAAATGATCAAAGCGCAGGACTGCGCTTACGACAATCAGGAGTGCGAACTGGGTGCGCGATGTTTCGCCCTTCCGATCAGAGATTATTCAGGTCATGTGATAGCCGGTATAAGCGTTACCGGCCCGATTGCCAGAATGACAGACCAATTTATTCATGACAGTTATCCTCTGATCAGAAAAACGGCCGATGAAATCTCATATCAATTTGGTTTTCAGCCTGAGAAAAACAGTTGCTTTCAGAAAAGCGCCACTCTCTCTTCTGTCTGCATAAAATAGCATGTCTCCTGCAGCATCCCGGCATTGTAGAGCCTGGCTGCGATCTCCTGCATCCGCTGATCCAGCCTGTGATAGCACACCGCCCCGGCCCAGGGCAGCCCGCTTACATACTCCTGCTGGCGTTCGTTCAAAACCGCCAGCATCTTCTCAAATGCTGCCAGATCCTTGCTGCGCAGTTCTCCAAACCGGCAGGAAATATACGCTTTACCACCGTTTTCCCTGCATTTATCCGCCAGATACACGGCCAGTCTCCTGCCCCGCTCCCCATCCGGCACGTCTGCTTTTCCACTGGTGGACAAAGTTCTCTTCTGCTGGCTGTCCGTTCTGTCGCCTCTGTCTTTTCTTCCGGCAAACTGCCGCTTTTGCCCGCTGGCAGCGACATTTCCATTGTCCCCGAATCTTCGTTCCTTCCAGCAGATCACATTGCCCCTCTCACCACCGGCTTTCATCCCGCCCTCCTTCGGCGCCACCAGTCTAAAACTGGTTCTGCCGTATTTATCACGCTCCATGGCATACTCGGCTTTCCCCCGGTTTAACCCCTGCCCGCTTCCCGGCTCCTCCATAAGCAGAATGCCCGTGTCAAGCAGCCGCTGCCAGACCGTCTTCTGCACCCTGGCAAAGGGCGTGGGAAAAGACAGCTGCCCGCTGATCTGCTTCACCGTATAGCCCAGGTCCGCCAGATGACGAATCGCTCCGCCGCTGGCAGCCTCATAGGCAAAATCAGACAATGCACTTTTAAAATACTCCTGCTCTGCCATTACCGCCACTATCATCCTTTCCAGAGTGCCTGCCGGCTCCCCGGCCTGTCGTCAGACAAATCCGGTACTCCTCATGCCCTCCGTCAATATCCCTTGCAGACATCCACCCACGCTTCATACCCGGAATATTTCTCCAGCTCCGGAATCGAAAGTTCGATCGCACTGTTGGCGCTGCCGCAGGCCGGATACACCGTCTCGAACCGTTTCAGGGACACATCCAGATACACGGGCACCCCTTCCTTCACCGCAAAAGGACAGACACCGCCCACGGCATGTCCCGTCATCTGCTCCACTTCCTCGAAAGAAAGCATCTTCGCCTTCGTCCCAAACCGCTCTTTATATTTATGGTTGTCCACCTTCGCATCGCCCGCCGCGCAGATCAACACAGCGCCCTCGCCCTGCATAAAGGACAGCGTCTTAGCGATCCGCTGCGGTTCACAGCCAAGGGCCGCTGCCGCCAGCTCCACCGTAGCGCTGGACACCTCAAATTCCAATACCCGCTCCTCCATATCAAACTGCTTGAAAAAGGCTTTTACTCTTTCGATCGACATTTCCTGCTTCCTCCGTTTATCTGTTTCTCCGCATTCGCCTCTCTATCATACCAGAATATGGATGAAATTTGTATCCCTGTTTCGTCACCTTTTCACCCGGCCTTAACCAGCAAAAAGGTGTAACGTCTCAAAGCCGCAGCCAAAGACCTTACACCTTTCTTTCTTTTTATTATTTCCCAATTACAATCGGGTTGCTACACATTCGCTTCCCGGACCGCTTTCCTCACCCGCAGCACCATGGAAGGAGCCACAGACAGTTCATCCAGACCCATCCGCAGGAATTCTTCCGTCAGCTCCAGATCCGCTCCCAGCTCACCGCAGATGCCGGACCACTTGCCATACTTATGGGCATTATCCGTCACCAGTTTGATCATCCGCAGCACCGCCGGATGGTGAGGATCATAAAAGTCATCCAATTTCGCATTCTGCCTGTCAAGCGCCAGTGTGTACTGGGTCAGGTCGTTGGTACCGATACTGAAAAAGTCCACGATCTGCGCCAGTTCCTCGCTGACCATCACCGCTGCCGGCGTCTCGATCATAATGCCCTGCTCAGGCACCTTGTAGGGAATCTGCGTCTCGTCCAGTTCCGCCTTCACCTCATCCACGATCTCGTAGATCCGCTTCACCTCGTCCACGGAAATGATCATCGGATACATGATGGAAAGGTTGCCGTAAACCGCTGCACGAAGCAGCGCACGAAGCTGTGTCTTGAAAATATCCGGCTGCTTTAAGCAGATACGGATCGCCCGGTATCCAAGAGCCGGGTTATCCTCTTTGCCCAGATTGAAATAGTCAACCTGCTTATCGGCACCGATGTCCAGCGTGCGGATGATGACCTTCTTGCCCGCCATGGTCTGAACCACCTGTCTGTAAGCCTGGAACTGTTCTTCCTCTGTGGGGAAATCGTCACGTCCCAGATACAAAAATTCACTGCGGAAAAGGCCGATGCCGCCCGCATCATTCTCCAGTACATAGCCCACATCGGAAACACTGCCGATATTGGCATAAATATTGATTTTCTGCCCGGAAGGCGTGACATTCTCTTTGCCCTTCAGGGTCTGTAAAAGTTTCAGCTTCTCCTGTTCTTCGCGGATCTTCTCCTCCACCTCAGCACAGATCTCCTCGGAAGGCTCGAAGATCACTTCTCCCTTGAAACCGTCCACCACGGCCTTCATGCCCGTGTGAACCTCCTCCAGATTCATGGGTACGCCGATCAGCGCCGGAATATTCATCATCCTGGCCAGGATCGCGGTGTGGGAATTGGTAGAACCGTGCACCGTCACAAAGGCAAGGATCTTCGACTTATCCATCTGCACCGTCTCACTGGGACTTAAATCGTCCGCCACGATGATGGAAGGCTCCATGGATGCCAGATCCACATCCTCCTGTCCCATAAGGTTTCTGACAAGACGGTTGGAGATATCTTTCACATCCGCCGCTCTGGCCTTCATGTATTCATCATCCATATTGGCAAACATCTCCGAAAAGTTGTCTCCCGTGACCGCCACCGCATACTCGGCATTGACCATCTCCGTCTGGATCATATTATGGATCGCGTCCAGATAATCGTCATCCTCCAGCATCATCTGGTGCACTTCAAAAATGGCTGCACTGGCTTCGCCCACTTCCTTGACCGCCTTGTCATACAGCTTCTGCAGCTGTTCCTGTGCCTGCGTCCCCGCCTGCTCAAGACGGGCAAGCTCAGCATCCACGTCCGTGATCTTGGTCCGCTTTACCTGTTGGTCATCTTTCTTCAAGACCGCCACCGGACCGATAATAACCCCCTTATAAACCGCTTTTCCGGATAATTTCACCATATCCCCCTGTCTCCTCCATCTTCATCTTTACCTCCATACCGAGGCGTTTACCACTGAGGCCGCAGGCAAAATTGCAGATTCTGCTCTGCGGTCAACAGAATTTGTGACGCTTCGCACTCTGAAAATGCTTTCACCTTACCTCTTCTTAGAGATTTGCCTCGAAAAATGCCTTGATTCCTTCAAATGCCGTATCCTCATCCGCACCTTCCACGGACACTTCCACATTCTCACCGCACTTTACGCCAAGTCCCATCAGCGCCATCAGCTTCGTCGCCTCTGCTGACTTGCCGTCCTTTGTAATGGAAACCTTACTCTGGTATTTCTTCGCTTCCTTCACCAGAAGGCCCGCCGGTCTTGCATGGATTCCTACCTCATCTTTGATTACATACTCGAATTTCTTCATGTTGTGCTTCCTCCTTGTTTTGTTATTATTCCGATGATTCTTTTTTCTGCCTTGAAATCTTTCGTCGTTTTGTATAAATGTATTACATTATTATAGTATATAACAGGCACATTCACAAGTCCAAATATTTTTATTCTGCTACGCTTCCACAATATGATAGCCAAGCTTCATCTCCTTGGACGCCTGCTGTGTCCCCTTTTCCGCCAGGGCTTCCATCAGCATCTGCACCGCAATCTCCCCACTCTTTTCGTAGGAATAGTGCAGCGTGATCAGGGACGGGATCGCCACTCTCGCAATCTGTGCATCCCCCTGGCCGCCTATCAGAATCTGTTCCGGAATCCGGATCCCCATTTCCCGCAGACACCGCACCGCTCCCGCGGCCATCGTATCGGTGGCACAGATCAGGCCGTCCAGATCCTTACATTTCTCCAGCAGTTCCCCGGCCTTCTCATAACCGGCCTGCAGCGTAAAATCTGCTGTCACGTAGTTTTCCGCCAACTCCTCATGCCCCATATCGCGCACTACGTCACAGAAAGCCCTGTACCGTTCGGCTCCCACCGCCACATCCTGCCGGATGGCGCCGATATAACCCAGTTTCTCTCTGCCCCGCTCGAAGAAAAGCCTGGTAAGATCATAAAAAGCATGATAATCATCATGAAACACACAGTTATACCCCGGCACCTGCTGCCCCACGATCACCACCGGAACGGAAAGATTTCTTAATATCTTCTTATGCTCCGCCTGAAACACGGTGCCTAGCAGGATCACGCCGTCCACCTGTTTCTCGCTGAACGCATCCAGATACTCCAGCTCTTTCTTCGGGTCATTCTGGGTCACCGCCAGCAGCATTTGATAACCGTTCTCGTTGATCATCGACAGGATGCCCTCCACGATCCTGCCTATGGAGGCGGAAGCAATCTTGGGCACGATCACACCGATCATCTTCGTCCGCTTTGTCCTCAGAGTCTGCGCCTGCACCGACGGACGGTAGCCTGTTTCCTCCACCACCTGCCGGATTGCTTCGCGTTTCTTTTCCGAAATATATCCATTGTTGAAGTAGCGGGAAACGGCCGCTCTGGAAACGCCGGCCATCTCCGCAATACTGCCTATATTCATCCCCCTGCTCCTTTTACACCCGCATTTTTGTCAGGAAATTTTCTTCATATAGAAAAATCCGTAGGCCGGCATCTTCACATCGACAGGCTGTATCTTACTGCCCGTAAGCAGATCCACATATTCGCCGTCCGCTTCCTTGATCCAGGCCGTCCTGTCATACTCGCTGAAATTAAACAGACCGATCAGCTTCTCGCCTTCAAAATATCTGCCGATACAGAGAACCGCGTCATCCCATGTCTCGATCGTCCATGTATCCGCCTCCGTCATAAATACCTTCTCGCTCCTGCGGATCTGCTCCAGCCGTGCAAGGCCCTGGAACATTTTACCTTCCACCGTATCCGGATCCTTCCTGTTCTCCGCCAGTTTCCAGTTCATCGCCCCGCGGTGAATATAACGGGAATCCGCCGCTTTGTCGGGATCCTCCTTGTAGGTATAGTCATTGACCTGGCCGATCTCGTCTCCACTGTACAGAACCGGAATGCCGGACTGCATGAACATGTAGGCGTGGAGCATCAGATCCATCCTCACCGCCCGCTCCATGGCCGCCTCATCCTGCTCGAACCCGGCTTTCTCTATCCCGCACATGGAAGCGGTGGTGCCGCAGAATCTGGCGTCACCCGTGACCGGATCCGCATTGTACAACTCGCCCCGGCTGGTGCTGTCCCCGGCATATCCCTGGAAATAATCGTTCAGATACTGTTTGTGGGAACGCTCCCCGAAACCTTCCGTCTGCAGCGTGCCGTAGTCAAGCCCCCAGCCGATATCATCATGACAGCGCAGATAATTGAGAAACACATATTCTTTGGGCAGTCCGTTGACAATGTCCAGCTGACGCTTTAAGAGCTTTACATTTCTGGTTGCTACCGTATGCCATGTGGTGGCCATCGTGGTTACATTGTAGAGCATATGGCATTCCGGCTTCTCCACCGATCCGAAATAAGGAACCACCTTTTCCGGCTCCATGACCACTTCTCCCAGAAGCAGCACGCTGGGACAGATGATCTCGCCGATGATACGCATCATACGCACGATCGTATGTACCTGCTGCAGATTACGGCAGGGCGTATTCAGCTCTTTCCAGATATAAGGCACCGCGTCGATGCGGATGATATCGATCCCCCTGTTGGCCAGATAGAGGAAGTTATACATCATATCGTTAAACACTCTGGGATTCCTGTAATTTAAATCCCACTGATACGGATAAAAGGAAGTCATCACATAATGGCCGATATCCTCAAGCCATGTGAAATTCCCCGGAGCCGTGGTGGGAAAGACCTGCGGCACCGTCTTCTCATACTGGGCCGGTATATCCCAGCTGTCATAGAAAAAGTAACGGCTCATATATTCTCCGTCACCCTGACGGGCCTTCTGCGCCCACTCGTGATCCTCCGACGTATGGTTCATGACAAAATCCATGCAGACATTAATGCCCTTCTTATGGCAGGCTGCCGTCAGGGCTTCAAGATCTTCCATGGATCCCAGTTGTTCCTGCACTTTCCGGAAATCCGCCACCGCATACCCGCCGTCGGAGCGTCCCTTTGGCGTATCCAGAAAAGGCATCAGATGAATATAGTTCACGTTACACTGCTCAATATAATCAAGCTTAGACTGCACACCTTTCATATTGCCGGCAAAATTGTCGATATAAAACATCATGCCCAGCATGTCGTTCTTCTTATACCATTCTTTGTCTTTTTCCCTGTTTGTATCCAGCTTTTTCAATTCGTCATTTCTTTCCATATAGAATTGATACATCTGGTCACACAATTCCGCAAACATGGAATCATTCTCATATAATTCCATATAAAGCCAGCGCAGTTCGTCATGGTGTCTGTGCAGTCTCTCCTCGAAGATTTTCGTCAGACCTTCTTCTGCTGCCTTACCTGCCGCTTCTGCCTTCCTGCCTGTTGTCTCTGCCACGGCCGCCTTGTCCGCTGCTGTCCTGCCGCCCTTCTTCTGCGCCGGCTTTCCGGCTTTCCCGGCCTGCGCAGATTTCTGTGCCGCTGCCTTCTGCTCCTTCAATGCCGCTGCCTTCTGATTCATCTTCCCCTTACCCATTGTCTGTAGCATCCTCCATTTTCAGTCAATATGTGCGGTCGCTTTCCGCATATGAAATCGGTTACACTTTAATCCTTACTTACTATAGCATCTTCTCGGAATATTTGTAAATTGACAGTTTTTCCAAATCAGGGACTGCAATTTTGTCTAAAATGCTGTAATCGATTCCACATCTTTTCAGACCGATTTATATCTGATTTATTCTCATGGTTTCAGCTGTAAAGTGGCCTTGCGGAGTATCCTCCGCCGCAACAAACAGCTCCCCCTTCGTAGTCCATACCGTCAAGATGGGGGATATGGCGGCGGGTCTCCTTATGGTCGTTCATCAATAGTTGCATACTCAAATGATTTCATTGTTCCTCCTATATCAAATTCATTCTCTTAAATTCAAAATAAACCCCATCCTCATCAACACTCTCGCAGACAATATCCGCCAGGTCTTTCAATTCCTGACAGGAATTCCCCATCGCAACAGCAGTCCCCGCATATTCCAACATCTGCTGACCATTCATACTGTCACCAAAGGCAACCGTATCTTCCAGGTCCGCACCATAATATTCACAGACACGTTCCATAGCCTCGCCTTTATCCATACCTTCCGTATGATCTCGCCATTATAGCAGTCGGCATCTTCTGCATAGGGATCAAAAAGTTCAGCATACTGGCCGCAGGCACACAGACAAACCCGACAATTCCCGCGGTTCCCGGAGCCGTATTCAAAACATTAGTCAGAGTTACATACCCGCCCCCAAGTGCAGCACCGATCATAGCCCCATAGAACGGATATTTCAGTTTCAGATTTACACCAAACATGGCAGGCTCCGTGATACCCAGCATAGCGGATCCCTATTGTTTCCAGCCTTCTGCTCCGCGCTTTCACAAGAAGACCATAAACAGATTCTGTCCCATATGCAGGAGATTGTTAAACTTTACCACACACTTCCCATCTGCGCCCTTTTAAGCATTAAGCTCCACATATTGCATATGATTGAATTATTTTTTCAGGGAGATTATTTTTTAGAAAACAAATTATCATCGAAAGGAAAAGACTCTTTAAATAAGTTAAAACAAGTAATTGAATATATTCATGTCAACTATGCAGAATCCATAGCTTTACAGACATTGTCAGAAATATGCTTTATGAGTCCTAATTATTTCTGTCACTATTTTAAACAGGAAATCGGAAAGACACCGATCAGTTTTATCAATGAATACCGGATAGAAAAAGCCTGTGAAATGCTTTCAGAATCAAAAGCACCGATTTCTGATATCGCACTTTCCGTTGGATTTGATAATTTCAGTTATTTCATAAGAAAATTTCGGGAATATAAAGGAGTTACGCCGAACAAATACCGTTCCCTATGCCTGAGATAGTACAGGGTTTGATCGTGCCGTTTCCATCGAGTTTTACAGAAATGAGATTGAACGAACACAGAATAATGTTTCTTCCTGAGCATTACGCTGCCGGAAAAGGCAACAGTCCTTTTCCGGCTTTATCCCTTCTCCCTGAATGAACCATCCATCCCCGACAAGACTTGAAGCGCTATATAAGATTCCCGTTTTTCGTACTTTGCCAGTAAAAGTCCCCGACTGTTTCCTATTACCGCAATGGTTCCTATACTGTATCGTCCTTGATTGCCTCTACAATGACATCATCCCTGATTTTCTTAGAAACCAGCATATAAATCCCATTAATCACAAGCAGCACCAGAACAATATACACCATCAGCGCCCACACCGGGAATGCGTATAGGAATTCCATGACGGACACGCCCATCATATAGCACTGTGAGGCACATACAATGATGAGCAGCGGCAAGCCAATCAGTATCGGCCTGACCGACAGCAGAAACCCTTCCATCCCAAGCAGCCGCCGGATTCCTTTTTCATCCACGCCTGCCGAGCGGAGCATGGCAAATTCCTTCCGCCTCTGTCCTAAACCGTTCAGGATTGCCGAAAGCACCGAGGAAATGCCCACAACCCCGAACAGCGCCGCAAGGCTGCACACGACAAACATTGTCGCCCCTGTCATCCTCCCGCGGTTCCTCATCCGCTCCGTCTTACTGGAAGTCATAAAATCACTGCTGCCCAGATAAGCACTGCATATCCTTTTTGCTTCGCTCTGGATTTCTTCGTCCATTCCATCCGGCACAGTATAATTTACATAGTTCCTGTAATTGTAAACCTCCGTCTCGTCACAGAAATTTCCGATGATGGAGTAATACTCTTCCATCGGCACGATAACAGGCAGTGTATAAAACGAAGGATCAAGCCCAATCTCCGGCATTGACGGGATCACGGCCGCAACACCCATCGTAAATTCATAGTTGCCCTGAACATCATCCGAATACTTCTCTGTCAGCTCCACCCTCTGCCCCTGCCGAAGATTCAGATAAGGGACTGTTTCCTGCATTACCTCATAATCCCTTGCACCGGGGTTCTTTGCCACACTGTTTACAATGATGGCGGAAGATTCCGGTAAAGCCTCCATGCCCGCTTCCCGCAGAACGCTTTCATAAGCATCCTGCTCCATCCCCACCAGCACACACGGCACACGGTAACGCCCGTCACGCTCCACGATATAGCCGTCTGCAGCATCAAAACCTCCTGTCTGCAGGAATTCAGCCGACTGGTCACTCCCGGAAAGCCAGACAGCGCAGTTCGACCTTGCATAAACAGATATTTCCTGTACCCCTTGCATGGCTTTCAGTTCCGCAAGAAGCGCACCGTCTATCCGCTCCCCCGTCCCCAGCGTGATATTCACATCAAAATGATTCATGTTTTCCGCCTGCGCATTGCTGATATCGGAAACCGTAAAAACTGCGAGAAACCCAAAGGCAAGGAGCATACACAGGGAAAGCGTCACCATGCAGGTATGGTACAGTTTTCTGCCCGCATTTACCGAATTTGCCGCTATCTCCCCAAGGAATCCGAAATGTTTTGCCAATACGGGATGGCTCTTTGCTTTCTTCGATGTGCGTCCGCACATTGCAATGCCGTACTGTTCCCCGCGCACTGCCTCTATGGGCAGAATCTTTGACATCTGTTTCGCCGGCCCGTGCGCGGCAAGCAGAACCGTAACAAGGGAAAGCACTGCCGCCACAAACGCCGCGGCCGGTGAATAGGAAACCTCCATCCGGCTTCCGAACACTTCACTGGTCATACCGGAATAGGCTGACAAAACACCGAAGGAAAAAAAGTATCCCAGGATCATTGAAAGCATGATAGGGATAACCGAGAGGATACACGCCTCATAAATGACCGTCCTTCCTATCTGCTTCGGCCCCGCCCCTACAGATTTCAGGATGCCGAGCTGATGGATCTTCTGTTTCGCCGAAATC
>Ga0137308_101780_pt1 | contig 18129 bp, 16 predicted proteins | sample Inofrocosms_June_FD_97181 | JGI IMG/M metagenome (GOLD analysis project Ga0137308, IMG submission 97181) | Mouse cecal microbial communities from Vienna, Austria - N-Acetylneuraminic and N-Acetylglucosamine D2O microcosms_June | ecosystem: Host-associated > Mammals > Digestive system > Large... | reverse complement strand
CGATACAGTACTTCGAGGCCCTTTATGAGCCGGATCCAAATGAGGCCTGTTTTACTTTACCAAAAGCTATCTGCTCAATGAGATCAAAAGGGTCGCTCAGGCCGCTGGCCTCCCTCCCATCAGGGTCCATGACCTCCGTCATTCCCACGCCTCCCTTCTGATCGAGATGGGATTTAATATCCTAATGGTATCGCGGCGCCTGGGCCATGAGAAGGTCGAGACAACCTGGCAGACCTACGCCCATCTGTATCCGGACAAGGAAAAGATGCTGGCCGCCCAGTTGGATACCGTAAAAGTCCGGGGCATTACCGCCAATGTGACAATAGAGGATCAGCTTACCGAGTTCATGTCCCAATTTCAGAATCGCGTGAACCAGCAGCCAGCTCTTATTGACATAAGTGGCAAACGACAAATCATCAGATGGGACCCGCGGAGGAAAGAGAAGACCTTTGTCTCTGTGGAGGAATTCGAGAAAGCCCAAGCTGACCATAGAATTGACGCCGACCTCGCTACAGCGGAGATCTTCCAGGCGGGGTATCTGGAGCTCGGTGACATGGTGTACTGTCTCGTTGACCGAAGCCTGTCAACAAAATTTCTTTGAGACTTGCAAAATCATAGCGTATCGAATATAATAAAAAAAGAGTACCCATTCCAAAAGTGGATGCTCCCAAGCAAGTTTAGCTACCTCTCAATGAGAGGCGCCTCTCCTGTGGACCAGACAGGAGGGGCATTATTTTTTTCGCCTGTTCTTCCTATCTCTGTCGAGAAAGGCAAGCAACGCCACAATCAAGCTGCCAAAGGACATTAACAGAGCCAATATCCCTATGAAAATCGAGATGATCTCATAAGCCGTCATAAACGCCACCTCCCTTCCTATGTATTCCGGCATGCCGGTTTCATTGGCTCGGGAGGCTACCACCCTGTCATGGGTACTCTTCCATGAGAGAATTATAACAGAGATCTGCAGAATTGGCAACCAGGCTTTCATGCTCCTGGCTCTATGCTGGCTCTGAAAAATAATGTCATAATAATGTCACGGCACAAAGAAAAAGCCCGGAAAGCCGCATAAACACTGGCTTTCCAGACTTTAGAGCGTTATTCGAACTCAATCGTAGCAGGCGGCTTAGGGCTCATATCAAAGCAAACCCTGTTCACGTTCTCCACCTCCGCCAATATCCTCTCCGTTATCCTCTCCAGCACATCCCAGTCCACCTTCTCTACGGAGGCAGTCATAGCATCCACTGTGTTGATGGCACGTATGATCACCATGTACTCAAATACACGGGCATTGTTCTTCATCCCTACTGACTTAAAATCAGGTATAACGGTAAAATACTGCCATACTTTTTTATCCAGTCCTGCTCTGGCAAACTCCTCCCGCAGAATGGCATCCGATTCACGGACTGCCTCCAGCCTGTCTCTGGTAATGGCTCCCAAACACCTCACTCCCAGACCGGGGCCAGGAAACGGCTGACGGTAAACCATGTCGTGAGGCAGACCCAGTTCCACGCCGCAGGCTCTCACTTCGTCCTTGAAGAGCTGTTTTAACGGCTCCACCAGTTCGAACTTCAGATCCTCCGGAAGTCCTCCCACATTGTGGTGGGATTTCACCATCTTTGCCGTCTTGGTTCCGCTCTCAATTATATCCGGATAAATGGTACCTTGTCCCAGAAAATCAATTCCTTCCAGTTTTCTGGCTTCCTCTTCAAAGACGCGGATAAATTCGCCGCCGATAATTTTTCTCTTTTGTTCCGGATCAGCCACATGCTCCAGCTTGCCCAGAAAACGCTCGGATGCATCCACATAGATCAAATTGGCATGCAGTTCGTCACGAAATACTTTCACAACACTCTCGGATTCGTTTTTGCGCATCAGTCCATGGTTTACATGCACACAAACCAACTGCTGTCCGATAGCCTTTATAAGCATGGCGGCTACCACAGAGGAATCCACGCCGCCGGACAAAGCCAGAAGCACTTTTCTGTCTCCCACCTGATTACGGATTAACTCAATCTGATCCTCAATAAAATTCTTCATGTTCCAGTTCGTCTCGGCCTTGCAGTCCTCAAACAAGAATTTTCTCAAGGCATCCTTGTCCGGCAGCTCGGCAAATCGAGCAGCACATTTGGACTGAGGATAATCGACAGACAACATGGGGTACCCCAATTCGTACAGCTCCGGACGGATCTGCACCTCAAGTCCGTCCACTACACGATTCTCACCGCCGTTTAGAATAATCCCTTTTACATTGGGAAGGGCTTTCAGCTCCTCCGCCGTTATATCGTGGGGATGAATCTCACTGTACACACCCAGATCACGAATCTCACGGGCAATTACTGTGTTCTGCGTACTGCCTAAGTCCAGAATTACGATCAAGTCCTGTTTCATGAATAGTGGTCTCCTTCTCCTATTGTCAATTTTCCCGCTCACTGCGGAATTCTTTCTGCAGACGGCAAAATGTATCCACATTTGCCCCATGCAGTTTAACTGATACCATTATAAATTCTGAAGAAAGATATTGCAATCATTGTTTTCCCACAGATGCAGGAAATCGTAACAGTTGTTACTGTTCACTCGCTGTCGCCGCGAGATGTTTTCACGCTGTTTCTGCGTGATAAACCCGAGACAGCCATGCGCGAAATCGCTGTTTTGCGATTTCTGTGCATAGGCTGCTGTGAACGAAGTGAACAATAACTAACAGTTTAGACATCCCTGTACAAAAGTGATAAAATTCCGGATGCGGCATGTCGTTCAGTTGATGGCAGGAAAGCCGATTTGATTGCAAGAGGCCGGGAAAATATACTCATGCATTTATTGAAATGTGGAAAAAGGAAATAGATAACTATAGCGGGATGATTCAAGAAAAAGTAACAATATAGTATCTCTTCTATATGGTTCTATCTTGTAACTTCCCCATAAACCGCCTCCCATCCCTTACGCAGCAGACAAAGACAGAGAAATCCCCCGGCAAGGATACCGGGATGTGAAGGCTGATTATGAACGGCAGGCCGCCGAGCTTGCAGACGTGTCGGTCTGGCTGAATGTGGAACGGGCCGGATTTTTAAATGGCATTTACAAGGGGTTCTCTCGCCAGCCGCCTTTGCAAAGTATCAAAGTATCAAAACGCTGACCCTTGAAATCTCATGTACTTGGCAGACCGCATCAAGGTATACGAAAACGGCAATATCAGCGTTCATTTCAAGTTCGCGGACGTGTTCCGCAAGATTACCTCGTACATTGAAACCAACACCGCCGACACCCCGAAGCGGATCTGCCCCCGCCAAAGCATAAAACCCTTTTGACAGTATATTTTTATAATATGGGGTGTTCGCAGGTTTCTATCATTGAATCAAGCTGTTTTTACGTGCCAATAAGATAAGGCTGCTTCTAAGCCGTTATCCTAATTACCACATTCCACGCTGATCCGGTTAAAGATTCCCATAATTTCCTCTGTTTCCACGCAAGCCTTTTCCTCTCCCGCTTTATCTACAATAACCTTTCCCTCATGCATCATGATCAGGCGGTTCCCGTATTCCACGGCATACCGCAGATTATGTGTCACCATAATAGTGGTAATCCCTTTTTCCCGTACCACCTTATCGGTGAGTTCCATGATGATCTCTGCCGTCTTTGGATCCAGTGCCGCAGTATGTTCATCCAGAATCAGGAAGTCAATCGGTGTCATCGTGGCCATAAGCAGTGCCAGCGCCTGTCTCTGTCCGCCGGACAAGGCTCCCACCAACACCCCCATCTTATCCTCCAGATTTAAATTCAGGGGCCGGAGCATCGCCCGGTATTGTTCCACCTTCGCTTTGTTCACACCTCTGCCAAGGTTGTAAGGTTTACCCTTGTTATCCGCAATGGACATATTTTCCAAGATTGTCATGCTGGGGCAGGTTCCCTTGGAAGGATCCTGATACACTCTCCCTATCCGTCTCTGACGGAGAAAGTCCTTCTGTTTCACAATATCCTCACCGTTTATTAAAATCTGTCCTTGGTCAATATCAATGCTTCCACAAATAATATTCAGCATAGAAGTTTTTCCGGAACCGTTGCTGCCCACCACGGATACAAACTCACCGTCCCGAACCGTAAGGCTGAAATCCCGAAACAGGCAGAGTTCGTTAACGGAACCGGGATTATAATTTTTCCAGATACCCTTTAATTCTAACATGCTTTCCTCCCCTTCCTCTGTCCCTGAGACTGGCTGGCTTTCTTCCTGTCCATACTGATAATCAATATAATCAGGAACAATACCGCTGTGATCAGCTTGATCGCATTGGCGTCAATCCCCGCAAACATAGCAAGGGCTACGCACCCTTTGTACAATACGGAGCCGATAATAACACTGCTGGTAACACGAAGGAAAGATGCCTTTTTAAAAAGGCTGGTTCCGATGATCACACTGGCAAGGCCGATTACAACGGCTCCGGTACCGATGGAAATCTCAAAGCTTCTCTGCTGCTGCGCGTAAATACATCCGCCGAGGGAAACAAGACCGTTTGCAATGGACAAGCCTACGATTTTTACAAGCCCCTTATCCACTCCGAGACTTGTGACAATGGTATCATTATCCCCCACTGCACGAAGAAGAAATCCTGATTTGGTATTCATATACCAGTCTAAAAGGAATTTGGCCACAAGAGTGATAACAAAAATAATCATAACCGTCTTAAATCTGCCCATGGCTGCCGGAAAGACCGCATTTACCGCTCCATTGTCAAATATTGTTTTTTTGTTAAATATCGCCACATATCCGGTGCCTGCCACCCAGAGATTAACGGTATAAAGCCCCGTCATCATAATAATACCTGACAGTAAATCCCGCACTTTCAATTTCACATGGATCAGCCCGGTACACATCCCCACCAGCGCACCTCCCAAAAAGGCTGCCGGCAGTGTCACAGCGGGAGGCGCTCCCAGAGTAATCAGCCTGACCGTGAGGGCAGCTCCAAAAGGAAAGCTGCCGTCCACCGTCAGATCGGGGAAATCCAATATCTTATAGGTAATGTATACTCCCAGAGCCAAAATACCATAAATCATACCTTGCTCCAGAACACTCAATAATAAAGCCATATAATTCCTCCAAGTACTTTTAAATACAATTTTATTCTCTTTTCGGAGTTGCAGCTCATTGAAAATGAACCCCTAAATATACACTTTGACTGCATTATGAAAGCACTTTCAAAGTATATTTTATCCCGAAATGTACAAAGCTGGTTCCACATTAGTGTATAGAGTAATGGGAGCGCTTTTCCGAAAAAGAGTAATTTTAAAATTGAGTTTCCACATTTTTTCTTGCTTGCGGCTTGCAAGGCCGCATAAGAACCGAACAAATGAGTCCTCATTAGTCGTGATTGAAGATTTTATCAAAAACATTGATTTCATGCAGGATTCAGGGGTATGCCCGCCATTGGCGGGCACAAACATTCACTGAATTGCCCCAAACCAAGGAATGAATTGGTGCAAAACCGGAAGAATGCTATTCTACTATAATCTCTTGAAAGCTCTGATATGCATCCGCTGCATATCGTTCCGGCAGTTCCAGACCGATCTTCTCGGCCGCAGCAAAATTTACATACAGACTGGGTTCGGTAATAACCTCAAATTTCATCTCGGAAGCCTTGGCCTCCCCCCGCAGTATCATTGCCGCCATCTTTCCGGTCTGCTTTCCCAGTTCGAAATACTCCAATCCCATAGAAGCCACACAGCCTGCTTTTACCTGTTCCACCTCGGAGCCGAACACGGGGATATTGGCCTTGTTCGCTTCATCCAGTACACTCTGTAAAGCGCTCACTACCGTATTATCAGTCAAATTAGTGATACAATCAACCTTAGTCACCATATCGGCAGCGGCAAGGGGTACTTCTGACATAGCGGTGATGCCTGTGGTCACAATCTCAAATCCATATCCGGCGGCGGCTTCCTCGTAAGACGCCACAGTACTGATGGAATTCGCCTCACTGGTAGTATAAATAATGCCGATTTTCTTTGCATCAGGCAGAATCTCACGAATCATCTGCAGCTGGGCATCCACCGCCAAAGCATCGGAAGTTCCGGTGATATTGCCGACGGGAGTTCCGTCTTCATTGGCGAGTCCGGCTTCCACAGGATCGGATACTGCGGTATAGATCACGGGAATCTCCGTATTCATGGTTGAATTGTATGCGGTCATTGCCGTGGGTGTAGCAATGGCACAAATCATATCCACCTTTTTAGTTACAAAGTTATCGGTGGTCATTGCTGCCGTGCCGGGTTCTGCCTGAGCATTCACATACTCAATGTTCAAGTTCTCACCCTCCACAAAGCCTTCCTCTGCCAGTCCGGCAAGGAATCCTTCCCGACAGTTGTCCAGAGAGCCATGCACGGCAAATTGGGAAATACCAATGGTATAATTGTCTTTACCGCTGCTTCCGCAGCCGGTCAAAGCCGTTACCCCTAAAACCACTGCCATAGTTGTTGCCAAAATTTTCTTTTTCATAATCTTCCTCCTCTTCACTTGCCACTTGTGATAATTCTACCGCTTGAAACACTTTTGCTGCTTTCAGAAGTATTACCGTTTTCGCAGTTTTACTGTTTGTGACAGTTTTTCTGCCTGTGACAGTTTTCTGCCTGTGACAGTTTTTTTGCCTGTGACAGTTTTCTGCCTGTGACAGTTTTTCTGCCTGTGACAGTTTTTCTGCCTGTGACAGTTTTTTTGCCTGTGACAGTTTTTTTGCCTGTGACAGTTTTCTGCCTGTGACGCTTCTGCCTCTTACGGCCATTCCTTCCGTTAACTTAAAAAGAACAATATAAAAAGCGCCCCAATGCACATAATTGCACATTTGAGACGCTGATTACCAAAAAATCACCGCGGTACCACTCAAATTGATTATAAAAATCCTCTCATTCCGAATACCATCATATCCGTCGGCTTGATAACGGGTCCGATTCCCGCCGGTTCCTACATATTGCTATTTCGGGCCGGCCTCAAAAGTCCATTGGGCAAAAGCTCCTATGCCGCCATTCCACCACCGGCAGCTCTCTGTAATATTCCCTTTAGCTTACTACTCTTTCTCACAGGTTTATAAAAAAGATAATACATTTTGATTTATTTGTCAAGAATTATTTGCAAAGCTCCGCAACGGTCTCATTGATCACCTTTCCGTCAGCTTTACCCTTTAGGACACCCATAACAGCTTTCATAATCTGTCCTTTGTTCTTGGACTCCAGCAGCTCTGCAAAGTTACTTTCAATATATGCCTTGACCTCGTCCGCTGACATCATTTTCGGCGCATATTCCGCAATAACATCATATCTTTTCTGATATTCTTCTCTTAAATCCGTGCGCTCGGCGGGACATGTATCCAGCTGCTCTTTTGCCGTCTTTAACTCCTTAATGATTACACGATCCACCAGTTCCGCAGGTACATCCTCTCTGCATCCTGCATCAATGGCCGCTTTTTTCACAGCGGACACCAGTGAAGAAACAGCATCCTTTCTCTCTTTGTCCCTTGCCTTCATAGCAGCAACCATATCATTTCTAAGCTGTTCTAATTCCATTTTCCATAACCTACCTTTCTTATTCTAAAACATTTTCTACCGACAAAAAAGCCACATCGCATATATTTGCTTCCACCTGACATAACAACGAAAAATCAAATCTGCAATGCAGTACTAATACAACGAATATTAATTAACTGACACCTTGGCGTGTCTGATTTTTCATCTGCTTTGTTGTCGTCAATCGACGCAGCCACCGCTACGTCTCATTCCTCCGCCTTACATATGAAATAATACAGTACAGCAGGCACACGGCGGATGAATTCTTGAGAGTAATTTTACCACAATATATGAAAAGTGTACAGAAATTTTGCGACAGCCGGCTCCACAGACGCTTGGTTCGTTACTTTTCACACCCACGCCAGATTCCGATCTGACATGAAATAAGCCGGTGTTACAGCATTACACTTTCACACCGGCTTCCCTTCCTGCTTTGGGTGGACGTCTCCGCCCATATATTTCGGATATTTTCTGATATACATTTTCACCCTGTGACCGCAGCAGGTATATTACACTCAGCCCGTCACAAATACAGCACAGATTTTCATAACTGCGCAGTGTGACAGCCTGTTTCTGCTTTCTCTTGTATAACCTTGCCAGCCTTTCGCACAGCGAATTGTTGGCAGGCACCCCCATATCATGCAAAAACAGCAGTTCATTTTCTTTGTACTTCCTCAGCCTTAGGAACAACATTGCCATTCCTATCGGTCTGACACTGATAGGCAGTATTTTCGGATTCTTACTTGCCAGTTTCAGTAAAAACGCCGCCTGCTTATTCCCCTGCTCTCTGATGCTGTCAGGCATGAACTCCAACTCTTACGAAGACCATATGTCGGAACCGATCATACCTTTCCCTGCCAGCACGTTACTGTTTTTCGTGCTGTTCCGTGGAATAAGTATCCTGATTTTGACAAGTCGGGACATATAACCCCTCGATACAAACATAATAAGGAAGACAATACCACACCATACAAAACAGAAATTGCAGGCTGATATTGTCTCCCACTCACTTTACTTTCCTATCCCACGCAGCCGTACAGGTCCCAGAATACCGCTGGCCTCCACCGGCATGGTGACAGACAGTTCATCTCTCATTTTGTGCACTAGCGTATTGGTTACCAGCAGCTCCAGATCGTTTTTTCCCTTTCGCAGACCTTTCAGCAAAAGCGTATAGGGCGGTGCCACCCGTACTGCCTGCTTCGTCCTGTTTAACTTTGCTTCCAAAGTTTCATAAACCGCACCGCAATCCAGAACCGCCGCCTCTCCGTCCGCTGCCGGATCCCAGTCAAAGGAAATCTCATACCGAACCGTGCCGGAAAATTCCGGTTTCTGCCCTTGTCCCGTAATATTTTTCAGAGATGTCCACATTTCGGACGGACCAAAACTATCCTCACTATATTCCTTGAAAGAAACCTGCCACCTTCCCGTCAATTCCACCCATTTTCCTCCGGAAACTTCCCTAAAATCGTTCAAAGGCCTTCCCAAAAGCCGGACGTCTGCGGATAGTACTTCTTCCTCCACATGCCCCAGATATAGAATTTTAGTCTCGTAGGGTGACAAATGAAGACGAATCTGTCCCTGATCGTTCTGTTCGGTTTGATACAGACGGTTATCCCACGCGTCATACCAGTAAGAATTCTTTCTGCCCTCAGAGGAACTGTCCTGATCCGTCCTCCGGCATACCATATTTCCCGTTTCTTCACGGCACTCTGTATATGAGTGAGCTTCCCGAAGACCTTTTACCTCCGCCCATGTATCCACCCGTTCTGTGGGATGTTCGTTAAAAAACAGATAAAACATCCCTTCCGGCTGCCTGTACTGATGATACCTGAGCCAAGGCTGCGAACAGGAGGTTCTAACCTCCCGGATTCCGATTTCTTCCAAACGGAAGAAAAGAGTGTCACGACTGCACTGGCAGAAAACACCTGCAGAATCGATCGGAATATCCTGCAACCCCGTTGCTTTCATTTTCTGAAGGCTTTTTTTCTCCGCCTTGACATCAGCCTCTCCGCTACCTTTTCCCTCCGCCCCTGTTCTAACTATCTCAGGGCGTTCTCCCGCGAAGAGGACCGGAAAGCCTGCCTGCGCCGCACATTCCAGCCATTTCTCCAATTTCTCCGGTATAAAGGCACAATCCGGTATGATGAGTACGGAATAAGACGCGCCGCCCACACAGAGCTGAGAGCCGTTCTCCGAAAAGCAGCTCTCCCCAAGAAGCCATATGGGCACCACGTCAAAATCAATCTGGCCGCGCATCAGCCACTTCCCGACCTCTTCAAAGGGCATACAGTCCCCCATCCAGCTCATTTCCGCCGTATAGAGCACGGCCGTGTGGATTATGCTGTTTCCTCCGTTGAACAAATGACACATTCTGTTCATATATCCCATAAGATCCCCGAACCACGGGAACTGGGGATTTTTCCCCTGTGCGTAAAAATGAGGCGGGCAGTCCGGATCCGGAAAGGGCGCCGGAGTAAAGGCATGGGGCACAAACCAGTTCACTCCTCTGACCAGCATATGATCCGCAATCCATTTCATCAGCTTCAGCCCTTCGGTCCACCCGTATGCTCCATAGACCTCGCAGATGGTACGTCCCATTTTCTTCCCGTCCAGATGCGCCAAGGAGCTTCCCATTTTTCCCAATCCATAATGAAAAAAGCGTCCGTCATACGTATTTTTGCCGCCGATATGATAGAAATCCCTGTCGTCATAACCCGGCCGTATCTGCTGCAGCACCACATCTATTCCCGACATATGCTGTCCCCAAAGCGCTTTAAAAAAATGCCCCGTGCCATATCCCGTCCGGGCATGATTGCCGTTATCCTCCACCACATGACCGATATACTCTACGCCGTGGTCTTCACACCATTTTCCCACCTGCATGCAGAAATTCCGGCTGTACAGCTCCGTGGCCATAGACATATATCCGTATCTGGCTCTCTCCGTGTATCCCTCCAGACTGCTCCAGAGAGCTGCCAGACAGAGATTCTTCTCCTCTCCCCAGACTTCCCCGCAGCGTTTAGCCAATTCCCTGCACCATGGCAGAACCATAGTAGGCTGCCCGATTCCGGAATTGGGATATTCTCCGAAGGTATTGCCAAACTCCGGCTCGTCCGAAAAGAATCCGGCAAACACATTACCGAATTTTTCTTTATAATGCTGCCAGTGAGGTTCGTATACCGTATCCAGAAAAAAAGCTACCGCATCCCGATCCAGCAGATTACAGTAATTTTTCCGGCAATTTCCTCCTTCCCGCACTGTTTTCAGCACCACAATACGCCAATACCCATGGGGCACCGGCCAATAAATCATTCCGTCCTTTACATAGGAAGTAATGTCCGCCATGGCCGCTTCCTCTTCCGGCGCGCCCTGACACTTTACGGCCACCACTCCGACCAGCTCTTCCCCCTCCTGAAGCCGGATCAGAAAAGAGGCTTCCCTGTCAGGCCCCATCACGTCTATGGAATAGTGATCCAGAAACACCTTTCCGTACTCCGGGCGGGATACAATCTTTCCGTTGCAGTAGCCTGTGGGAAAATGGGAATCGTCCAATACCCAGACGCGCATCTTTCTGGCCGCGGCTTCCTCCAAGATCACATCCATATCCCTCCACCAGCCGGGTCCCACATAATCGGGATGCGGTCTGGATTCCACGCAAACCGCACGAATACCGGACATATGAATCTTTTCCATATATTCCCGCAGTGTCTCCTCCGACTCCCCATGCTGCCAGAAAAAGGGGATTATGTAATTGCCCTCCCGGCCTTGCAGTACCTCCTTAAGCCTTTCTTCCATAACGTATTCTCCTTTCTTATTTCCGTACATACCGGCTTTGATGCACGGCAATCCGAATCCCTATTTTCGGAAAGCAGTCAACTGCCGGACTGCAGGAAGAACTCCCTTTTCAGATTGGTGCTGCGGGAAGCTGATTCGTAAAGCTGTTCGCCAGAATATACCAAGCGGGTAGATTTCCCTCGTTATCTAATTCCATGTTACTCATAAATATCGAAAATGCCTGCTCCATGCAGCTGCCATCCTCATCTAATTCGTTTAAATAATCAATTCCTTCCGGAGTAGGATATCCTAATGTACCATGCACAAACCAATACGAAAATTGCCTCACCGCACCAGATAGATAAATGCTTATTTTCATATAGAACCCTTCCCGTATATTCCGATTTACCGCACCGATTATAGCATGGGATTTCCGGTATTTCAATGTGCTTTGTGCTCTTGCGGAAACCGCCGAAGGTATAGTCCGGCACTCTTTTCTCAAAAGAAATATGCTCCATTCGGCCAGTTTTTTTCCAGCCAGCGGCATACTTCAGGCACCGATATTTCATGCCCGCCTTCAAACAGAACCGCAGTACAATTATCAGGCGCCCCCAGCCGTCTGTATACTTCCTCCAGATACGCAAAGGCAATCCTGCTGCCTTCCTTGGGAAAAATGGGATCCTCCCTTCCGTTCATCACCAACAGCTTTTTCTCAGGTGCGGCCAATGCCGTAATATGATGGCTTTCCCCCAGTTCGATCTGCCCCGGCACATAGTTGCAGATGCAGTGTACCATTGCCATGGTGCTGTATTTATATAAATTGGGATAACCGGATACCATCATAGCCTCGATCCGGTCGTCCAGCACCCCCGCATAATTACAGATGTGACCGCCTCCGGATATCCCATAGACGCCAAAATGCTCCAATCCCAGAGCTTCCTGTGCGAAATCCAGTGTTTTCAAAGCTTCCCAGACTCTGAGCCCCGCCAGATTCAGCCCGCAGTTTAACAGCCACGGCTCCGTCTCCGCACAGCTCTCACAGGCGCCCAAGTCATCCGGCGCCTCCCGCCGTTTGGCCTCCCCGAAAGCAAACAATTCCGGAACGAGCACCACATACCCCAGCCGCGCCAGCTCCATCCCCAAAGCCGGCCCCCCGGCAGAAAGCGGCCTGTAGGCTCCTTCCGCTCCTCTGGGATCATGGCCGTTCAGAAACATCACGGCAGTTTTCCCGACAAGTCCGCCTTCCCTCTCTTGATGCAATACATGGACGGCCATGGTCAGATTCCGGAGCGCCTCCACCCGGTATTTCTCTATACGGACTCCATACTCATTCTCCGTCTGTTCCTCCGTCTTCTGCCACACCAAAGGCACATCATAACGCTCCTTCAACAAGGATAACTTTAGCACATCCCGGATCTGCTCCTTCTTCCTGCGTTGATACTCCTTCCAATTGTCCACCTCCTCCAGAGGTTCCCCGGCTCTTTCCACCACATCTTCATATACCATTTCCATAAAAGAAGAAACTCTAAACTCATTCATTATCTACCCTCCATACTTCCAAACATGCCGACACAGTCGGCACAAACAATCAATGAATCGGTGCAAGGCCGGAAGAACGCTGCTCTTGCGTTCTTCCGTGTGGAGAAGCTCTGCTCCGCAGAGCGTGAAATCACTTAGCGAGGTCCTTTCGAGCTTAGTGATTTCCTTCATACTTCCAAACATGCCGACACAGTCGGCACAAACAATCAATGAATCGGTGCAAGGCCGGAAGAACGCTGCTCTTGCGTTCTTCCGTGTGGAGAAGCTCTGCTCCGCAGAGCGTGAAATCACTTAGCGAGGTCCTTTCGAGCTTAGTGATTTCCTCCACACTTAGCCTTTCACAGCCCCCACCGTAATCCCTTTCACAAAATATTTCTGCAAAAACGGATAGATCAGCAGTATGGGCAGTAAAGTCAGCACCAGCTGGGCCGCCTGCAAGGTCTTCACATTGGACAAGGCATTCTCAATGGCCTCCGCCGCATTGGTCATATCACTGCTTGAAATCAGATTCTGCAGGTAGGTCTGCAGCGGATAATTGGTTGTCTGGTTATTATATATTTTACCGTCAAACCAAGAATTCCAGTGGCTGATAAAGCTGAACAGCGTCACCGTGGCAATCACCGGCTTGGACAGGGGAATTATCAGATACACAAAACGCTGGAAATAACCGGCTCCATCCACCATGGCCGCCTCCTCTATGGTTCCCGGAAGCTGTTTCATAAAATTCATGGTCAGGATAATGTTATAGATAGGCACTGCCGCAGGCAGCACCAGAGCCCATATCGTATCAAACAGCTTTAAATTATGTACCAGCAGATAGTTAGGCACCAGCCCTCCGTCAAAAATCATTACAAAGATCAGCAGCCAAACATATACTCTCCGAAACGGAAATTCCCTCTCCGATTTAGACAAGGGATAAGCCATCAGCACCGTGACCACCGTATTGATTGCGACCCCCAGTATTACCCTGTTCACGGATACCCCGAAAGCCTTCCAGAAGGCTCCTCGCTTCGCCACCATTTTGTAGGAAGCAAGGGTAAAACCCTTGGGGAACAATCCCACCTGATTGGCCGAAACCGCCGCCTGATCGCTAAAGGACACCGCCGCAATATGAATCAGGGGGAGCAGACAGAGAGCTGCAAGAAATGCCAGAAATACCACATTCACAGTCCGGAAAAGATAACTTTTGCCTTTTCTGTTCAAATTTCACACCTCCCTTAGAATATCGTATAATCACTGTACTTATTTGCCAGCTTGTAGCTGCTGACTATCAGGATAAAGCTCACCACTGACTTCAACAGCCCCACCGCCGTACCCAGACTGTAATTGGCCTCCACCAGCGAGATCCTGTATACAAAGGTATCTATGATATCCGCCGTCTCATACACTCTGGGGCTGTAAAGGTTGAAAATCTGCTCAAATCCTGCATTCAGCACATTGCCCAGATTCAGGATCATCATCAACATCACAATGGGCGCAATCCCCGGCAGCGTAATATGTATGATCTGCTGAAACCTGTTTGCCCCGTCTATTCTGGCCGCCTCATACAACGACTCGTCCACCCCTGTGATAGCTGCCAGATATACTACCGTCCCATAGCCGAAATTTTTCCACACATCCGTGCCCACCAGCAGTCCCACAAAGGCTTTCTTATCCCCCATGAAAAATACGGGATCCGCGCCGAACAAGCCTATCATCTGGTTCACGACTCCTTCCAGCGAAAAAATATCCAATATCATACCCGATAAGATTACCCATGAAATAAAATAGGGAAGATAAATGATGGTCTGCACAGATTTCTTGAAATGCTTGCCTCTTACTTCATTGAGCAGAATCGCCACCAGAATCGGAATGGGAAAATTAATCAATATTTTCAGAACTGCTATCTTTAATGTGTTCCAGAGAATCCGCGTGGTATCGGGCAGCCGGAACATATATTCAAAATTCTCAAATCCCGCCCAAGGAGATCCGAAGATTCCCTTCCTTGGAATGAAATCCTTGAAAGCAATCAATATGCCGTTTAAGGGAACATATTTAAACAGGATCAACAGAAGCATCCCCGGCAGCAGCATCAGATGGAGCTGCCAGTTTTTCTGCCAGTTGAAGCGGATGGGCGGATTCTTTGAAATGCTCTTTGTCTTCTTCATGGACATTTCCTCTTTCCGCGGAGCCGTATTTTCCGGAGTGTTCCGTGAAATAACGGCTCCGCGCCTTTCTGTCATCCTACTTTAAAGCTTCCTCTATTTCCTTACCGATCTTCTCGCCGCCGATGCTGTTGAAGGTCTCCACAAAGGTATCGAAATATTCAATCGGCTGGTCCCCCATTATAATAGCGATATAGTCCGTCAGTTTCTGCGTATTTAAAAGAGACTGTGTCTTGCTCATGGTTTCCGTAGGCGCACCCGTGTAATCACTGTACCGCACATTGTCCAGATCCATCACTGCGTAACCCTCCAGATAAACCTTCTTCCATGCCCATGACAATTCCGGCGGAAGCTCCGTGCTGATCACATTTTGATAGTCCGCGTCCTTGCCGTCCACATGTTCTTCCCCGTTGGCAATGGCCTCCGAGAAACGCTCCGCCCAATTAATATTGCCCGCCATCTGGAAAGGCATCAAATTATTGGGACCTGCCTTGCTGATATCAGGATCTGCTGCCAGAGCCGTGTACTGCTGATAGAAATCACTGGTACCGTCCGAAAGCCAAGGCGCCGCATAACCGTCACAGAGATGGTTCAGCATCACTACAATAGCCTCGGGATTGCTGATTCCCTTTTTCGCATAAATATAGCCGTATACATTCAGGTTCACACCGGGCTTATAGGCGCCATAGCCTTCCGCCGGAGGTACTGCCACTGCCGTCCAGTCCGCCCCCACATTGACAACGCTGTCCTTCATCACACCCAAAGGATTAAAAAACAGCCCCATGTAGATACCGATCTGTCCGGAAGCGATCAGCTCTTCTTCCTTAGCGGCATCCTTCACCGCGAATTCATGATCTATGCCTCCGATCTCATACAAGTGCGCCAGCCTCTCTAAAGGTATCTTTGCATCCGGTGAAGTGCACCCCGCAATAAAGCTGCCGTCTTCCTGTTTTACCCAGTATTCATCCTTACTATATACCTCGTATGCCGCCATAATAGCATCCAGACCATTCAGATCCTTGTCCAGATACAAGCCATAGGTATCCTGTACGCCGTTTCCGTCGGGATCCTCCAGCGTAAATTTCTCCGCAATATCAAAGACTTCCTCCATGGTCTTGGGTTCTTCCAGATTCAGCGCCTCCAGCCAGTCGCTGCGGATCCACAGGATGGGATAGCTGTCTCCCACAGTGTTCGCCACCGGAATCGCCATATACCGTCCGTTCGATATGGCAGGGGCAAACAGTGCGTTGTTCTGCTGTCCCGCCACCGTCTTCAGATTGTCCGTAGCCCACTGGTCGTAAATATCCGTCATATCCGTAACCATGTCATTTTTAATCAGGGAATCCAGAGTGATGGCATCTACCACCGCAAAATCCGGGATCTCATCCGATGTGATAGCCAGCTGCAGTTTCTCCGTCATGGCGGAAGAGGAGCTGAGAATGAAATTCTCCACATGAATCCCCATAACATCCTCCCACATCTGGTACATGGCATTATTCTGTGCATCCTGTCCTGCGGGATAATTCGTAACCACTTCACTCTTGGCAAAGGTCAATGTGATAGGCGGGTCGTATGTTTTCATCTTGTCAGCTTCACTCTTAGGCCCTTCTACCGTAACCTGCCCTCCGCTCTCCTCTTTTCCACAGCCCGCCAAAGGGAGCGTCATGCTGACACACAACAAAACCACAGTCAAAAGTCTCCGTTTTTTCATATTAAAATCCTCCATTTTTTTGAGAAACAATTCCATTGTTCCGTCTCACCGGGATCCAAAGCTCATTCCCGCCTTCCGCGCCGGCCGGCTGCGTCCGGATAAAAAAGTTCTGTGATACATTTTCACACAGGCTTTTTCTTAAAATAATAATATCACATAACATTCCCTCGAAAAATGGTAATGATTTTACTTTCTATGACAATCTTTACTTTTTTGCATCTTAGTGTACTGACCGCGAAACGGGGCGCGCAGATGGCGGGAATGAATTTTCAAACACGCTCTGGCAGGCAACAAGGCAGAACCAAACAGCTCTCGCCTAAAGGAGAATATCTGGTAAAAGAGGAACAGCGTTTATTGCTTTCGTACTCAATCCGTTGCCCGTAGTCTTTCTACAATGCTTTGCTTCTCCAAATTCTTAAAACAGATATAAGGAATAATGATTGCAAGGATTATTAAAATCGGTGCGCAGATCATTAGCGGCATAAGCGTGAAACGGAATGTCGCTGTCCAGTCACCGGACACCATCATCCGAACACCAACAGCCACGGCGAGTGTCCCCAAAAGGCAGGACGAAAGCAAGGTACTTCCCGCATAATACATTCCCTCACACGTCAGCATATTCCGAAGCTGGCGTTTTGTCATGCCGACGCTCTGTATCATGGCAAATTCTTTCTGCCGGGAAACAATCGCCGTTACCATCGAATTGACAAAATTTAAAATGCCGACAAACGCAATGATAAGGCTGACGGCAAATCCCATCACGGTATTCGCCCATGTCTGCTCTTGATAATGTTCAATTAACGTAGACTTCGATGTGAAACTCAGGCTCTTGTCAACATTGTTCCGATAGTCTGTCAGCATTTTCTCTGCCTGCGGCTGGTATTCCTTTGCTACATCGAAAAACAGTTTTCGCAGCGTGTTGTCCGGATACATTTCCCGGAAGGTATCTGCCGGAAGATAGAAAGACAGAAAGTCTGCCGTGCCGCCGTTTACGCCTTCGGTAATGGTCGGTATATCCGCCACAATCGCCATAACCTCGTATGACTGTCCATTCAAAGTCACCATATCGCCAATAGAGTAAGTCGGCTGTACTTCCCTTTCTTTCTCCTCAGCCCCGGTAGCTGCTTCCATCACTACGTAACCCCCGGACAAGAATTTATTCTTATCAAAAGTGCCATCCAATATCCGGCCATCATGTGCAAAGGTGTCCAATATCAGTCCGTCAATGCCATACAAAACAGAGGTACATTCACCACTGTTTATCATATCGTGATAGGCTTCCGCCAACCCTGCATCCGTCGCTTCAATATCGGTCAGTCTGTCATTAGCGTTATAGTAGGTCCGGATATTGGCAAGGGCGGATGCTCCAATCTTGTGAGTGAACACTTGTGAATACAGACGGCCGGCAGCTTCCAGCCC
>Ga0137308_101779_pt1 | contig 18144 bp, 21 predicted proteins | sample Inofrocosms_June_FD_97181 | JGI IMG/M metagenome (GOLD analysis project Ga0137308, IMG submission 97181) | Mouse cecal microbial communities from Vienna, Austria - N-Acetylneuraminic and N-Acetylglucosamine D2O microcosms_June | ecosystem: Host-associated > Mammals > Digestive system > Large... | reverse complement strand
ATTGCTCTCACACATTAAGTCTATTTTTTTGACCTACCGAACTACCCTCGCAAAATCGCCTTTGCATTTATTACGCTAAAGTATGTCACATCAGAGTGTGATATACTTGAGGAAAAAATGGCAAAGTATATCACACTACAGTGTGCAGAATCAGCCGTCTTTTTATAATAAGAGACTGTAATAATAAATAAAGACTACTATCGTAATGAATTATTCGTATACACTCATAATTAATTACTCTTTTAAAATTTTATTGATTGTTACTGGTTAATTATTAATATACAACATTTGCAAATTACTTTTTTTCTTGTAAGGCTTCAATTATAGTCCACACAGTATTACCAGCATACGAACCATCTAATAATTTAACTTGGCATCTTGTTAATTTTTTTTCAATAATATTGCATTTAGTATTTTTCTCTGTATATGCAATCTCACCATTAGAAAACATCTCATCAAGGGTTCCTTGATATCCTTTATTTATTGCCGTCATATACCTATCCATTGCATCTTCTGACACACAAATAAGAACTGAATCAGAACCATATTCAAGCGTAGCATCGTAACTCCCTATGTATTCATTATTGTCCTCTGAACTTTCATTATAATTTTTACCATAACCTTCTTCTAATTTTTCATATAAAACTGTAGAATTTAAATATAAATGTTCATAATCCGAATCAACTCCATATTCATATACATTCCCATTACAACCTTCTATAATAATTGTGGAAAAATAATCACTAAACAAAAAATTAAAGCCTATTTCGTTTTTCCCAAATGTGAAATGTGTCTTTTCATATTCATAATCATCTCTTATAGCATATATTTTTCTAAATATATTCAATAATTCTTCTATTTTCTCTTTATCGCTTATAAGTAAATCCGAATATCTTTCTATATCTTCACTAATTAATTCTACTTTGCAATCCAATTGCGCTTTGTCTGATAATTTATACCCATCTTCAAATTCAATTTCAAATATAAAATCATTTATACCACACGTTTTATTTAAATCAACCATTACCTCATCACTAATAAAATTAATCATTTTTTCTTTTGCCTTTTTTATATCGCCATCCAACCCACACGCACAAATAAACAAACAATTTATCATTACAATTACAATATAACATGCCCTTTTCATCTCTAGTTATCCTTTCTCATTTACTATTTTATAATAAAGTAGTTGAATATCAGTTTCTATGATTTTTCACACCCATCAAAATTATATTCCACCACATAATATAACATAAGAGTATATACAAATCTGAAAATATAAAGTCCCAAACATACGGTATGCCCTTTGTAAAATATTGTCTCTTAATATCATCCGTAAATAAAGATACACATTAGATTTCCAGAATAAACTATTGTTACCCTACCAACTTATCACCTGTATCGTTTTTATCCAGAAATTAAAGATACACCATTGACTACAGGGCATGATAAATGTACCACAGAGTAGGGGGTAGGTTTCCGTTATAAATCTAAAATCGCACATATAAGCATATACCTTATATAAAATATGCCCCTTTTATCGTCAGTAATCTAATATACATCAAAGAATTTCAGACACAACATAATTACCTTAGCAATTTATCAATTATTACCATTCCGTCTACAATTTAAAGATACACCATTGATTAGGATGCAAGACAGGTATCTCAAATAATGCACATATAGGGGGGTACATTTCAAACCTGTAGGATTTTAGGTACCTAAATATATACCCCCCATATGAAATGACAGAATAATATCGAACCGAATAACCTTTATCCAGCAGCAGTATTACTAAGTCCCATTTATATTCTTCATATCCTATTGCACATCTTAGAACTTCGCGCACAACACTTCCACCCTACCAATTTACCACTAAAAACCATCCTATCCAGAAATCTAACATATACCACTGGATTTAAGGCTATAATTGCATTTTGTAAAATGATGATACTCCATATATACCTTATATAAAACACAATATTCTTGAATATTTAAGTACTATCAATTATTGCAGAAATAGACAATAATCTCAAACCGCCACTAATCATTAATATTCTTTTAACAACACATTATATTCTTTTAACAATTTCTCCCAATTTTTTCTTGCCACTCTCGGAACACCCCCTCCTCCCCACATAGAAAAATTGTTTGTACTTACGACACTTATACGAAATGAATTTTGTCCCAGCATTGTTTTTAATTTCTTCAGATTTGACAGTTCCCGTTTTGAAGACATTGATACTGTTGAATAACCTTTCACTTTTCCCACATATAACTGCTTAGAATGGTCATAATAATTCTTCCCATATGTTTGTTTCATTGAAAAACTCATTTTTCTGTTAGATGTAGAAATTTTAATCTTATCACAATACAATGAAGGATTGAAAGATAATGACACTACGAACATTTCACCATAAAATTTCAATCGTATTTCCGGTTTGCCATTACTCTTTTTCACTAATTCTACATATGGATACGTGATTATCTCCATAATATACCCTTCGCTATATAGTATTGAATCACTACTGGTTGCTGTTCCCTGATACCCATATAACCTACACTTATTGCCTATATCAATATTTTCAAATTTGTAATTTTTATTCTTCTTCGCAAATGTTTTCATCTTTTTTGCAATAACGTTGTATGATACTGGTTTCTTTTTCACAGTAACCTTACATTTTAATGTAAATTTCCCGCATTTCGCAGTAATAACGGCCTTACCAGCCTTTTTTGCTTTCACAACGCCTTTATTACTGACGGTTGCAACTGATTTCTTTGAACTTGACCAACTCACTTTACTACTTGTTCCGTTTACTTTAAGTGTTTTGGTCTTTCCTTCCTCTAACGTAATATCCTCTGATGAAATTTCAGGGTAATATTCTCCCGACAGAGATATATAATATGGCCCATCTCTATCAACTACCATTGAATACTCTCCAGGTTTCAGAGTAATTGTTTTTTGATAATCGCCCGTTGAATCCATATATTTTTCAAATCTGTTATTCAGATTTTCATCATATAATGTTACTGACATTTCATTAAGATTATATTCATCATCTTCATCTTCATACTCAATATAAATTGTCATCCTACACTTATATTTCAGTCTAAAATTATATTCTTCAAATCCAAAATCATCCCCATAATATTCCTTAAAAAAATCGCCATTCCCTGCTTTTACATCTTCCTTATAAAAGGTGCAACCTATAATAACCATTAATATTAACAATAAACTGCCTTTCAAAGGTTTCATAACCATTCCCCTTTCAACTAATAAATATTATATACAATATTATTGCAAACAAAATAAGGACTGTCAAACAAAATCCGCAAAAAAATAAGGCACACCAGACTTTTACATCCGATATGCCTATTCCCATATACCATCATATAACCATCAGTCCAAACCCTATTTCCTCAGCCTATCTATAAGACTGTCGCGTTCCTCATGCTCATGGCTGTCCCTCTGCTTTGCTTTTTCAAGATATTTGTTCCACCTATTACAGCAATCCTCAACTTGCTTTGCTGCAATTTCTTCTTTTTCCAGTTTATTACTCTCCCTCAATTTCTTATCATTTATTTCTTGCAACAATTGATCGTTATGCCTTCTCTTTGTATCATTCATCAACTTTTCCGCTAATTTAATTGTGTCATTTACTGTATTTGCCATAATTATAATCCTCCTAAAATTTATCCATCATTCCCAATCTTCCACATACGGCTTCACTTCAAACCGTAACAAAGCATCATATACCTTCTTTGGTACTTTATTTTTATACTTATCAGCCATAATCAGTATATCAGCCTGTTTATGCCTTTTATATTCCACAAATGCTTCTTCTGGTGTTTCCCAATAAGATAACCTCACAACTTCGTCATGTCCATATGGTTTGATTTCTCCATAGTACATCTTCATTTTACTGTCATACCTAACGCCCAATGGAAGATCCATTTTTGCATTTCTCCATTTCCCTGTCCTATGCTTCTTGCAGTTGGATAACATGGTATTCAATGTCTGTGGCAAGATGCAGCATTTATCAGGCGCATATTCCTTGTTGCCAGGAAACAACAGATCCTTATCTACTGCCATGGATTCACCGTCACATTCATAATATTCAGAACTCCACCACTCAGCAAATGCATCCTTGTCATTCAGCCATAAGTCACACATAAATGCCCCGTCATACACATTCTTATCCTTATAGCATCTGATATAGATGCCGTTCCAGATTGAATATGCAGCAGTCGATTTCAGCATTATATATGGTACATATTCCTGTTGCCTGCCTAATTCTTCCACAAGTAGAATCCCACGCTGCAAATCAATATATTCTTCATTGCTGACCCATATAAGGTTTCTGTAATAGCAGTTATTCTTATCCCTGTCAACATGCCATATCTTCTTATATTTTTTTGGATTTTCAAGGAAATGTTCTGCCACTAATTTATCCGTATATGTCTCAATTTTTCTATCTATGCCGCTTAGGGTATAATGTGCGTATCCTGTTTTATGCATATGGAAATTACTTCTCAGATTATTCACCAATCTCCCATGGTTGCTGATCCAATAATTATTTGTGCCGTTCACCAATACAAATATCTCATCATTAGAGATAAGTTCTATGCCGGATTTCTTAATGTCCAGCACTCTTTTATCTGCTATGGACAGATATTCTTTAAATTCTTTTCTCTGTTCTAATTTCTTTTTGTAACTCACTTTTGATATTCCTTTCGATATGATAATAGATACACTCCCATATTTGGGAACGCAAAAAGAGCATCCAGAAATGGACACCCTGATATTTTTATTTATGAAGTTGTAGGTTTTCGTTCTTAATGACGATTATTCAATTCTGTGAAACCGTGATATAACCATTCGTAAATTTTGTACGATTGGTTTTAGAATTGGAAACACTGATTTTCCACCACTTGTGGGCGACTAAGTTAAACTTAGCCCGTTTACTTCTGGACAACCATGATAACAACCGTACCTACAGGTACGCACCAGTTTCTCACGGGTAACCACCGTCTCACGGGTCTACGGTATGTCGTATAATACTACCCACCTGAATTTTCATACTGGCAGCAAAGGTGTACTGTAATAATTATAAGTATGAGTTGTAAACAGTTTTAATTATACTGGGCCATTTTTATGATAAAAAATGCTCAAAACCCTTGATTTATGAGGGTTTAAGCCAGACCACATATAATTAAGGAAGAGTACATATGTCAAAATTGAAAGTAATGGTTGTGTCATAGTGTCACAACTATTCCCAATTCGGGGACTGGTTGTCCACAGCGGACAACACTTTCCACTTTTACGGAATCTGTTTAAACCGAAATCGTGAGATTATATTCACTCCACAATTTTGTGGAACCAGATTACCATTATGATAATACGATCACTCTCCCAAAATGGGAGGTTGGTTAGACCGACATCTGGAATGATATTGGGATTTCTAAGGTAGCGATTTGCTACTTTTGGATTTACTTGTTTTCAAGGATGTAAATACTCTTTACTCCCTTTACTATCCCACAATGAAGGTAACTAACAGTGACCTCGATTCTTCCACTCGGACTAATCGGCGAATAACCATATTCTTCAAGGATACGCTTATAATGAGTACCCTCTAAATGGTGGATACTGGCACCTCCAAATCGGGGTAGCTATGCCCCGTTTCAGGGTATCCGAAAATTTTAGGGTATCTACAATATAGCCACCCTTGAAAGTATGTAACGATTTGTTACCCACTGGAAATGAATGTCCACGGTGGACACAATATGGATTCCCTTCAAAGGGGTATCGTGAAACGCTATAGCCCTACTTGATTCAGTACTTAACAATCTTGTAACTACTGATTATTCAATAGTTGGTCATGACCATCTAATCAAATAAGTGTAGAATCGCACTCATCTTGATGAATCATTTCCAGTAACGCAAAATAACTCATGATTGCATTCACCATGAGATTCGATTTTACATAAGTCATTATGTCCCACGCAATCCATATTTGCCATGATAGGTTCTCCCCAATTATCATCATCTTTCAAGAAATCAAACTGCTCAAAGATACTTTCATCCTTAATTTGAGATTCCAGTTTTTCAACCCATCTTCTATCGCTGTCTGTCATATATTCCTGTGCGTGTTTTGCATCAATTTCCTCTTGTAAAGTTTTATTCTTATTGGCAATATATTTCCGTACTTTTCTAATCGTTTCTTCATCATATGTATCACCATATCCATCACTGATACGATTATAAATCTGTGCCAAGCGCCTATTGTTATCTGCCTGCTCTTTATTCTTTTGAGTACGCACAATAATGTGCTGTGAACCATACCAGTTTTCATAATTTGACGCATATTCCTCACAAGCATCTTTATCAGCATACCTACTGTAACAGTTTTTAATCTGTTTTAATTTATCTCCAACACGCTCTTTATCATTACTCTTGTAAACATATATCATCTTCATCTCAGATAAGATTTGATTGTATCTGATGCAAGTCCTCTGAGACACCATACCTGCTTGTGTAGCAATGTACTCTATTGACATAGTGCTGATTTTACCTTGTAAATTTCTCATGCTTTTACACCAGTTAAAAGTGCTGATAAGAACAACAAAATATCTCAGCATTGAAATTTTCTTTTTCATAATTTCATCACAGGTAAGTATCTTATGTACTTCCTCTGGATAGACAAACATAAAATTTTCCTTCTCTGTGTCCAGACGCATATTCGCCATATCAAGAAGATACTCATATGATGTTTTTGCACTGAGATCTTGTAATACTCTAATTACATTAGTAAATTTCAATTCATAAATTCCTCTCTGCAAGGAATCAAGAAAAACTTTCTCATATTTCTCTTGTGAACCTATAAGTGCATATGCCATTCTATTTACAGATATACAATCCACTACTGACGTTTTATTATATAATGGAATACTTTGATCCATTATTGCTCTTAATGCTATGTATGTTAGTACACCATCTTGTGTTAATTTATATCCAGTAACTAAATCTTTCTTCAAAAACAGTTTATCCACTTTTTGCGCTCCCTTTTTTGTGCATTTTTTATTTAATTTTCTAGGGTGACAACTATCCCTTAAAAATGGCTATAGCTGTCCAAAATATAGTGACAACAGGACAGATAGAATGACCATAGTTGGCACACTTATAAGTAAGAGATAATCAGTAAGTAAGAGAAATAGATAATGCTACTCGTTTGACAACGAGTTACCCTCTCACAACTGCTTATCGTTATACTCTTTTATTTTATCTTCTATATGGTTTTCATTTCTAAAAACAAATACACTTCTTTTACTGTCTTTGTCCATCCTGTCTGGTTTAATATCTACAATAGTGAATCCATTTTTTAATAAATTCCTTGCTAACTTTGCTGTAAAAATTACAATTGTATTTTTATCTGATATTCTGTTAGTCATATAAATAATCCTCCACACATAAAATATAATTAACCTAAGTTTCACTTTCGACAAATAGATGTCGTTTTTTCTCATTTCTCCTAGGACAAGTTGACATCAATTTGTCGATTTCGATACTACTACTAAAGGAGATACTACTTACTACAAGAGATCCATTTTGTACCCCTAACGGGGATACATTTTGATTTTCTGTTTGTAGTTAAATTTCTCCATACATATTTTTCTGTTTTGTATTTGTTTCCATATCATTTACTCCACTAAATCATATTTGTAATATCTTTTCCTCATATAGTTGATTCTCCATGCAATTATTGATTCAATTCCACTAAATAATTATTTCTATTTTTATATTTCTTTTTTACTGGATGTGACGTACCATTTTGGGACTCCACATATATACATTTCTGCACATAAATAATTTTTTAATGTGAATGTATTTCCCATTACAAATCATATCTGCATATTCTCTTTTCGATTTACTGGCAGAGGATGTTAAAAGTTTTAACACCCATTATTTTTCTGCTTCTGATTCAATAGAGTGTGATGAACTTCACCACCCCTATACATTCTCTTTCTAAATTTTAAAACCTAACAAAAATCTCATATTTGCATTTTCTAACTTGTTTAGCACCAAAATCAAAATGTTGACTTTTTGCATGGTAAATAGGACTGAACGTTTCATTCAGCCCTTTGTATTGAGGGTCTTAAATCTTTTATGTCCCTTACATTTTCTTTTCATTATTCAGTTTTTATCATTTAATGGAATTATTGTGTAGATTCACACAATCGACACTAATAATAGTTATTAGAGTTTCTTGAATCTTGGTATTACAGTTTGTTTTGATTGTTCTGTGATAGCAATTATTTCACTCACCACCAAATGGTTGTCACTTGCTATTTTAACCACCACCAAAAGGTTGTCGTTAAATTTCACTCTGCCTAATTTCATCTTGAGTTCTTCTCATTACTTTTTTCTAAGTAGCCACAAGACAATCGACCGCTTTCTTTATCCTTGACATCTCATTACTATATATCCTGTATGCCGCATTTTTCGCTGATTCCACTGAATCATACTTCTCTGGCTGTAATCTCCTGATGCTTCCTTTTCCAAATGCATATAGATAATATTGATTGTCTTTTGGATCATGATTAATCTGAAATTCAATTTTTATCACGCCGCATAAATTGACTTTGCATTGACTACTGACAATCACATTATCCGATACAATGTCTTTCCATTCTAAATCTTTGAATTGCATATATACGCTCCTTTAAACTCATTCTTTTTTATATATGGTGCAACAGGATTATCCTTTTTCGCTTACTGGACACCATACTGGACTTGTCTCTGGTAAATTCTCTTCACCTAATCTTCCCATATCATCAATTCTGCCTTCATGGTCACAATAATAAATCTTCTTCCTGTAATTATATTTCTTCATAAATTCACATTCAGCACAATTTTTCATTCTATCCATATAATCTCTCCTCCTCATTACCACATTGGATCTATTATATATTCCGGCTCTGGCGTTTTCACTTCCATAAATTTCCCATCTTTATCTATCAATGATATATCCGTATTCATTTGTATCAAATTTTCTGTCTTATGTTCCGCTTTTCTTCTATTCTGCAATGCTTTAAAAATCTTCATGGTATGTTTTCTGGTTCTTGATTCTCTTAACGGACAGTCAGTGTCAATATTAATCCTTCCTGTCCGCTTCATATTTTTGGAGCAGTAATCATCCAGATCAAAATACCTGCTCACATTTTCAAGATAGATACAATGGTTGCAATTCTTTGGCTTCCTGTCCATATTGATTTTCATGAAATACTCTCCTGTTATTATTTTTCTATTTCTATTCCGTTTTTTTTGCTTACTCAATTTTCATTTTATCTGCTAAGTTCTCACTTGGATAGAACTTCACTTTCTGATGCTCCGGCACAATACACGATTCCCCTGTTTTCGGGTTCCTTGCTTCTCTTTCTTTTACAGTTTTTAATTCAAAATGTCCAATTCCATAGAAATTAACTTTCCTGCCTTCTGCCAGATAATCCATGAGTGTTTCCCAGAATAATTCCGTCATTTTTACTGCATCTTTCTTATAAAAGTCCCCTTTTTCTGCTATCTTGTATGCAAATTCTTTCTTGTTTACTGTCTCCATATTGTTTTCTCCTTTTAACTATATTTGTTTAATTTCTTACTGGTATTCCTTGGCTGCGTAAATATTTGACCGCAAGCTCTACCAGGCTTCTATTATTGATGGTCGCATCCATTGTGTCCTGCCACACATGGGGCTTATGGTTTACTGATAATCCGCCATGCAGCCCTTGATCCGCCCACTGCGTCACCTGATACCCGGTTGTGTCCACGTAATCATCCATGGAATCATAATCTATGTATACACATGCCCTTGCCCCTCCTTTGTCCGGGTATGCGTCTACTTTCACTGCTGACCGCAGGAATGCTTCAGTCCTTCGGTAGCTTTCCGGTGTCCACCCGGTGTAATAATCATTCAGGTAATAATTTAACGTCTCATATACCCTTTCCGCTAATTGGTCTACCATATTTTTCATGACTGGCTGTAATGCTTTCTGTAACTGGCTCATGTTGCTAATGTGTTTTGCCATGTTTGTGTTGTTCCTCCTTTTTGGGTGATAAATTTTTATTGTTATTGTTTTGTTGGATTTGGCTGATGCAATGAAATTGTTATTTTAAGATGCTGTGAATTTGGTACAATAAATGCCCCTGTAAGGCTGTGAGAGGCTCATACAAGGGATATTGGATAATTAGTATAGTTTTTATGGGTATTGATGGAATGTTTTGGAAATGATAGATTCAGGCACTAAAAAAGCCCACAACTGATAAATTGATTAAACCAGTTATGGACTTTTGATAATGTCCGAGTGTTTAGTTTTACGATATACAGAATTATTCCTTTCTTAGATGCTCACAGAATAAGAACATATATTCTGATTACCTTTTTGATTACTTTATGATTACCTATTCTCTGGAACCATTGATTTTACTGGGTTCCCAAGTAGCGGAAGAGGGATTTGAACCCCCGACACCACGGGTATGAACCGTGTGCTCTCGCCAACTGAGCTATTCCGCCAAAACATCAAATATTAAGTGTAAAAGTGGGACCTACAGGGCTCGAACCTGTGACCCTCTGCTTGTAAGGCAGATGCTCTCCCAGCTGAGCTAAGATCCCACGCTCTTCGGTCTCTGACCGACTGCTTGTCTATTATAATACCATTTCATGCCAAAAGTCAAGGACTTTTTTTATCTTTATAAAAATTATAATCTGAATTGTTACATTTGATTGACTTTTTAGGCATTTGATGATACTCTTTTGTTAAGATGTCACAATATTCAAGGCTTCACTCGTCTTGATTTTACAATCTTATTAAATATTATTCAAGGAGGTTTTTATGGCACGTTTTACATTACCGAGAGATTTATATCATGGAAAAGGTTCTTTGGAGGAATTGAAGAACCTGATTGGAAAAAAGGCAATTATCGTAGTGGGCGGCGGTTCTATGCGGCGGTTCGGATTTCTTGACCGCGCAGTCGACTATTTAAAAGAAGCTGGCATGGAAGTAGAATTGTTTGAAAATGTAGAGCCGGACCCAAGCGTGGAAACTGTCATGAAGGGCGCGGCGAAAATGCGCGAATTTGAGCCGGACTGGATCATTTCTATGGGCGGCGGTTCTCCGATTGACGCAGCCAAGGCCATGTGGGCATTTTATGAATATCCTGAAACTACATTTGAAGACCTGATTACTCCGTTTAATTTCCCGACACTGCGGACAAAAGCGAAATTCTGCGCTATCCCCTCTACCTCTGGAACTGCTACGGAAGTAACGGCATTTTCTGTCATCACTGATTACGACAAAGGTATCAAATACCCGCTGGCTGATTTCAACATCACCCCGGACGTTGCCATTGTTGACCCGGCGCTTGCAGAGACAATGCCTAAGAAGCTGACCGCACATACCGGAATGGATGCTATGACGCATGCGATTGAAGCCTACGTTTCTACGCTTCACTGTGACTATACCGATCCCCTGGCATTGCATGCCATTAAGATGATACATAGGGATTTGAAGGCCTCCTTTGACGGAGATATGGAAGCGCGCGACCGTATGCACAACGCACAATGCCTGGCTGGTATGGCATTCTCCAACGCTTTGCTGGGAATTGTCCACTCCATGGCTCATAAGACCGGAGCTGCTTACAGCGGCGGACATATTGTTCATGGATGCGCAAATGCCATGTACCTTCCCAAAGTAATCAAGTACAATGCCAAGAATGCAGAGGCGGCAGAACGTTATGCTGAGATTGCTGCTTTCATCGGCTTAAAAGGCGATTCTACAGATGCACTGGTTGACGCATTGATTGCTGAATTGAAGTCCATGAATGCTTCCCTGGAAATTCCTACCTGCATTAAGGATTATGAGGGCGGCATCATTGATGAGAAGGAGTTTATGGATAAACTGCCCGAGGTTGCAAAATTGGCGATCTCCGATGCCTGCACCGGCTCCAATCCCAGAATTCCCACACCGGAAGAGATGGAAAAGCTGTTGAAGGCTTGCTTCTATGACGAGGAAATTGATTTCTAAATACAAGCATGAATATACAAACGCTGTGCAAAAGTACCTCACAATTGCACAGCGTTTTTCTAGGTATACCTGTCTCCAATCTTAAATCTTCGGCAGCATGTGCTCCACCAACGATGCGGAATGCGCGGCAGCCGCTTTCTCAAACGTCGGATAATCCATCTCGGCGCTGTCATCCGCTTTATCGGAAATTGCGCGGATAATTACAAACGGCACATGGTTCAAATACGCAGCATGTGCAATCGACGCCCCCTCCATTTCCACGCAAAAGCCCTGGAAATTCTTAATAATATTATCCTTGACCTGCTTATCGCTGACAAACTGGTCTCCGCTGACAACTCTTCCCTCATACACTTTAATATCAGGATTGACCTCACAGCAAACAGAGACGGCAAGCGCAGTTAGATGCCCGTCTGCCGGAAACGCCAGACAACCCATCTGCGGAACTTCTCCCAACGGATAACCAAATACGCGCACGTCCACATCATGATGCAGTGCGTCGGTAGACACCACTATGTCCCCGATGTCAATTTCATTTTTTAAGGAGCCGGCCACTCCTGTATTGATAATATGGCTCACCTGGAAACAATCACAGAGAATCTGTGTGCAGAGCGCGGCGTTTACTTTGCCGATTCCGCTGCGCACAATCACGACTTCCGTACCGTTTAAGGTTCCTTCCAAAAATTCCATAGACGCCTTTTCCTGCGTACGTTGGATAGTCATTTTGCCCTTCAATTCCTCCACTTCCAACTCCATAGCGCCGATAATTCCTATTTTTTTCATATGTTCCTCCATAACATTATTCTCGCCTGGCTCGGATAGTCCCGGCCGTATGATGCACTCAGCCTCATTCTGGATAAACCAAATGCGCCTCGTCAATATTGTACAAGGTCTGTTTCAGATAGCGGTCGGCAAGATAATTTGCCATCCCCAGATTCATATCCAAATAATTCCCGCAATCCTTGGCGCTCGCGCCCGGCACTTCATCGTTAAAATCCCGGATGAACTCATACAGTTCCGTAACCAGCTTTACAACATCCCGGGACTCATAGTCGCCCGCCAGCAGCAGATAGAACCCGGTGCGGCATCCCATCGGCCCAAAGTAAATAGTCTTGTCCCCGAACTGCGGATGGTTGCGCAGATACGTCGCCGCTAAATGCTCAATCGTATGCATCTCCGCCGTGTTCATCACCGGCTCGTCATTGGGGGAAGTCATGCGCAAATCAAAGGTAGTAATTACCTCCTGCCCCACATGATCCTTCCTTGACACATACACCCCTGGCTCCAGCTTGATATGGTCGATTGTAAAACTTGTAATTTTCTCCATGTTCCTCTCTCCTTTTTATTATTTGTACATGTTTGAATTTCCCCATTTTGAAAATTTATAGTACCAAAAGGTTTCCAGCACAAAACGATGGAAACATTAAGATAATGACGCAATATATTTCTCTGCCGCCTCCGGCAATTGAGACAATTTCTCTATATAAGGCGCCTCTGCTTCTACCGCTCCGTATCCTGTCCTCGCATGAATAAAGGACAGTCCCGCCTTAGCAGCGGCAAGGTAATCCCCCTGCGTATCGCCCACATAGACGGCCGCATTCAGATGGTTCCGTTCCGCCACCAGGCGAATGTTATAGCTTTTTTCCTTGCCTGTACCCCCAAAACTCTCAAAATCATCAAAATATCTCTCCAGTTTATGGTATTCCAGAAACGCTTCTATATATCCTATTTGGCAATTGCTCACAATATACAAATGATACCCCTGTTCACGCAATTGCTGTAAGGTCTCTTCAAGCCCCGGCAATAGCTGCCCGCCGTGACGGCGGATATACTCATTTTCCGCCTCGCAGCAATCTTCCAACAGCTCTCTGCGCCTTTCAAGTTCATAGGCCTCAAAAAAAATATCTGCAATTTCCGTCATGCTTTTTCCCATGACGCCCTGAATCATTTCAGTTGTAATTTCCATCTTGGTATCCGAATGCTTTTTCAAAGCCTCCGTCCAGGAAATTGCCACTTCCTCGGAAGAATCCCATAGCGTTCCATCCAAATCAAATAAGATTCCTTTTTTCATTGATTTCTCCTTTATAAAACAAAATTTGGCAAGCAAAAAACAACTATTCCCACAAGTATCTCCGGGCGCCGTCAACCTCTTGAATCCAGATGCGCCTGTGGATCTTCATCTTCAAAATCAAAGATACACCTGTGGTACGCGTTGATTACATGGGTATCCAAATATTTGTCATATCGCTTATGATCCCTCCCATATGACATATGCACATGGCCGTGCAGGAAATATTTGGGATGGTATTTTTCCATGAGGGATTTAAACACCTGAAACCCCTGGTGCGGCAAATCCCTTCCGTCATTGAGCTGATATGCAGGCGCATGCGTCACCAAAATGTCAAAGCCCCGCTTGCAAAAGAGCTTAAACCGCAGCTTTGCAACCCTCTGCTTCATCTGCCATTCCGTATATTGGTGCGTCCCTTGCTTATAACGCATTGAACCGCCTAACCCTAAAATGCGGACGCCCTCATAGACGAAAATTTGATCTTCAATACAGATGCAGCCTTCCGGCGCAACCTTCTCATATTTTTCATCATGGTTCCCATGTACATACAAAACCGGCACATGGGAAAACGTTGCCAGAAACGAGAGGTAATGCGGGTCTAAATCGCCGCAGGAAATAATTAAGTCCGCCCCCTCGAGCTTACTCTTATGAAAATCATTCCACAGATAATTTGATTCCTCGTCAGCAATCGCCAATATTTTCATGAACAATTCTCCCATATACAACCATCGTCCATTTCCTTGAATTTCCATGGCCGTATTTTTCCATGCATTGTATGTAAAGCCTATGCGTCCTTCTTCACGCCCTGCTGTTTAATCACAGGTTCCGCCTGCTCTTTCAGTTCCGTTTTGGCAGGGATGGAACCAATAACATTGTTTGCCAGCCAATCCATGGTCATGATTTCTTCTGGCAGCATAATCCTGTCAGGCTCCGTATTAGCCATTCCCGTTTGTGAAAATAAAATGCCGGAAAATGGGTTGAACTCACCAGAACTGATGGTTGATTTTAAAAGTTCGATCAAACGCCTCGTCTCCACAGGCAAATGTTTGGAACAGACGACGTCCACTACGCCCTCCGCCATTCCCCACCAATAATTGATTGCTTTGGTAGTTGACGGATTATCGTCATACTTCCATGTACCGTCCATAATCGTGCGAATTAGCTGCTCATAAAACTTGCCCCAATGATACAGGGGCATGGCAAGATTCTTAGGCGAATCTTTGTCCATATAATAAATACCGAAATAGCGTGAAGCCTCCTCCGGGATTACCATATCCCGGCCTGAGACACAGGAAGAACCAGTCGCCCGAATCTTCTCCTCTATATCTACATCTTTCTTCGTAGACCACTCCAGATAAACTTCCGCGCGCGGATTCAGCATCTTTGCCCCCAGCGCAAAAGCATTGATATTGGCAATCGAACCATAAATCGGATAATCCGCAATATACGTCATACGGTTATTATCCGCCATCGCCCCGGCAATCGCTCCCATCAGAAATTTAGCCTCATGCATCCGCGAATAATAGGTGCGGATATAACGGTGTGAGGTGTTCAGCGAACAATTCAATATTCTTATCCGGGGGTTGGCAATCGCCGCCTTTACGCTTGCCTGCACAAAGGGCGGTGATGTGGTAAAAATAAGGTTACATCCCTTATCTATAGCGTCATTTATGAGCTCTTCCACATTCTCCTGCGTCCCATTTTCATAACAGAGCGTGCTGACTTCTTCGGGAAATGTCTGCTCTAAGTATAGCCGTCCCAGCTCATGGGCATACGTCCACCCGGATGTCTCCAGACGCTTCTCATGGATGAACGCAATCTTGAGCTTGGGCGTACTGGCAGAAAAAAGAATATTAAGCAGGGGAATCTTTTTCTTCTTGCGGTTCGGCTTCATTTTAAGATCAATCCCCGGCTTCTCTTCCAACAGCTCAAATTCTTCCCAGCTTTTGACAACCAGCTCCCGCAGCTCATCCGTCGTTTTCTGTTCTATCTCGTCATATCCGTACAAGGTAATGAACGCCAGGAACGCATCTGCCGGCGTAATTGCAAGTTTTCCCCCTCCTCTTGCACGGAACTCAGAGGCAAAACGCGAATAGACAGAGCTAAATAAAAGCCGTTCTTCCTCCGTCCATACCTCTCCCGGCTTCTTGCCCACGGCCTCCTGTAATTGGGCAAAGCTGCCCTCCTGGGAAAACCAGATGTAATTGATTGGCACGGCCTGATAGAAGTCTAAAAACTCGTAATAAATTTTATTTTCCGTTTCCTCTGTGCGTTTAGGAATAATGCGCGTCACATTTCCGGGAATTGAGACAGCGCCGAAATATTTCATGACGCTGACACGCTTATTCCCCTCCTCCACATAGAATTTATTCATGTATTCATACGCCTTGATAGGGTCGCGTATCCCCTCTTTCATATGGATGTCGCTCAGGCTTTCCCATTTCACGGCAAACTCCGAGCTTTCCCTGAGAATGGGCATAAAATTGCCTGCAAACGAATTGCTTCGCGCAACAGTCTTCGTCCCCACAATCTGTTCGGTGGGAATCTGCACCAGCCCAAGCTGTACTTCCGAATAAGAGCCCTTTTCCGGTAAAATATCATCCAGAATTTGCAGCGTCGGCCTTATGCCGCGCAGCATACGCGCCTGGTAATCCTTTTTTCCCGCTTTAAACGCCTTGCTGTAATCCTCTCTTCCCATAATACCTCCTGTGGTTCCTGTTCTGTGGTCTGTCTTTACCATTTTATGCAAAAACATTCACCGCCACTATGATACAAGTGCTTTTTCATACTATAGCATATCCTTTTCTCTAAATCCAGTCAATACGTCGCATGGATAGCGCTTTCTTATATGCCATGATTCAACTCTTTCCTGCGCTCCTTCCAATCCGGCATTATCACTGCCAACAAATCCCAGAATTCCCGACAATGATTGGGATGGATAAAATGCGCAAATTCATACACCGCTACATATGCGATACATCTATACCAATAAACGAATAAAACCCCCACAGCCTGCTGCAATGCAAATTAGATATCGCACCAACTTTCCGCGGGGACTTATATTGATCGTTTGCGATTTCAAAAACAAAAAAACAGTAACAAAATTATTTCTGAAAATTTTCTAAGAAACGAAAAAAATCCAAAGTATTGCTTCCTAAATCAGAACCATATTCTTCGTCTTTTCCCACAACAGATAACCCCTCTTCAAAAATCAGAGATATTTTATTAACCATTTTTCCCTTATCTCCCACCGGCGCTTGAGAATAGCCAAAGCGAACAACACAATCAATAATTGTGCCGACACCGACTTCATTGTCAAGAAGCCAATCTGCCCCCCCTATCAGAAGCAAACAAATCTGTGTCATTATCGTCATCTATAATGTCAGATGTAAAATACGGTGTAATTTCTGTTGAAATAGTATCGCCAACTTTGAGGCCAGTCGACTCAATCAGCTCATCTTTCAATTTCCAGCCTCCCCATTTTTTATTAATTCTAAGCCTGATAACTACTTTTTGTCCGGCATACTTACCGGGTCTCAACCAAAACAATTCAAAAAGCTCCCCGCCATTCTTCAAATCTTCTTCACTAATATTTTTATAATTTAACATGATTTTTGGCTCCTTCTAAATCAAAATCTCCTATGAAGCTTTTTACACTAAATACATAATTATTTTTAGTTTTCCATTTTTTTGTTTCAAAAGTATCAATCTCATTTTTTAAAGACATATTTTTCTCTAATTTTAAAGAAATAAGATAAGAATATTCGCATAATTCCTCCATATCATAATAGTATTCCCTTTTCTCTTCTTTCTCAGGCGAAGATTTCGGCTTTTTAATTTTTTCAACAATCTGAGAAATTTTATCTTCACTGTATTTAATAACAGACTGCATTTCCCCAAAAATCTCAATACCGTTTATACCATGTTTTTGTTTATCATTAAGTATGGCAAAAAGTGCAAGAAGACGATCGGCACTCCAGGAATCGAACCATACATTATTGCTT
>Ga0137308_101777_pt1 | contig 18147 bp, 29 predicted proteins | sample Inofrocosms_June_FD_97181 | JGI IMG/M metagenome (GOLD analysis project Ga0137308, IMG submission 97181) | Mouse cecal microbial communities from Vienna, Austria - N-Acetylneuraminic and N-Acetylglucosamine D2O microcosms_June | ecosystem: Host-associated > Mammals > Digestive system > Large... | reverse complement strand
TGCCGCAGAATGACAACGAAAGATAAAACAAAATATAGTAACGATGGAACCGCTGGCTGACGCTGGCGGTTTTTTGTTGCTCCGGGCTAACCTGGCCAGAAGCCGGAAAGGAGGGAATGGACCAAGAGCCGGGAAAGGCCGCTTACCTTCCAGCAGAAGTTGTGCGCCGCCATTGACGCTGCTCTTGAAAAACAGCCCTCCGACCTTGCCGCCTTCCTCTCCTTCATGGAGCAGTCCGGCTATGAGGTAAAAAAGCAGCGGGCGCAATTAGCTTCCGGGCTCCCGGCCAGGAACGGTTTACCCGTCTGTGTTCCTCCACGCTGGGGAAGGGCTACAGCCAGAAGGATATAGAGGCTGGGCGGGGCGAAGCTGCCAAAGATGGACGATCTGAAGGAGGAAGGCCGGGTTTGGGGAGGCTCCCCAACAAGCAGATTTTTACGTTCTGGTCGGAAGGCCGGAACGTAAAAATAGCAACTGTGTGGCCATAGTTGCCCTGCTTGCCATTTAGCGGAACCCTCGATAAACGCCGATCGGGTAGGAGGCTACCCATTAGTTGAGTAGCGACCTCCCACACCACTGTACGTACCGTTCGGTATACAGCGGTTCAATAGTTTTCACGATACTTTCAGATAATAGTCAAGCATGAATCACGCTCTTGTCATTCTCGTTATTGAGTTTCATCACGATATAGTTCGCACACTGTGCCATGATGGTCTTGTTAAGCTCTGACGGCCTCTGTGACGCTACAAACAGCGCAATGCCGAACTTGCGCCCCTCTTTGGCGATATTCTCAAATATTTCCACCATACGCCGCTGTGCCGCCGTAAGCTGAAAATCTGTCGGTATGTAAACGTGTGCTTCGTCACAGACAAGAGTAATAGGCCTTGCGCTCTTCTGCATGATTTGGATGTTGTATATCAGCTTCGTTATCGCCCCGATAATCAGCACCGCTATGTCATGGGGTATGCCGGAGAGGTCAATGTTCTTTACCGGCTTGTCGCCGCCCATGATGCGGTTGAGGAAGTCCAGCAAATACGCCTGATGGCACTTTTTAAACAAAAATGAATATCTTTCATCATTCCGCTTTGCTTTCATAGTATTGATAACACCAGGCAGTTTTCCGCTGTACTCTCCGTTCTTGAGCTTTGGCTCCCCGTTTTTAAAACATCCATCAATAACCGTTTCGCTATTAAGACGTTCCATGCGTTCAACAATATCGTCATAAGAAAACCGTACCGGTTTATTCATATTTCCGGAAGGACAATGTTCTTTGTAACATTTGCTCAAGGCCTCCGTACTCGCCGTGAATATCGAATATGACAATGTTGCAGTTGGTGTTGTTTGCGGTTTCCTCAATAATCTTTGTGACCGTTTCGGACTTACCACAGCCGGTATTGCCGACAATGCAGGAATGGCGCTGGTAGAATTTATTACCGTCAAGGTACGCTGGCACGTCATATCCGGAATACCCGGCAATCTGAAAAGCTCCACTGTTTTTTAAAACAGCATCCACCGCAAGAATCGCCCCAAATTCAAAATCTGATATATTATGAATTTTTACATCCGTACTCGGATAGCGGTCAATCTGCTGCTTAAATTCGCCGTCAATCACGCTCCCCAGAACCGAACACTCAATCACTTTCAAAGACGGCTGTTTAAGTTCCTCCATAATGGCGTTATCGTCCATCTGCGTTTCCACGTCATTATCCGTGATGGCACATATCTGCGTCACAAGTTCCACCTCTCCGTCCGATACGGATATAAGGTCATTCAGGCGGGCGTTTACAAACTCCGCATCGTCCGTCCTGATTTGTATTTTGTCGGGTACTATTTTTACTAATTTCACCGCTCCACCTTCTTCCCGTCAATAAACCATTCAAGGTTAAAATCACCCTCCGGCAAATCCATAAGCAACGCCGGAGAATACTCACAATCAGATTCTTCATACCGAAAATTCCAGTCCGGCAGTTCCTCATATTCGCTCACCTTTGTCATTCCGACAAGCCAACAGCCGCTTCCCATAGAAACATTGCTGTACTGTCCGACAACAAACACTCTGCCACGCTCACCGCAGTCAACGATACACTGAATAGGCTTACCATTTGAGCAATTGTCGCAATCCTGATTTGTTACCCCGTATTCTCCGAAAGTATCATCACTGTAACCATGAAATTTTAATGTTTTCATTTTCCTATCCCTCCAATAATTCCTTATCCTTGCCTTTTTCACGCTCTTACAGTAGTCGCAAATTCCACAATGTTTTGGCGGCTCTTCGCCTGATTTAACAGCTTTGAAGCGTGGCATATTGCTTTCAATCTCCCGCAGCGCCATGTCAAGCGTCGGCTGGTCTATCTGGAAGATGTCGAAGTTTGTGACCGCCTCCTTGGCAGCCGCCGCCAAATAAAACGGCAACCGCCCATATCCGCAAGCCTCCACTCCTGCCTGATAAACCGCCCCTTGTAGGTCATACCGCCAAAATGCAAGGCTTTTGAAGTTCTGCACCACCTTTAAATCAGTGATGCAGATACCTTCAACAAAGCTGTCCATCTTCATCTTCCACGGTGCGCCGAACATCTCAAACGTGAGGATTTTCTGCTTCTCGCCGGACATATATAACATAAAGCGTTCGTCACGCTGCACACGCTTGATAATTTCATCTGCCTTACGGAACTCTGCTCTTAAAGCACCATTCCGGCAATAGAAGATATTCGGGGATTCCTCACGGAGCTTGTCCAGCGTTCCTTCAAACCAGCGGTCAACCAACGTACCGATCAGCATTGCCTTTGTCTGCTTCTGCTCAAACTCGCCCCGGATTTTCGCCATTGCCATAGCCTCGCATTTGCAGAAATCCTTGTACTGTGACACGCTGAAAAAGGCTTGGTTCGCTTCTTTTCCATAATATGTATCATCATTTAACTTCATCTGCACCACCGCCTAAATCAAGCTGCTGTTGTCCATCAGCCAGCTTTTCTTCTTATCTTTCTCTTTGCTGGCAAAAGCATCCTCTGCCTCTTTCTTCTCCACGCCCGGCAATTCAAAGATTTCCTCACGCTTCGCCATACCATCCTTAATGGAATTAAACACTCTTTTCAGCCGGATAAAGTCATTCATGGAGAATACCGACGCTTTACAGCCGATATACTTTTCAAGGCTCTCCTGCGGCACTTGATAGGTCTTTTCCGCTGTCCTTACGCAATCTTTAATAAGGTCTTCAAGCGGCTTTTCTTCGCCGTTTACCAGCGTCTTGCGACACTGCTCTACCGCTTCTTCTACGATATCGCCCGGAATAATTACGAGAATGCACGCCCTCACACGCCTTGCCGCCTGATTTGCCACCAGTTCATAAATATCCCTGGAGCCCGTCAACGGGTAATTCCCCTTCTTAGTTTCCCTGATATGTGGAACCGCAAAAATCTTTGTCTGCCGCATATTCGTTTCCAAATCCCAGCAGTACGCCATTACCTGACTTTCCCCGGCTTTTTGTTCCAACTCTACAAATCCAAAATCAAGGTTTCCCCAATTCTGCGCCATAGCTTCAGCAAGTCGGATAGAAACGCCCGTTACCTTAGATGTGCCGCGCTGATATTCATACTCCGCCTGCTCTGCAAGCCTTTTGCGCTGGCAAGCCGTCAGAATACGGTTTCTTGCCGCAATCTCGTCCCGGGGAAATTTTTTCGCCATGATAATCTGTCCCTGTACTTCCTATATCTGTCTGCTTGTAACCATTTCTGCGGTTACACTTCTTCCTGCTGTCATTTCAAATCCTTCCATTCCCTAATCCTCCTGTTTTTAAAAATTAATAAAACTGCTACCTTTCCCGTACACGACCTTGCCTTTCTTGATGTTGACCGTATACCCGGCCTTGACTAACAGCCGTTCGATGTCAAGCTGCCCCTCCTTCGTGATTGCGGATGCGATAACCTTTATCTGTCTCATTGTTCCTCGCTTATCCAGTTTCCAGAGTAAAACCACTCCACCAACATTTCTTTAAACTCTTCCGTCCACCTAATCCCGAAGAAACTATCCGGAACTGTCTCCACGCATTGCTCCAGCGCATATTCAAATGCGTCTTCTTCCGGAACAAACACGCCCGTCCCGAGTTGCTTGTATCCGGGGCCGTTAAATCTCTCCGTAATTTCCGGTGAGATATGCGGTTCCGGATAAACCGCCATTCTGTTTTCGATCCGATCCATCCCCCACCTCACAATCCGAGCGTGCCGGGCGGCGGATCCGCCGCCTCCACATCCGTCCCCATCTGGCGAAAGGGGCCGTTCAGCATCCTGCCCAGAATGCCTTTTCGCTCCTGGTCCCGCCTCTCTTCCTCCAGACATTCCGGACATATTCCGCCGACCAGTTCCCCGGAATCACAGTTTCCTTTGCATATCCTGCAAATTTCCATTCCCTTTTTCCTTTCCCTGTCCCTTCCAGCCGGTAATCAATGTACAGTCCCGCCGCTCCAGTCAGCCGCATTTCTGTCTCTCCTTTTTCTGCAGATATATTCGCAGATCCAGCACCGCTGCAAATGCGTTGTAATACGCCTCGTTGTCCGGGCTTCCCTCTCCATCCTTGATAAACTTCTCGCTTACAGATTCGAGCAGCTGGCGCTCCATCTGGTACACTTCTTCAGTTGTTAGCATCGTCCTCTCCCTTCCGTCTGGCCTGTGCCGGCTCTTCTTTCTTCCTATCATCCTTCCGCAGCAGGATCGCCGCCCCGATACAGATCACGATCTCCGCCAGGATCGTAAACAGGATCCCGCAGAAAAACTCTGGTATGTACATCTCCTTCACCTCCCATGCTTGTCCTATCCGGCCGGCTTATGCCGGCGCTTTCGTTTCCTTATCTGCCGGCCTGACTTTAATGCTTTTCACTTCGCACCCGATCTGGTCCGCATAAAGTGTTGCCAGCAGATTTTTCATAAAGTTAAAGCGTTCCTCTGTTACTTCCATATCAAATTCTGCCATAAAGCCACCGCCTTTCTTTAAATCTTATGCTTTACCGGTTGTACACCTTTCCTGTCCTGCCTCCCTTTGATTTCTTACATTTGAGGCGCTGATTATTACATCAAATACTGTCATGCCTCCGCCCCTACGCTTTCACGCCGATGTAGATCTGGTTGTCATCCTGCCACGTGAAGCTTTCTACCTCATGATCGCTGTATGCCAGGATGTCATCCTGGTACCAGGTGCCGCGCGCAAGGGTACCAAACCCTTCTCCCTCTCGGATGACGATCTCGGTATTGTCGTCGATCAGCCCTGTTTCATTGATTTTTTCTGCTGTCATACCTTAACCTCCTCTCTACTTTGTTTGCATTCCAGGCTCTGTCTCTGGATCTCCCTACAGGCCACTGCCATGGCCGAGTACGGAGGAAAGGAGAGCCTTATGCGCAGATTCAATCCGCCTTTTAATGGAGAACAATTCTTATTGAACACGAATACCGGTGAAATTCACGATCTGGATAGGGAAACAGACCTTTGCCGCATCAATGACATTGATCCAGGCCACATCTACATGGGAGATTCTTATATGAGCTGTCTCCCGCGTGCTCAATTGACTCATTGTCCCGCTCCGAACGGTTGTTATCATTGCCTGCCGGAATATAACCGGGAATAAGCGATAAAGTGCCGGTAGTTATGAGATGTAGGGCCGGCGCTATCTCCTTCGGAAATTCCCCTGAAAGCCGGGCTCTAAGTCCTTCTTTATCCTTTTCCATCTGACACAGATTAAAAACTGTATCCACGAACAGTTCCATGGGAAACTTCCTCAAAGCTTCAAGCCATGTAAGCCCTTTGGGTTGTAGCGCTTCTACCTGGCTCCATCCTTGCATAATGCAATCGATCAGATGCTTGAAGCTCTCTAGCGCCTCCGATTTATCCGGTATTTGTTGATTGACTTTTAATGCCAGGTCAGGAGCCGCTCCACGCACCTTTTGGAAGTTAATATAATCAATATTATCTCCATGCAGTTTTCCATCAACATATGCGCAAGCGTCATTATCAACCATGACAATAATCACGGTTTTATGCATTTCTCTCACCTCCTCTCTATGCCAACAGTGATTTTAAATCATCTTTCTTTGCAAAAAAATTTTTTCTTTTGTCATTAAAGAATTAATTTCAAGCAGTTCACAAAGGGCCGCCACCTCACTGGTTTTGAATTCCTGTCTATTATCTACCTTAAGCTGAAGCCCATATGCTGAAAGACCTAGATAATCTGCCACATATTTCATTTTCAGACCTTTGCTTTCAATCAACTTCCTCAATGCTTCTGAATCTGTCAAATCCTTTTTCTCCTTTCTTATTGATTTTAAATCATCTTATCGCGATATAGCACTTGAGTGATTTAAAGTCAACTATTTTTTGCATTTATTCAAAAAATATTGATTTTAAGGAAACTCTATGTTATACCGTTTCTAACAACATAAGGATTCAGGTGATAAATATGGCTGATATAGGAAAACGTATCAAGGAAAAACGAGAATCTTTAGGAATGACACAAGAGGAGTTAGCTTCAAAATTAGGGTATAAAAACAAATCGTCTATTGCCAAGATAGAGACTGGCACAAATGATATTGTTCAAAGCAAGGTAGTAGAATTCGCAAATATATTAGATACTACTGTAGCCTACTTAATGGGTTGGGAAAGCATTCCTAAAAACAGCAAAAGAAAGGGTGTCACTATTAATGTCCTTGGCCGTGTAGCCGCAGGCATTCCGATCGAAGCTATCGAAGAGATTATTGACACGGAAGAGATTACAGAGGAACTTGCACGAACCGGAAACTTCTTTGGCCTACAAATTCATGGTAATAGTATGGAGCCCCGGATTTATGAAGGCGACGTAGTTATTGTCCGTCAACAGGATGATGCTGATAGCGGCGATGTTGTCATTGCCATGATAAACGGTGATGATGCTACCTGTAAGAGGCTCCGGAAATATCGGGATGGCATAGAACTTATTCCAAATAATCCAAGCTATGAGCCTATGTTCTTTAGTAATGATGAGATCATGACCAAGCCTGTAAAGATTATTGGAAAGGTTGTAGAACTGAGGGGCAAGCTATAAAATTGGGGATATAAAAATGAAAATTGGAGTGAGAACACCAAACTTGAAAAAAAGCCTTAAAGCCAGAACAGTTGACAAATATAAACGGGCTGCAAAACGTGCGTTTAATCCATTATATGGGAAAAAGGGGACAGGCTTAATTAAGAATCCCCAAAAAGCTATATATAATAGAGTATACCAGAAAACTACTATAGACGGATTAGCTGGTATCAAAAACGGAACTTCTCTCAAAAAGCAAACCGTTAAAACTACCACAAGTAAAAAAATTCCTTCTAGTCCAGTAACTCAAAAAAAGAAACAACCTACAATGTTTCAATTAAAGACGGGAAAGCAAAAATTGGGAATAAATTCTATACAAAAAAATCTATAATGAGATACCGTCTGTTTTTCATTATTTGCGGATGGTTTAATATCATATGTGGCTGCGCTTTACTACCTGTAGGAATATTATTTATAGCTCTGGGGATTTTTTTCTTAATTTGTGCAAATACCTATAAAAAAATTGCCAAACAATGCTAAAAACTTTGGTTCTATAAAATAAATCAATCTTATGAGAGGGTAATTTACTTATGAAAAATCCATTCCGTTTAATGACAATTTTCATGGCTATAATAGGAGGGTGCGCTGCTTCTCTAGTTATTTATATATTGACAATTTATCCTAACCTTAATCGTGATGTTAAAGATAAAAATGTTGAAATATCTTCTTCATATACTAATACTGCACAGGAAAATATCACAATTGATGATAAACAAACCGAAGATTCATCTTCCTCCGAATATAGCGAGATCGCTGCTCCATCTTCTGAAACGGAATCAAACACTGAACCTATTAAATCAGGCACTTACAATATTGATGATATAGAATTCTGGTTCTCTGATTCAGTAAGAAACGACATAACCGGTAATTGGAGAATAGCATCTATTGCTTCCTCGAAAAATATAACAGATTACGTCATTGACTATTATAATACCCTTTTTAGTTCAAATGAAGAAATTCATGCCATCGTGAATTTTTCTTTAAATACCACTTCTTCTATATCTGTGCTTTACGATGGAATGTTAGATGTGGTTATACATGAGTATATTGACGGTGAAGAGCACGATGCCAATGTCTTATTCGGTGGGATGTTATTAAAAGAGTATTGGATAAATACAAAATCTGGTGAGATTGATGAAATTCCTATACCTATTCATCCAGACTTAGACACCCTTGCATCCGAAAATGAACAAATCCTCTCTACCGAACTACCAGAGACTGAATCTATTGATAATAGTTTAAGCTCTCCCGCAATATCAACAGAGGAAAACTCTACTGATATAAATGTTCCCGCTAATACAACCGCTGAAAATGAAAGTAATTATAACATGCCAGAGTCTCAAGTTTTAACACCTGTTGGTGATATGGTATGGCTTTCGGCTACAGGAGAAAAATATCACCGAATTAACAATTGCGGACGAATGAATCCCGATAAAGCTCGTCAGGTTTCCCTTGAATACGCAGTTGAAAACGGATATGAAAAATGCACAAAATGTTATTAAGTAAAAAACCGCTCAGTACTGTGACCACTAGAGCAACCCTGACAACCTAATTACTTCCCCCGGACACCCGATCGGGGCCAGGCCTGTATAAAGAAAGGAGCCCGCCATGGAATCATATCCGAAAAGCGATTAAACCGCTACGGCGTTTAATATAAATCCAATGAAAACTAATATAAAACAAAATATTCCAGGAAACACATATTGCAAACACATTTTGCATATGCTATAATGCCAGTAGGCAAAAACGAAGCGAAGTACTCCAAGCAGTACGACAGCAAAAAGCCCCGGTGAGTTCAGCACTGGGGCTTTTCTATTCCCAATTTTGGCAATGGCAGGGCTTAGCGCCATAGGTTAGTTACCGACTATTCGTCACTGTCTAACCATTTGATGGTAAGCGTCAAATAAGAACGTGTAGTGAAATATATGGCGTTCTCCTGTAAACTTGGGGTTAGAGTTTTTAGAGTCCACTCCCAAAACTCTAAATCCAGATAAAGGAGAATACCCATGGACATTTCCACTTTGACTCCGGATAAACAGGTAAAACTTCAATACTGGCTGGATGTGATCCGGCAATGCAGAGCCTCCGGCCTGACAAACCAGGTATGGTGCGAACAGCATGATATCTCTAGAATATAAACAATGGCGCAGATTTTGCAATGTAATCGACAAGGCAAAAGAAGCATGTATAGGAAGCGGAAATATCATATCAGACCATTTTGCCGATGCTGGCAAAATGGTGATTCTCGCAAAAAAATCATTGCCCTTAGTCAATCTTACTTTGCAGTAAAAACCAGGCAGCAGGAATTGATTGAAAATTTTGATGAACTTGACGAAGATAAAAAGCGGCTTGCTATCCGCTATGAAATGATTGAACACAATAAAATGTTAGTTGCCGCGCCAAAGATGCTGGTGTCGAAACCAACAAGGATTATGCAATTTTTCAGAATTATGGATATAAAGGGTTGTATGGCGGTTTAGGAGCCAGGGAAATCCATGAGAGAAAAAACTTAAAAAAGGTGAAAAAATCTTAGATTATATGGGCTATGAAGAATTAGCCGCTAACCTGTTTCGTGCAACGCAGGCAGAAGCAAAATTACGCCGTGAAAATATTCAGGGGAAAACTAATGCCAATCAGGCACATTATGATGCAGGGAAAGAAGTCCGTAATACAATTGAAAGACTTGGTGGTACCATGCCTGAGGATTTGCCCACTCCCAGCAAAAGCATTAAGCAAATTGAACGTGAACAGAAAAAGTTAAAATGAAAACCAACCCACCGGGCATTTTTATGCCCTGCTGCCAGTAAATTAATACAGGGAGGATGATAGGATGAGCAGAATACTCAGGTGCGCAATCTATATTCGCGTGTCAACGGAGGAGCAGCATCTTAACGGCCTGTCCCTGCCGGCCCAGAAGAAGGCCCTCACCGAATTCGCCGGCGCCCGGAATTACAATATCGTGGGATACTATGCGGATGAGGGAATCTCTGCCCGCAAATCCATGAAGTACAGGAAGGGGCTCCTGCAGCTGTTAGAAGACGTGAAGAAGGATAAGATCGACATGATCCTGGTCACAAAGCTTGACCGTTGGTTCCGCAACATCAAGGACTATAACGTCACGGAGGAGATTCTCCAGGCCCATCATTGCTACTGGAGGACCATCTTCGAAAATTATGATTCCTCTACGGCCAACGGGCAGATGGTCATCAACATCATGCTTTCCGTCAACCAGGCCGAATGTGACCGCACTTCCGAGCGGATCAGGGCCGTCCTGGATTACAAGCGTTCGATCGGCGAGGTCACCAGTGGGAAATGCGCCTGCTATGGTTACAAGGTTATAAACAACCGCCTTGTGAAGGATGACAGAGTTTCTCATATCGTGGATGATGCCTATAAGCATTACTTTACCTGCTATTCCATCCGATCCGCCATAAAGTACCTGCACAATAAATATGGCGACGCAGCGCCCTCAGACAATCAGGTTGACCGGTTCTTCAAAAACGAGACTTATGCCGGCAGGGACAAAGACAACCTGAACTATTGCGAGCCTTACATCACCTCGGAGCAGTTTGACAGGATCCGCCAAATTACCGTCAGTAAATCCTTTACCGCAGGAAATTACGAGCCTTACCTGTTCAGTTCCCTGATCAAATGTCCCTGGTGCGGCAACAACTACACCGGCTACCGCAGAAAAGAGAAGCTGAAAAACGGCGGGGAAAGCATCTACATAAAATACCGCTGCGGAAATAAATTCGGCAGGCACAGCTGCGCTCACTTCACGGAACACAAAATTGAGGAGTATATGCTGACCCATGTGTCTTCCAGACTGGAGCAGGAGCTTGCCGACATCGAATTCAGAAAGCGGCAGGCTAAAAAGAAGGACAATTCCGAAGCCACCCGCAAAGAAATGGACCGGCTTAACCTCCTGTTTCAGAAAGGGCGCATCACCGAAAAATATTATGACGAACAGTATGAGGCCCTGGAAAAGAAACTGTCGGCCTGCAGGGATTCGGAAAAATGCGTCTCCCTGGCGCATTATCAGAATCTTATAACCGCCTTTAGCGGCAACTGGCAGGAATTATACAAAAATCTGGATAAAGCCCATAAACAGGCCTTCTGGAAAAGCACCATAAAAGACATTCAAATTGACAAGGAAACGCACCGCATAAGCGGCTTTAATTTTCTTATAAAATTGGAGTAGTAAAAAATTTACACTGTGGAATTCGAACCCCACGCCACCTCCCTGGAGGCAAAGGGCGACGGCTACGTGGTGGCTTCCCTCGGAGAAGATTCCGGGTATGTTCCCTACACGGCCTTCAGCGCCAAGAAGAGCTATATCGAGGCACACCCTGACGTGATCCAGTCCTTCACCAGCGCCCTGCAAAAAGGCATGGACTATGTAAACAGCCACTCGCCCCAGGAGATCGCCAAGGTGATCGCCCCCCAGTTTAAGGAGACGGATGCGGATACCCTGACCACCATCGTGGCCAGATACCATGATCAGGATACCTGGAAGGATAACCTGATTTTCGAGGAGGACGCCTTCACTCTGCTCCAGAACATTCTGGAAGAAGCGGGCGAGCTGCCGGAGCGCGTTCCCTATGAGGAACTGGTGACCACGGATTTTGCAAAGGAAGCAAAAAAATAACTGACCTCCGTTAAAAATGAAAGCACAGACAAAAAGCAACCGCACCGGAAATTTCCCCATTCCCGGTACGGCTGCTTTCCTTAATTCTACGGTCATATTCCGCCGCCCGTCTCACATGCGGATATACATCTCTGTCTCATAGACCCAGTCCACAAGGGCCAGGCACATGGCAAAGCCGGTCAGGGCCATCATCAAAAGAATCGCAGGCACATCATAAATCATTTTGCTCTGTTCCTTCACATTCCCCTTCTCGTCAACCACCTCGTAATTCTTATGTCTGGTCCCGGCAAGCACCTCGATGCCCAGAAGGATCAGAATCACCGGCCAGAAACGGTAAATCAGATAATAATTGAAAGCCGGGAAAAAGATATGAACCAAAAACAGAGCGCCCGTGAGGATCAGGACAATGCCAAAGGTAAACGAGCCAACTCTTCTCACTCGGATTTGTTTCTCCATATCCTACTCCTTTCCGTCTGTCTGCTCCGCATCCTGTACCGTCACAGAATCCGCCTCCACCACAGTCTGCTTCCGCTCTTTGGGTTCATAGCCAAAATCCTTCGTGCTTTCCCGCTGATCCTGAATCTGGGAAAGCTGCTCCTTTCTCCCTTCAATCATTTTGATTCCGATAAAAATGATCACCAGGGAAACCAGAATTCTGGGCGCATAGTTTCCTACCGTCCGCATAAAATCCGACACAAACTCGGGCAGAAGCCTGTAGGCGATATCCCCCATGGTATTCCACAGAAGCAGGATTCCCGCCGCAATCAGGACTACGGCAACGGTTCTCTGGTACTTGATCACAAAGTTCCTGCCATCTATAATGGTGTTCATGCCAAACAGAAATTCGTCCTCCACCTGGTCAAATTCCTCATCGCTAAGACCTGCAAGGTGATTGGCATGGAAAAATCCATAGGCCCATACCACGAAGCCGATTATGGAAAGTTCCGAAAGCCTGAGACTTACGGGAATATAGATGGAGAGGAAAAACAAGAGCATCAGGCTGACTCCCGTCCGCATGAATCCCATGTACATCTCTCCCGCTCCCGGAAGCATGGAAAAACAAAAGGTTAAAAATCTGCTTTTCTTTTTAGTTTTCATAGTGATCTCCTCCTAAAACATTTTTGTCAAAAAAATTTCCAAATCCACCGAAAATACGGTCCACAGTCTCGCCCAGCTGCCTCCGCTCCCTGTCAAAGCGGTCGTTAATCCTCTCGCTTAGGCTGATTTCTTCCTCATCCTTCTCCTGCTCCCATTTTTCTGGAATACTCCAGCCCTTTTTCTGAAAATCGGCCCTGCTCACATTGCTCCCGTCCTGAACCGGAATCGTGAAAATCAGCAGGACTGCGGCGGCTATTCCCGCCGCCATTTTAAGCGTATATACAGGAAAGGGAGTGGGCTGTTCTTTTCGGTTTTTACTCGTGTGCGCTTCCTCCTCGTTCACCTTTAAAAGAATTTCCTCCTTCAGGTGCCCGGGAGCATAAAGCTCCTCCTTTTCCAGTTCCTCTATAAAACGATACAGTTCTTCGTCTGAAGGATACCTGCTCATGCCGTTCCCTCCTTTCCGTAGATTTTCCGAAGCAGGTCTCTCGCCCGGTAGATCTGGGTCTGAATGGTTTTCAGATTGACGTTCCTGCTGTGTGCGATCTCCTGGGCGCTCATCTCACGCAGATAATAATCTCTTGCGATCTCATTGTACGGCGGTTTCAGGCTCCTGCAGTTTTCCGCAAGCCTGCTTTTTATTTCCTCCTCCATACATTGCTCCTCCGGCCCCTTCCCCTTTTCCGTCACGACCTCAAAAAAGTCATCCTCCGTGGGAATCGCCCTGCTCCTTGCTCTTCGCATGTAATCTATGCTCTTGTTGGTCGCAATCCTGCAGATCCATGCCTTTTCATTGCTGCCGTCAAAGCTGTCATATTTCTGAAAGACCGACAAAAAGGTTTCCTGTGCGAGGTCCTCCGCAATAAAATAATCTCCCGTTATTTTATAACAGATGGAAAAAACAAGCTTTTCATATTCGTCAATCAATTCGGAAAGCCGGCTTTGCGAACATTTTGACATCATTACTGAATTTCCTATTTTTTCCACCCCGCTTTCCTTTTGTTTGATTGCTTTCATAGATTATAACGCATCAGGCTTCTCTTTATCTTCAATCGTCATAAAAAAATTTATAAACTCGCTAAAACAGACTTTTTCCTACAACAAAAGAGGTCCGCCAGCACCTTTTCTGGTGAACCTCCTGAAATCTAAACCGTGATCTCATACCATTACAATCCGTTTTTCCAGTTCATAAAGGAAAGCCTGAAAACTTGGAGAATTATTCGTATCTAAATCAAGCTTTTCTCCTATTTTATCCGCCCACTCACATTTTGCTTTACCTACCACATTTTGACTTACTGACTTTTTCTTTTTTAATCCGGTCAAACCACCAGGATATAACATATTGGCAAGCACCTTCCATGTATCGCATATACCATCCTGTTAAAATGCGCCCTTCTTCGTCCTGCCAGCCTTCTGTTCCTTCAAATGCATCCCCCTTTCCATTCTGCAGATGCAGAAAAGATAACGGCCATCCTGTCTTCTGCACTCTTTGTCTGAGCTGCTCTTCCTTCACATAGGGTCTGCCTGATTCATCTATATCTATTGTCAGTTCGTAAGTAATCGGATGCGCATTGCCCTTTTCTCGATAATACAATTCAAAAAAAGCGGTTCTATACAGCCCTGTGAGCGGAGCTGTTCAAATCCACCTCTGTTTTTTCATCACAGGCCGCTTCAACTCCGAGCTCCAGACAATCCGCAAGAAATCCAAAAGCATCAGCTAATGTACTTTTCCCATTTCCACTGGGGCCTATAATTGCCGTCATATTATTCAATGCGTTAGCCTTTTGATTAGAAAGTGTTTTTCCCCATCACAATATCCTTTAACGGCCCAAAATTCTGGATTTTTACGCCCTCTATCTTACCCATCCGATACCTTCACTAATTCAAATTAACACGCCAGTCTTACTTCACTCTATTTCTTATTTTGCCTTTCACCCTCTCTGGACGCATTTCCCAGCTCATCCACCATTTTCTCAATCAGCAGCTTTTTGAGATACACATCAAAGCTCAATAATCCAATAAAGGAAAACAGCTGTAAAAATTCCTGTTCTCCTTCCGGCGCATCCTTGAAGGGCTGACACGAGGTCTCAAACTTATTCAATATGTCATTTTTCAGCGCATCCAGCTGCGTCTTCTCCAGTCCAAAGATCTCCTCGTAGATCACTCCCAGATTCAGTTCTTCTCCTCTGGCATGGAAATACCGGTCAGAGAGAGGTTTTAACAATGTCTGAATATCGTTGATGGAGAGGATTCCTTTATAATAGTAGATAAAGATCAGCATCAGAACATGCTCCCTGCTATACTTTTTCTTGACAGGAGGAGGAAGCAGATTGTTTTTGGCGTAGTTGTTGATCATTGTCTTGGTGAGGATCTTGTCCTGACCGGGATTTCTTACCGTGCTCCTTAACTTGCTTTCCATAAACGTAGTGACCTGATCCATATAAAGATCAATATTCGGGATATCCTCCAGCTTTATATGATGAACCCGGTTCAGGCTCTCCATAATACTGTTCAGCAAATCATCCTTATCAATCGTCATATCGCTACTCCCCTTGTTTCCTTCGCTTGCGCTTGTTTTCCTTCCTGCTCTGGATCTGTGATCCCTCGCTGACTTATCGGATGAAAACAAATGCTCCCTATGGTCGCGCTTGTTTTCCTTCCTGCTCTGGATCTGTGATCCCTCGCTGACTTATCGGATGAAAACAAATGCTCCCTATGGTCGCGCTTGTTTTCCTTCCGATAAGTCACATTATATAGTATTAAAAACCACATGACAAGTGGGTGGGGATTAATTTTTTGTCTTTACTTAAAAACTTTAGTGTGGTAAAATTCTGCTGTATGAAGTCATTGCCTTTAGAGGAGGATTTTGTGATGAACAAAAAAATTCAGACGGCTGCTGTTGATCAATTATTTGAAGCGATTCTGTGTCTTGAAAGCAAAGAGGACTGCTACAGCTTTTTTGAGGATCTGTGTACGGTAAACGAGCTGCTCTCCCTTTCCCAGCGCTATGAAGTGGCATCCATGCTGAAAGAAAAAAGGACTTATCTGGAGATTGCAGAAAAGACCGGCGCTTCCACAGCCACCATCAGCCGGGTAAACCGGTCTCTCAACTATGGAAATGACGGATATGAACTGGTTTTCAACCGCCTGAAGCAGGCGGATTAATTATTCGGCAAAACTTGCAACAGAAAAAACACGCCTTACTGCGCACTTCCGTGCCTGGCAAGGCGTGTTTTTTCTGTTGCAAAGCTTTGTGCCTTTTCCTTCTGATCAGCCGTTAATGTCAATCAGCACCATAGGATCAATATACTCTTCGTCCTTCATGATCTGATAACCCAGCTCCAGGTTATCCTCACCTACGCTGAACAGTATGTAGCCCTTTCCCAGCTCCTCTCCTGTCTTTACAAGCGCCGTCCCCTTGTTCCGGTAAATGGAATGGTAGCCATTTCCGTGATCCACCACGATCTTGGTTCCGTAATCCACATCCACGTCAATACTCAGAACCGTACCGGTTCCGCTGGTGATCACATTCACCCCCTGGGACGCCGTAAAAATCAGCATGGGATCTCCTTCCTGGGCCTCCTGCATTGTGGCCGAGCCGCTGATGGGAAATCCCTTGGGAATTGCGCTCTCCACAATCTCCTGGGAAATGGCATCCTCTGTTTCCACCTTCATGCTCACCGTCTCGCTCAGAACCGCCACCTTGCTTGACAGGGTTTCATTTTCCACCGTAAGAGCCTCGTTCTCATCCGTCAGATTGTTGATTGTGATAATTTGATCTATAATCTGTTTTTTTGCGTCTCTCAGCGTGATGGAACTGTAGATAAACCCGCAAATCCCCGCCACGGATAAAACAAAAAGCAGAGCCACTGCCGCAATCACAACGGCAGCGTTTATTTTGCGCCGATTGATAAACCCGTTTTCATCCTCTGTAATCAATTGCAGAGTAAACCTGTTTTTTCTCTTACCATATTGATCCATAAACCTGACATCACCTCCGGTCAATTTTGTTTATTTTACCATAGATGTCATAATTTCACAACTTTATTCCGTCAGCCGTGCAAAACGCTCTTCCGCAAACCTCAGCGCAGAGATGACAGGCACGATCAATATCCCGCAGAAAAAATTACTGACACCGTGTATACAATCCCATGGAAGGCCCGCAATGATCCAGCCAACCATTCCCTCCAGGCTTAACCCGTACAGGAGAGCCTGCGCCGGGGCATACAGGGTTCCGAACAAAAAGCCGTGAGCCGAGCAGACAGCCATATATACCACGGGCCGAATCGCTTTGGGCATCTTTTGCGGAAGAAGCATGACCGCTCCCCACAAAACCGTCCAGACATACAGATAGGGCACCCACCATGCAGCAAAACCACAGAATATACCGTTTAACAGAACATAAATGTAAATCGGGTACAGCGCCTTCTTCCGGTAAACCACCGTAAAGGCAACGACTAATACCCCGAGCAGGTGGACGTTGGGTATCAGCTCCATCAGAAGCTTCGAGGCATACATGACGGCTCCCAGCATGGCAAACACCGTAATTTCTCTGGTGGTAAGCCGCATTGTCATTCTACCTTAAAGGAGTAGCTCTCCCCCTGCGTTATCTGCGTGGCATCCACGCCCGTCTGCGCATACTCCCCGCCCGCATAAAAGGCCCAGTATACGCCGTCCTTGTCAAAGTCCGCCGTAATCCCGTTGACCGTCTTTACAAAGAGTCCGTACTCGCTCTCTTCTCCGGCAATGAGGCCAAGCTCCTCAAGGGCTTCCCCTACCATCTTCTTGTCCGTGCGGATGGTAAAGTGCGTTTCCGCTCCTTCCATGTCCACAACGGTAAAGAGAAACTCCGTATCGCCCTCTCCCAGGATGTCGCCGTCCGAGTAGGTCTTCGCTTCTCCTTCACTGACGGCATTTTCGCCGTTCTGCCTGCCATTACAGCCGATTGCCGTAAATGCCATAGCCGCAGTAAGCATCACGCAAAGGATGAATGACAAAAATCTCTTTGTGCCTTTCATTTTCATATGATTGTTCTCCTTAAATTTATTCTCTCCAACCGGCGCCCGCAGTTTTTCAGAGAGTGATTCCTCCGCCCGGATATTCCGACTTGGCGTATTGCCGGCCAGCCTTCTCAGATCAACTCCAATGGCTCTTTCCCCGATTGCGGCATCAGGTGAGGCGGGCAGTGTTTTCGCCTTACGGCGACGGGCTCGTACAGGATTTGCACCTGTTTCCCCAGACGGTCCATTTTTTATCATAATCATTTGCAGCGGATGCGTCAACGAATTTTTACGATTCGTCC
>Ga0137308_101775_pt1 | contig 18168 bp, 19 predicted proteins | sample Inofrocosms_June_FD_97181 | JGI IMG/M metagenome (GOLD analysis project Ga0137308, IMG submission 97181) | Mouse cecal microbial communities from Vienna, Austria - N-Acetylneuraminic and N-Acetylglucosamine D2O microcosms_June | ecosystem: Host-associated > Mammals > Digestive system > Large... | reverse complement strand
ATCTATTTTATTCAAATAATTCAGCAACCTTTTATTGTATCCCGCTGAATCGTCATGAAAACTTACCTTATGTCTTGTCCTTTCCGCTAATTGGCGATATACGCCGCCTAACTCATCAAATTTAACTGCCAACTCATCTTTGCTGTAAACTCCTATATGATTAATCAATAATTCATATTTATTATCCTGTGAAAGTTGATTCCAGGCCGTTTCCACATATGCCTTGTCAATCTTAATATTATTTTTCCGAATCCATAGAGCAATTTCTTCGCCGATTTCTGTGCTTTCAATCTGATTAAGAATTTTAATCTTTTCATCAGCAGAAAAAGAATCAATTTTTAGTAATTTCACAACTTCGTCTTCTGTCAATCCACACGCATCTATGGTTTCCATGAACTCTTGCTTGTTTTTACATATAAATTCTATACACTGGTCTGGATACACTTTCCGTAGTTCTGTATAGCGTTCAGATGAAAATGGAAAATATTGCACGTCAATCATTGCTTTGACTTTATTTTCGTCAAACTCATTCAAATTATTTGTAAATTCTCCTAAGCGAAATTCTTGGATAAATATTTTAAATGAATGTAATGAAATATTTTCGTCTATTAGTATTTCTTTTATTATATCATCACTGACAATATCCTTGTCTGAGGCAATAATAAATTCTTCCATTTGTGTATCCAAATAATTTATCAGTTCCGGTTTAATCCCAAATTCATCTCGATAGGTGATATAATTTTCCCATGACGGAATTGTGCGGTTTTGTTTTAATAGATGATTCCAGATTTCCAATATAATCAGCTTTTCATTATCATTTTGTAATCCGACAGCACAACAGTATTCTAATTTTTCCCAAATAACATGTTCTTTATCAATTACTTGCAGACACTTTTCTGAATCAATCTTATATAAGCGTTCGATGATATCTTCTACGGATTCAAAATCTTCTTCATTATTGGTTTCTGTGCCCAAAATAAAAGTGTTGACGTATTCACCAAAATTTGTATCTATTTTTTTCGTCAAGGGCTCATATCCCAGACTACGTACCATTGTATAATTTGCTTTGTATAAATCCGGAATACACTCTGGTTTTTTCATTTTAAATAAATTTTTAAGCATGGAATGATTCAATTCAAAGCACTGATTGTCAAATATATATTCCAGAAGTTCTTCATCCACGCCTTCTAGATCCAGCTCGCTAAAACATATCTCTAAATCTTCAATTATCTGTATCATTTTATTTAATGGTACATCAGTAAGTCTCTGCAATATGTCTCTATGTTTCTCAATAAACCATCTAACAACACCATTAGTATCATCTTCATTCGTTGTGTAATTATTACTTAACACAATATCAGTTTCATCCGCATAAAGTAAAATCAGTTTGAAATATTTGTATTTTGTTTCGTCAGAAATAGTATTATCTGATAAAATTTCAAGACAGATTTTGTCACTGTAATGACATATTTCTTGGATGAAATTTTCTTGGTTATTACCTCTTTCTATGTATGCCTTGATAAATTCATTACTTTTTTCTGAACGGTCAACAATTTGCTTAATGAAAATATCATATTTTTCACCCTTTACTTCTTGGGAAATCATATAATCAAAAAGGTTAAAATTCAGTGTTTCCGGCTGCTTAAATTCATAATCCTCAATGCGTTCTATTATTTGGGCGCAGTTTGCTAATGGATAGGAAAAATCACCAACCGCCTCAAAATTTCTTATTCCCAGAATAAAATTCATTTCATCTTTCGTAATGCTGTTTGGATGAAAATAATTGATATATTCTGCATAATGTTCGTCTATATAGCCATGACGGAGAAGAAAAACTAACAGTTTATTCTCCTTTATTTCATCTGGAAGAATTTCTTCAGAAGAATATTCCTCAATCAATGCAGATAATGTAGCAGAACGTAACATTGAGATTTTCTTTTTACCTTCTTCAATAATTTTCTTAAGACGTTCTTTCCTGTTTGTCGTGCTATGTTTTAAAAATTCACATCGTTCAAAATAGTTATTCCCTGTTTCTTTTAACTTTTCGTTCAAATCAGAAAAACTTCTATCTTCCGTGGTTTCCCTATTATAATAAGTATATCCTGTTGTGTAATTTACAGTGATTTTTTTATCATCCAGTCTTCTAATATCAAAATCATCTTTCAAAATATCTGAGTATGTAAATTTTCCATGAGAGTTTTGCACATAGTTTAGTTTATTATTTCCAATCAAAAAATTTATAAAAACAACCTTAACCTCATTTAATTCCCGCAATACATCAGAATCCACTTTGTTCAAAAGAATTTGATTTTCTTCAATTCTTTTCTCTATGTCTAAAATCCTTGGTTCTACAAAATCTTTCTTTGCATGAAAGGCGGCTTTGACAATTCCTTGTTCTGCCTCCAAATCTGAAAAATCTTTCGGATATATATTTTTAAAGACCATCATAGAGAACATCAGCTCATCTTTTAAGGAAAGACTTTGTCTGTCTCTTAGCGTATGTTTGTATATTATAAACTCGTTACATATGCTTGTCAGTACACGCATGTCATCTATATATGGGGATATCAGGGTAATAAAGCGTGAAGATATGTCATACTTTGAACTGGCGAACGTATTGTCCGCCAGTTTGACAACATCCAGCTTTTTGCGAAGGATTTCTCCTGAATTGGTGGAGTTAATAATTGGAATTACTGGTATAATGAAATCAAAAAACTTTGTTCGTTCATTCTTTATAAAAATATCATCTTTAATTGCATATACAAAGACTATCCTCTTTTTTATCTGTTCATAATTATTCAGTATAGTGTTTAGCTCTCGTAATTTTATAAAAATCTCGGTACTTTCAAATCTGTCCAAATCCTCAAAAAATACTGTATCGTACTTGGTTTCTTCAAAAAAGTAAACAATTTCATCCATGTTTTTATTAAAAATAGATTCATCGTTTTCTAAACCATCTGAGAGAACGGCTTTATCAGCTAAATTAATTTCCTTTAAAGAAAACTTTCTAGTTATCCATCTAAAAAAATAAGCTAAGAATATTACGCTTATAATCCATGCACTTATAATAAATAATATAGTAGATAATTTACCCATTCCCCAATATGCGCCGATGGACAATACCTTATCATATAATGCATATGTTTTATCTGTCAGGAAAAAGCCGCTTATAAATGCTGATATTATAGATAAAACGCTTATATTGCGTATATATGTAATAACGCTTATCTTCCGCAATTTTCTATATCGACTTTGTGGTATCTTATTTGCATCAACTTTATAAAATAATTGTTTTAATATCCCTTCCTCAATGATATTCTCATCATCACTGTCATTTTCCACATCAAAGGTTGCAAGGGAGATATTAAGAGATTTGACACTTGGATGCTTTTTAATATAGGATTGAATAATACTGCTTTTACCAGAACCATATGGACCAGATAATGCAATATTTTTTATGTCCGGATTCTTTAATGCCCATTCTAAAGCATTCAGATATTCTTCTCCATTTTCAATCTCTTTCTCTGGTGTGAAATCTTTATATTCCGACTTCTCACTATATATTAAGGATCTGTGTAAACTATCAGTACATTTATCATTGATTAGCTTAACCCTCTCAATTCCTTTAAAAAGTAACTGCAAAATATTATCTTTTATCAATTTTATTTTTCGTTTGTCATTCATATTTTCACTCCCCAAATAAAGGACTCAAGACTTAAAGCAATGAGCCAAAAGTTTTTCTAAATGTAGTTTTATACATTTTGTAACAGATTTTTGCTTTCTTCCATAATTATACAAAATGTTCTATGGTACGACAAGCATTATTTCCTTTACAATTTCAAACAGAGACAGGCGGAAAGGTGACAGTAGCAAAGACAAGGGGTGTGAGGCTCGGTAGACCGCCAGTGGCACTCCTACCCAATTTCTATGAGGTGCATAAGCATTGGAGGGAGAAGAACACTTATTCCACTATTTGCTGTTTTCTGGCGGTATGTATTCTAACAGGTCGGAAATAGAACAATTCAGGGTGTGGCAGATTCTTATCAATACGTCTGTGTCAAGGCGGGTAATCGTATTATTCATGTATCCTTTCAGTTGGGCGTGCTGAATTTCCGCTTTTTGGCAAAATTTATTTTGACTCATTCCAGATGCTTTTAATAAATCGGAAAGATGTATCTTTAATATTCCTTTATTTTCCAAAATAAATTCCCCCTATTAAATAAAATTGAATAGTTAATAATAAAAAGGTCTTGACTTTTGTAGTATACATTAGTTAAAGTATAATTATCAGATGTAAGAAATTATTCATAATAAACTATAAATAAGAAGTTATACATATAAGGAAAAAATATGGAAAGGTACAGGAAAAATAATCAGGGTAATTGTGAAAAGGATGAAAAAGCCATAAGAAAGGAGAGAGATATGCAATTGCCGTTGAATATGGGTACGATACTGAGAGGAAAATAGGAATAGGGTTGTTTGAGGGAAGTATATCTGAACCGGATGTTTTATTATGCGGACAAGCGGCCGGTTTAGGGGAAGAATGGAAAGTGGATTTTAGGATTTTGGCTTATATTCCAACAAGTCGGAAATGGAGCAGTTTAAAGTATCGCACATCCGAGCAAGTACATCCGTATCAAGTCTGGTTATTGTGTTGGTTAGGTATCCGTTTAATTGTGAGCGTTGTAATTCCGCCCGTTGGCAAAATTTATTTTTGCTTAAACCAGCCTCTTTTAATAGTACGTCAAGATGGATTACAATAGTGCCTCTGTCTGACATAATGTACCTCCTTATGTGTTCTATGCCTATTATATACTCTATACATTTTAATAATCAGTTATAAGTTATTAATGATAAGAAGTTACCCTAACTATTACAGACAGATAAATAGAAAGCAGCATGGAGGAAAATATGGAAGTTGAGATGAATAAACTGGCTGAAACGCGAACAGGAGAGATATTAGAGACAGAATTACGCAAAGATGCTAATTTTGTGCAAAAACAAAAAGAATGGCGTAGTGCCATTAAAAAGTTTGATGGTATTGTTTCAGAATCGCATGAACAATTCCTTTCTTTGCAGGAAGTGGAAGATGTTTTTCTGGAATATAATTCTGCTTATGGAGAAGCAGCATATAAGAGGGGATATTCCGATGGTGTTATGATTGGAATGGAACAGAGACCAGATAGGACAAAATCCACTTTAACACTTGGGGATATGGAAAATCTTATTTGTGTCTATGATGCCGTCCGGCAGATGGAAAAAACTTTGCTTGGAAAACCGTATGGGCATTGGGAAAATATGAATACATCTAGTGTGTTTGAACGTGTATTTAATATCATTTGCAGTGCAGCCAGTGCTAAAATTAAATTTTGGGGAGAGGATAAAGCAATAGATTTTATAATAGGGGTTTTGTCGGATGACACAATGGAAATGGGAGAAAAAGCAATGAAGTTGCTGGGGATAGAGTAATATATGTTTTGCAAATAGCAGGCTGACTTATGATAAGTGATGCGGTATAATCATTGTAAATAAAGATAAGTATAATATCATTAATTTACAAGGGGGAAGATGCTATGAGAAGAAAACATATGAGGATAATCCTTTTTACATTGACAGTTATCCTGTTACTGCCCGGCATGGTGGCAGAGGCGAAAACAAAACCCAAGCTGACAGCAAACAAGAAGTCTGTGAAAGTAGGGCAGGCTTATCGGCTGAAATTAGAAGGAGTGTCCCGCAAGGCGAAAGTAAAATGGAAAACCAGTAAGAAATCTGTAGTTTCCATCGCAAAGAAAAATGGAAACATTGCTACCCTCAAGGCAAAGAAAAAAGGAATGGCAGTGGTTACTGCTACATATAAGCAAAAGAAATATAAGTGTAGAATTACGGTCGGGAAAAAGAAAGCGCCATCATCAGATAATCCGACATTAAGCAGCAAGGATGTAACATTGTATTATCTTTCAGAAGAATATAAGAATTACATAACCTATGACCGCCGACATCTGAGGGAATACCGTTTCCGGGTGTCTGGCACAAAGAAAAAGGTAAAGAAATGGAAGATAACCGGAAAAGGGGCGGACTATTTCAGGATTACAGACTATGGTCTGTTGCAGATGGATTGGGAGCCGGCTTATATTGAACCATGTGTGACGGCAACGGTAACGGCTCTTTTGGAGGATGGAAGAAAACTGACTGCATCAGTGAAGGCATATTCAGAACTGAATATTTACATGGATAAGGTATTTACAAATTTTGAGAAACAGTACATAACTCCTGCTATGACTGAAAAGGAAAAAGCAGAAAAGGCGGCATGGTATATCAGCGCAACCTCTGATTATGAATTATACAACAACAATTGGTTTGACATTTTTATCAAAGGAAAGGGCGACTGTTATGCAAGCCTTTATGCCGTACAGTATATGTGCAGCCATATGGGAATCAAAGCCCTTGCCTGCAGGAATTATGATGCACATGGGCAGACGCTTGTTTTTGCAGATGGGAAGTTTTATCTGGTAATTACAGGTTATAATGAGCCAAAGCCGCGGAAATATACAATGTATGAAATCAGCGGTGAGGCATTGGAAAAACTGGCGGAAGATAATCTGATAGATTTGAATTATTTTTACAAATAGTAGAAAGAGGTGGGAATCAAGAGTTTTGTAATTTGTAATTAAAAATTAATCTTAAATGTATAATGTATGGCATATGACATAGTTAAATCATCAAGGATGCTGCAAAACCAGTTAATTGATTTTGCGGCATCCTAATTTATCTTTCCGAGAGCATTTTTTTAGAATATCTGCTTTTTTGTAAACTTCTGATAGATATTTTTTGTATTCATTCTCTGTAATAATCCCCAAACTGAGCAGTTTTATCAGGGTGATTCCAATATACACGGATAGCGGGTTATCTCGATACCACTCTATCAGGATTTTTTCTTCATTATTCTGACATTCATGCAGCATATTTTTTTCTGTATTATTTCTCATAGAATTTCCTTCCCTCTTTTTGTATTAGCCAATTATGGCTAATATCATTATAGTCCATTATCGGGTAATATTCAAGTAGGGAAAGGGATGGATTATATGATTTCTTATGAACCTTTATGGCATACACTGGAAAAGAAAAATATTTCGCAGTATCAGCTTATCAATAAATACAAATTTTCAGCCGGGCAATTGTCGCGTTTAAGGAAAAATGCAAATGTGTCTACACATACTCTGAATACCCTATGTGAAATATTAGATTGTGAATTGCATAATATTGCCATATATAAAAAGATTCCAAACGAATGATGAGGAATCTTTTAATTAAAAGCACATTGGAATATTCCTATTTTCAGATTCCAGATATTTCTAACTTTTATTATGCTCTTTCAAAAAATTCAAATATAATCCATCGAAGTTTCATGTAATTCACGATAGAATTATCAAATCTTCCATAAATATGGCCTTTGATGTAGTTTATTCTTGGAATATATTTAAGGTATATAAAATAGAGAAAGATCCTTCCCGGCGCTTTCTCTTATTTAATATTCATCATCTATAAATTCAACGATACTATCCGCTGTGCAGTCTAAAACTTTGCACAATTTTTCAAGTGTGTTCATAGTGATTGATTTATTACGTTTCAAATTTGTAATAGTGTATGGACTGAAATTGTGCTTATATATAAGGTTATATGTCGTGACATTTCGTTCCTGCATTGTTTTCCACAAAGGTTCATATGAAATCATAATATCTTCTCTTTCCTCTTAGCTTTATGTTTCTATTATCAGCGAAAATAAAATGCTTGCATATTAACAAATATTTGTCTATAATAATCTTGAGCAGTAACAAATATTTGTCTATATTAAAAATGGGAAGGAAGAATTTAATATGGAAAGAAACGAAACTGTGGATTTGCCATATGAAAATCTGGATAGTAATAAACAAACTCTGATAGAGTGGTACAGGAAAAATCCTCTGTCTGTGTATATTGAAATTGCTTTAATGGCAATGGCTGGCGTTGGTATTATTACGGAGGAGGAATACAAAAAATATAAGGCAGAGGTAGAGAAAAAAGCGGACATATTGAGGGAGTATTGGGGAAAGGGGGAGAACAAATTATCATGAATAATGATACCTTAAAATATTTGCTGTTTGATATGTTAAATGGGAACCGTGTATTTTCTGAAGTGTCGCTTGATGATGAAACGGACACAATATTTATCAATTCTTTTGATGGGAAAAGGTTTATTGTCACTGTCAGTCCTGTGACAGCAGACGAGGCGTTGATAGAGCTTTGGGCGAAGAAAAATTCGGAATTAATGTCCCTTGTCCTTGGTGTAACGTATATGAGGGATTTAGGAGTTTTTACAGGGGAAGAAGCCGATGAATACTTAGCAGAAATCATAAAACGTGCCGACAATTCCATTATTGGGGATTTGCTGGAAAAAGATAGGTAAATCTGGGATTGATGGATAAAAAATGGATTTCTGACTAATGCAGGACATTACATAATCAAATGATTTCAGGCATTGGCACAGATATGAAATACTTATTCGTGAAAAGTTGACTGACCAATACAAAAATAAACTGAACAGGAGCACAATTGGCTAGTAGTTCAGCTAATCATGTTTGTTATGTTCCTTTCTCTTATCTGGCTTACTTGAATCATTATTGTCAACATAGATTTCCACATCACTATAAGGCATAGGAAATTGTCGTTTGTCAGTATCTCGCTATCAATGGATATTTGGGAAAGCGGCCTTGTTTCAGTCAGCCCTAAAGATAGTCGGGGGTCATGTTATAGAATTTTGCCAATATCCGCAGATTATAACTGTTTATCTCCCTGTTTTCGTTAATGTTATGGGTAGAGAGGGCGGACTTAGATATCTCGGTGGAATCTGCAAGCTGCTCAGGGCTAAAACTATATTTCTACACGCAAGTCTTTTAGTTTTTCTTGTATGGTAAGTTTATATTTCGTCATAATTATACTCCAATCAATAAGGCTGTGCATTTCTATAGAACAGTCAATGTTTCCCTTACAAACATCTTAGTGACAGGATATTTTGCATCGGTTTTTCTGTCAAGTTTGGACTGAAAGCTCATTTATTTTGAACTTGACAGAAGGACGAAGATCATAAATACAATGGAACAAGGGGATTTAAGAGATGACTTTTGGTAGGCAGATTTTTCAATTTTATCACAAATTTAACAATTCTGTGAAATGCATACAGGCAGGAACCAAATAAGGTGAAAGTGGCAATTTTAAGAGGGAAAAATTTTGAAAAAATGCGAGATGGAAAAAACAAATAGAAAGGCAGTAAATTAGGCCAAATAAAAAATTCGGTTGAAAGTGTTTGTTTGATGGAATATAATAAAAGAAATTTGTTGGATACTTGGGAGAAAATGGTATGAATTATGCAACAACAATAGATGAAACAAAAGAATGGGGTGTTTTACAGCGTAGAGTGGCTGTTTTTTGTAAAGAAGGCAGGGTAAAGGGCGTGGAGCTTTTAGGGAGGACTTGGTTTATTTCCAAAGAGGAAAAAACGATTTACCCACGCAAATTAGGAAAGATGAACGGAGAAAGCAAAAATGAATAAAATATTCTCTTTTTTTTCGGGAAGTGGCTTTTTGGACTTGGGTTTTGAAATGAATGGGTTTGATATTGACCTTGTGAATGAATTTTCATCTTCTTTTATAAAAGCATATAAATATTCCAGAGAAAAAATGAATCTGCGAAAACCTAAATATGGTTACTTCAATACGGATGTAAATGATTTTTTAGGAGAAAGAAAGCAGGAGCTGCAAAATTATCTTAATGATGCCAAAAGGGACGGAGCATTAGTTGGTTTTATTGGAGGACCGCCTTGCCCTGACTTTTCTGTTGCAGGAAAAAACAGGGGAAGAGAAGGAGATAATGGGAAACTGTCACTTTCTTATGTGAATCTTATTTTACAGATGAAACCGGATTTCTTCCTGTTTGAAAATGTGAAAGGACTATGGAGAACCGCAAGGCATAGGGAATTTTATGAGGAACTAAAAGAAAAGTTATATAATGCGGGTTATGTGATGTCTGATAGGATAACAAACGCTTTGGAATTTGCCGTTGCGCAAGACAGGGATAGAATACTTCTATTTGGTATCAGAAAGGAACTATGCACCCAAGAAGAAATTGAAAAGTTTCCGTGGGAGAGGCATGTAAAATATTCTATGCAGCAAATAAAAAGCTATCCGTGGATTGAGGAAGAACCTTTTGAGTGTAACAGTAAGACGGAGTGCCCGAAGGATATTCCTTGTGAGTTGACTGTAGAATATTGGTTCAGGAAAAATGACGTGAAGAACCATCCCAATGAAAAAAAATATTTTCAGCCAAAGCAAGGATTAATAAGAATGCAGACAATACCAGAAGGGGATGTATCAAGGAAATCATATAAGAGGTTGCATAGATGGCGATATTCTCCAACGGCTGCATATGGTAATAATGAGGTTCATTTGCATCCTTATTTGGAACGAAGAATATCGGTGGCAGAAGCGCTTGCCATACAATCATTGCCAAAGGAATTTTCATTGCCGAATGATATGACGCTTACAGATATGTTTAAGACAGTGGGAAACGGAGTTCCTTATGTAATGGCAAGCGAAATTGCAAAAACCATATATGATTTTCTGGAGGGAAAAGCATGCAGAAAATAACAGGTTATAATTTGGTGGCATTTATAAATCAATTGCCAAAGAATGTTACATATAATTATGTTAATCCAGCAAATAAGGGGCTGATAAAAATTCAGGATGTGCGTTTGCCGGACGGACCTATTTTTATTAAACGCTGGAATCCGGCGAAAGGACAAAATGAAAATGAAACTTCTGTAGAAACAATATCAAGGGAAATGATATGGAGGGTTGCAAATGCTTTTTGTGAAGACACGCCAATAAATATTGATAGGATCCTTGGCGCAAGCTATAATACACGTTCTGTGCTTGAAAGTTTAATTGCGCACACACCGCAGTTTTATTATTGTTATCCTGGCAGGATAAAGGATATTGCAGGAAAAACAGAAGTAGAGCATGGACATAAACATATTTTGTGGAAACCAGATAAACCCCATGATAATGGCGCATTAACTGAAATAAAGACCGATATAGCGATATCAGAAATTCCTATGGCATCTGCAGTTTATGACACGCTTTATATTCCGGATACAGTTATAGAGGGCGGAATCCAGATTGAGGTGGCAAGGAGGCATACCCAAATTCAAATTGCACTTTATTTAATAGGATTACAATTGGGATTTAGAACATGGATTGCTCAAAATGACAAAGGAATAAAATATAATGATGTGCCATTAGTAGAACAACAGGGAATAGTAAGAACCCTTACAGCAGAAAATTTGGTTGCGCCTTATAATGGCGCAGTTGATGCGGGGTTATTCATAGATTGTATTTGGTTCAAAAATGGACGGTTAATGCCGGCGGTGATGGAAGTGGAACACACGACAGGCGTTACAAGTGGGCTGACAAGAATGTTGAATTTTGCAAATAAAATTCCGCCTATAAAAACCCGTTATGTTATTGTTGCTCCTGACGAAGACAGAGATCATGTTATTCATGAAGCGAATAAATCAATATTTCTGGAATTGGATGCAAGATATTTTCCATATAGTGCAGTAGAGGAACTATTTGCAATATGCCAAAAGCGGCATTTGCGTGGTGTGACAGAAGAATTTTTAGATTGTTATATGGAACCTGTGGTTGTAAAAGGATAATGATAAAATGTATTCACCTTTTTTGACACAAAAGGAAGGTCTATAGATATTGATAGGGTAAAGTATGAGCACATTGAGTAATTAAAAGAGATTGATGAAGTTCATCATATAGAGCATAAACGATTGCTCGAGGATGGGAAAGGCACAGTTAGTGAAAGAGATAGATTCCTCTGCAAATTGTGAAGGGGGATGGCTTATTGTCGGAATTGAAGACAAGACAGAGAGGTTTTGATATGTATAAGGTTAGAAAGATAAAATTTATCAATCATCCAATTTTTAAAAATATGGAATTTAATTTTGTAGGAATGGATGGAAAAGCAGTTGATACGGTGATTTTTGCGGGTGAAAATGGATGTGGAAAAAGTACAATTGTTGATGAATTGTATAAGGTCGTAGCAGGACAAATGCCTGTGTCAAATATTACTGAATATGAGGTTGATGGTGAAATATATACTATTCAAATCATTAATGAAAGCAACGGCAGAGATATGATAGAATATTTTGATAAAAATGGATACAGAACTCATGTTGAACTTCCTGCTTTTGCTGCTATTTTTTCAGATGTGGATATTAATTTTCATTCTAAAGGGATTTCTACAGTTACAAGTATGACACTGGACGAACAATATCGTTGTAAGCGGTCAGACAGTAATTTACCAATAACGATTAACCAGTTGTTGATAGATATTCAGGCATTGGATGATGCAGAAATCACGAAAAAAGCAAGAGAAAATCCTACAATTCCGTATGTAAATATGAAGATTGATGAGAGAATGAATCGATTTAGAAATGCATTTCGAAGAATGTTTGATAATCTTGAATATAGTGGTATAGATAACCAGAACGGGGAGAAAGTAGTTTTGTTTAAAAAATATGATGAACTCATTCCTATTGATTCATTAAGTTCAGGAGAGAAACAGATAGTTTATAGAGGTTCTTTTCTTCTTCGGGATATTAATGCACTAAATGGTGCGTTTGTTTTTATTGATGAACCGGAAATTAGTCTTCATCCTCTATGGCAAATGAAAATAATGGATTTTTATAAGGGCATATTTACAAATGATGCTGAACAACAGACTTCACAGATGTTTGTAGTTACACATTCACCATTTATTATTCATAATGAAAACCGTAGAAATGACAAGGTTATTGTATTAGCACGTGATGAAGAAGGACAAATTATTATAAGAGAGGAACCGGAGTATTATAAATGTTCTTCTGTTGAACTGGTCAAAGATGCATTTAATGTGACCCTTTTTAATGAGGGACATTCTACAATATTTCTCGAAGGAAGAACTGACGAGAAATATTTTAATAAAGCACTTGAAGTATATGATTATACTGTGCCATTTTCCTTTAGGTGGGTTGGATATCAGAATGACAATGGACAAGAAGAAAATACAGGCAAAACTGCTTTAGATAAAGCGTATCTGTTTTTGGCTGGTAGAAATCTATCGGAAAAGAATGTATGCTTATTTGATTGCGATACGGGAAGAAAAGAATGCATGAGGAATAATACATATATACGGGTTATACCAACATTTTCAAATTCAAAAGGTATGAAAAAAGGAATTGAAAACGCCTTAGTGTTGGACGATATTGATATGAATGCGTTTTATTTATCTCGTACGATAAAGGGAGATTATGGTGATGATACCATTAAAAAAGAGTTTCAGAAGATGAAATTTTGTAATGAATTATGTTCCATGCCAAATGAAGTATTGATAAAAGTATTTGCAAACCTAAAGACGGTAATAGATTCTCTTCTTGAAATATTTGATTAATGTTCATCAATCACATGGCATCGTTATAAGTAAAATAAAGAATATTGCACTATACAATTGACAACAACAGTTAAGAAAGCAGAGATTCGAAAGAGTCCCTGCTTTTTTTGTCTTATAGGAAAGACCTTGTCACGCTAAAGCGTGAAAGTATCTTTCCTATAAGATAAAAACAATTATGCGCACTCGTGCGAGAGGAAGATGTCGCTAAAGCGACCGCACTCGGCGCGGCAAATCGTCCAAGTCCCTCATGAATGAGGGATTTAGGGAGTTGATGCGGACTTGTCCGCTTTGTTCTAAATTAAATTCATCACTTGATAATGTTGTATAGATTTAGACACTTTTACGGAGGACGGAACCAATGAATATTTAGCAAAAATTATAGAACGTGCCGACAATGAATATTTTTGTGGCTCGAAATCGTAAATCCGTAAATTCGGAAATCAGAGTTCCGGCACTCGAAAATCGCCTTTTTTGTGCTTGACCATTTGTCCATTTCTATGGGGATGTTAGTCAAGGACCTGCCGCATCTACGGTGTGTAGCAGCCTTTACTAATATCTTCATAGAAATTATGATCCGATATGCACAAAAGTGACGTTAAAAAGTGATTTTCATATCGCTGGACAGCCGATGGAATCTCATCCGGAATATTCAACGACAATTCCATTATTGGGAATTTGATGGGAAAAGATAGGTAAATCTGGGATTGATGGATAAAAATGGGTTTCTGCTTAATGAAGGATATTACATAATCAAATTTCAATTTAACGGTACAGAAAACTGCCGTTATAGCGTTACCCATAGCGGCAGCATACATAATTTCAGTTTGTTACTCTTTATTCCTTTTCCTCTTTGTTAAGATGTAAAATAGCTAATAAAAACATCAAACCAAGAAGAACCCAGGGGAATGCTCCATTTATAAAATCAATAAAAGGATTCCCTTCAAATATTTCTCCAATAATAATTAGAATAGTGCCTATTACAATAGATATCCATGCAAACTTTATAATTTTTTTCTCCACCTTAACAGCCCTGACATCTTTTTCTATTTTCTTCAACAAAGCTTTATCTCCTTTCATCAATTCATCAAGACTTAATTCATATAGCTCGCTCATCCTAATAATACTTATAATATCAGGTAATGATTTTCCGTTCTCCCAATTAGAGATAGTCTGTCTGGAGACCAGAAGATTTTCTGCTACCTGTTCCTGTGTATATTCCTTTTGTATACGAGCGTTTTTAATTCTATCCGCTATTCTCATTGTGTGTCCTCCTTCAGCTATGAGTTTACAAAATTGCTGTATGTTTGTCTATCAAATGTCTTTTACATAAGGGGAAATTCATGTAAAAGGGCTTTTACATGGTATAAAATCAAAGAATAAATTTCGTTTCCGTTATTGTACTGTGAATAGTATAGCTGTTTGAGTGAACTGTATCAAGGATATTATTCTCCGTTCAGTTCATGCCATAGGTCATTTTTACCATCAGAAATCACATAAACAGTCTGGTTTACATCAGGCTGTTTTTCTTTGGCTAAATCTGCAATATTCTTACCCCAAAATCAACAAAATACCCACTAAATCCCTATTTTTATACGGTATACTTTCCAATGTTGTAAACATTGAGGGAATTTGACGGCAAAATGCGATTGTCTGTCCCTGTAAAATGGGGGAATCGTTATTAAAATAGGAACAGGCTTATATCAGCCGCAAGAAAATAAAAATCAATATAAAAATGCCACAGTCCAACAAGGGATTGTGGCATTTTTATATTCGACAAATTCTCTGGTACTTCTACTTTATTTCCTAATATTCTTCTCCAAAATTCTATTTGCGATAAAAAGCAGACAACAGATTTTTCGATGCCGTTCCCCGACAGCCTTCTGATTTTCTACCCAGACAAGAACAGGAAAGTAAGAAAATCAGGAGGTTAGGATATGTATTATGATGTGAAGGAAACGGCAGAACGAATAAAAAATTTAAGAACAGGCAGTAATTTAACTCAGAATGAGGCAGCAGAAGAAATGGGGTTGTCTCTTAGCGGGTACCGTAAGCTGGAGCAGGGACAGAACGGAGGGAGTATAGACAGTCTGATAATGGTAGCGAATTATTATCATATTTCCCTTGATTATCTGGTGTATGGAGAGGAACGGGATTACATAAGCAGTCTGTCCGAGGGGTTGACAGATAACCAGAAAAGCATTGTCCGTGCTACCATAGCAAGCCTGATACAGAACATAAAAAAGTTTCAACAGAGGTAACCTCCACACGGTTACTAAGTAACCGAACTATGGACTCTTAATTTTGGAAAAAGGGTTATATAATGGCTTTACAAATTGAATAGGACAAGCACACATTCCGATATATTTCCGCTTTGCCTTATGGCAGAGTGGCCGGAACCCATTTCGTGCCATGATAATCCTGCATGGTGGTAATCACCTTGTTGCCTGTGAAGGATTGGAGCAGAGGTTACGGTCTGCCAGAGCAGCATCTGGAGGTAATGGATTATACGGACACCACGATTGCAGAAGATAATCCTTTCGTGGGAGTGGCAACTTGCACATGAAACTGGATGGGCTGGTGGAACTGCAGTGGGAACGGGCGAGGTTCCATGTGTGTAACCCGGCTGGGGGTTGAGGATTGATTGGCTGCACAGCAGCCAGTTGTCCTCTGATATAAACGCTTTCAACTTAGAAAAAAAATCAGCAAAATATCAATACAGGGCATTGTGTGGGATGGGAGCGTTTATATGGGAGGATAACATAGCCGACAAAGTTTTTCCCTATGGAACAAGTAACAGATATATTGAAGAAGTATTGCAGGGAAAATTAGAGTTTTTCCCTCATGAAAATGGAGGAATGGACAGTGAAAATTAAGAGAGGCGACATTATCATAGCGGATTTGGGACAGCATGAGACATCCATCCAGTCAGGAATCCGGCCTTGCGTCGTAATGAGCAACGACATGGCAAACAGGCACAGCCCGGTCATTACGGTTGTGCCGCTTACCTCAAAGATACACAAAAAAGAATATCTGCCAACCCATGTATTTCTGAATGGGTACTGGAATACCGGGCTGGGCTGCCACAGCCTTGCCCTCTGCGAACAGATTACTTCCGTTGCATTTTCAGATATTCTGGAAGTGGCGGGCAGGGTAAGCGAAAGAAAGATGGCAGAGATAGGATATGCGGTTAAGGTGCAGTGCGGGCTTGTGGCATAAATCATCAGTCATAAGACAGGCAGTTTTCCTAATAAAATGATGTTAAGGGCTATTGTTTTCTGTCCGGCATCCAATGGGAAAGAGAGAGGAGTGGCGTTTTAGTGACAATGGAACGGTTATCTGAACTACAGAAAATTCCTATCATGGAACTTCAGAGGGAGGATTTGTCAGACGCGGATGAGATTGTGATAGACACCTCAAAAAGCCGGAATCAGCGGGTACAGTCTTTTTTGGGGCAGATGAAGAATCCCTTTGCACAGAATGTGGGGGAGTATATATTGCAGGTTGGATATGCGCAAGGTACGAAAGAAACGCTGGATGACCGCATGGTGCAGCTTGTCAGAAAGCAGACGGCAATTATGTAAAAAGGGCGTTTACAAAACGCAGGGAGCGTGTTATTCTTTTATCAGGACTAAACCAGTAGGAATCCTGATAAGCCATGCCCTGTAGGACGGGTTATGCTGACGAATTATAGATCAGGAGGAATATCAGATGAAAGAGAAAGATTTTTATAACGTGGCAGTCTACCTCCGCCTGAGCCGGGATGATGAACCGGATGGCAGCGCAGAGAGCAACAGCATCCGTTCCCAGAGGGATATGATACGTTCCTTTATCCGTAGGCAGGACGACATGGAGATTTACGACATCTATGTGGACGACGGATGGTCGGGGGCAAATTTTGACAGGCCTTCTTTCAGACGGATGATGGAAGATATTGAGGCAGGACATGTAGACTGTGTGATAGTAAAGGACTTATCCAGATTTGGACGGGATTATATCGAAGCCGGGCGGTTGATTCAGAAAACCTTCCCGGCTTTTTCTGTGCGGTTCATTGCACTGAATGATAACTTTGATTCGCTGACGGCAGATTTCAATGAGAAAACGCTGGTGCTGCCGGTCAAGAACTTTGTCAATGATGCGTATTGCAGCGATATTTCCAAAAAGGTCAGGAGCCATCAGCAGGTCAAGAGGGAAAAGGGGGATTTTATCGGGGCTTTTGCCGTGTACGGCTACCGCAAGGACCCGGAGAATGTCAACCATCTGCTTGTGGATGAATATGCCGCCAGTATCGTAAAGAAGATATTTGCATGGAAAATCGCGGGCTTAAGCAATCTTGCCATAGCAGAAAAGCTGGAGGGGATGGGAATCCTTTCCCCGATGGAATATAAGAAGTCGCAGGGGGAAAAATTTTCGACAGGGTTTGTTACCCGTATTAAGGCAAAGTGGTCGGCGGTGGCGGTCAAGCGAATCCTTACCAATGAACTGTACACGGGAATGATGGTGCAGGGAAAAAATGAAAAGGTCAGCCACAAAGTGAAACGCTCGGTAGAAAAGCCCAGAGAGGAATGGGTGCGCGTAAGGGATACCCATGAGGCGGTGGTATCGGCAGAAGATTTTGAGACCGTCCAAAAGCTGCTT